>OGYQ01000550.1_pt1 | contig 36752 bp, 33 predicted proteins | sample 1576641 | NCBI WGS metagenome assembly OGYQ01 (sample SAMEA3541476, study PRJEB24748) | human gut metagenome | biome: human gut; feature: human-associated habitat; material: faeces | place: China | collected 2012 | reverse complement strand
AGAGCACGTGATTTGTAATCTCGGGGTCGTTGGTTCGAATCCGACAAGAGGCTCGAAAGAAAAGCAGATGATACGAAAGTGTTACCTGCTTTTTTCTTTTTGCCCCGCAAAGAATCCTCTAATTTATTTAAAATCTACACATCGGCTTGCCCTTGAATCCAACTATATTTGTACCTTTGCATATTATTTCTAAGAAAGATGGCAGAAAATAGAGGTTACATGCAACGATACGCAATGCTGTTCGGTACCTATATGGGAGGTTTCTGGATATTGAAGTTCATACTCTTTCCTGTGGGGCTGTCGGTTCCTTTTTTACTTTTCCTTTTCATGGGACTCACGCTATGCGTACCTTTTATGGGATATTATTATGCACGGATGTATCGTAATCAGGTATGCGGAGGCGGCATCAGCTTCCTGCATGCATGGGTATTCACCGTTTTCATGTATATGTTTGCCGCGCTGCTTGCCGCCGTGGCACACTACATCTACTTCAGGTTCATAGACCACGGATATGTGATAAACACGTGCGAAACGATGGTAGACACGCTTGCCCAAAGCAACATGCCGGGAATGGATTCGTACATCGCCACCTATCAGGAAGCTCTGGAGACAGCCCGACTACTCAGCCCTATCGACATTACGCTACAGATGATATCGTCCAATGTATTTTGGGGTTCGATACAGGCTTTCCCCACCGCCTTGTTCGTGATGAGACGCAAGAAAGACGACGCTCCGGCAGAGTGACGGAACAGCAAAAAGAAATGTTATTTCAATTGTAAAATAGAAAAATCATACATCAATGGATATTTCAGTTGTCGTACCACTATATAATGAAGAAGAATCACTCCCCGAACTGTTCGCATGGATTGAGCGGGTGATGAATGCCAACGGTTTTTCATACGAAGTGATTTTCGTGAACGACGGAAGTACCGACCGTTCCTGGCAGGTAATCGAACAATTGCAGGCACAAGCTCCGGACAAGGTACGGGGCATTAAGTTCCGCCGCAACTACGGGAAGTCGCCGGCATTGTTCTGTGGTTTCGAACAAGCACAAGGCGACGTCGTGATAACCATGGACGCCGACCTGCAGGACAGCCCCGACGAAATACCCGAACTCTACCGCATGATTACCCAAGACGGCTATGACCTCGTATCGGGCTGGAAGCAGAAACGTTACGACCCGTTGTCGAAGACCCTCCCCACCAAATTGTTCAATGCCACCGCCCGCAAAGTATCGGGCATCAAAAACCTGCACGACTTTAATTGCGGACTGAAGGCGTATCGCAAAGAGGTGGTCAAGAATATAGAAGTATACGGCGAAATGCACCGCTACATCCCTTACCTGGCCAAGAACGCCGGCTTCAAGAAAATCGGCGAGAAAGTGGTGCACCATCAGGCACGCAAATACGGAAAGACCAAGTTCGGGCTGAACCGTTTTGTAAACGGGTATCTGGACTTGCTTTCCCTTTGGTTCCTTTCCCGGTTCGGCATCAAGCCCATGCACTTTTTCGGATTGCTGGGTTCGCTGATGTTCATCTTCGGCTTCATAGCCGTGGTCATAGTGGGTGTCAGCAAGTTGTACTACATGCACCATGGCATGCCCTACCGCCTTGTGACGGACTCTCCCTACTTCTACCTCTCGTTGACCTCCATGATTATCGGCACACAACTGTTCGTGGCAGGATTCCTCGGAGAGCTGATTTCACGTAATGCCCCGGAACGAAACAAATATCAAATAGAGAAAACCATTTAACGATGAAAAAATTAGTCAGACTTGTCATACTCGGAGCTATCCTTTGCCCGATAATAAGCATAGCTATCTCCTGCTCGGAGGAGGCAGATTGCTCCATGACGGCACGCCCCATGGTGAATTGCATTCTTTATAGAGTAGACCCCGAAACCCAATACGTGGAGAACGACACGCTCGACTCGCTCACCGTCACAGCATACGGCACCGACTCCATCATCATCAACAACCAGAAGAAGGTACACGACATCTCCCTGCCACTGCGCTATACGGAGGATTCCACCAAGCTGATATTCAAGTATAGCCGGACCAAGAGTGACACGATGGTGATACGCCACACCAACACCCCCTATTTCCTATCGATGGATTGCGGCTATCAGATGAAGCAGGCCATCACAAGCGTAACGTGCACCCGCATCTCTCTGGACTCGATATACATCAAAGACAATGAAGCAGGCATCTATGGAAAGGAAAATCTTAAGTTATTCTATTAGTCTGGCACTCTGCCTGCTGATGTTCCTCCCCCTACGGGCGCAGAACGGGAATCCTACCGTCCCCCCCCAGGGAGCACCTCCCAAGAAGGAGAAGAAGGACGCGAAAGAAGAAGTGCACTATCCGTTATACAACGGCATGTCCGTCGGCTTGGACTTGTGGGGAATCGGAAGTTCCGTATTTGGAGGAGATTTCCTGAGTTCCGAAGTGGCCGTGGATGTAAACCTCAAGAACCGCTTCTTCCCTATTGCCGAACTGGGATATGGCTCCACGGACACCTGGAGTGACAAAGGCATACACTACAAAAGCAACGCCCCCTACTTCCGCATAGGAATGGACTATAACACGCTATACAAGAAGCAGCACGGACACATGCTACTCGTAGGCTTGCGTTACGGTGTAAGCAGCTTCAAGTACGATGTAGACGCCTTGGGACTGGACGACCCGATATACGGTGGCATCGTAGGCAATCCGAATCTGGACGACGAGATATGGGGAGGCAGCCTGCCCTATAACCATAAAGGAATGAAAGGCTCCATGCAATGGGCGGAATTTTGTGTCGGTATCCGGGCGCACGTCTGGAAGGCATTGTACATGGGCTGGTCACTACGCTTCAAGTTCAAATTGTCTGCCTCGGCCGATGAATACGGTGACCCGTGGTATGTGCCCGGTTTCGGGAAATATGGCTCCAACACGATGGGAGTAACCTATACGATAACTTATAAACTACCTCTTTAAGCGACTTATGACAGGGTTAGAGATTTGGCTACTGGCCGTAGGACTTGCGATGGATTGTTTCGCCGTTTCTATAGCCAGCGGAATTATATTGAAACGCGCCCGGCTGCGCCCTATGCTGGTGATGGCCATCAGCTTCGGCTTTTTCCAGGCTTTGATGCCTCTGCTGGGATGGATAGGCGCCAGTTTTTTCAGCCACCTGATAGAAAGTATTGACCATTGGATTGCATTCGGTATCCTTGCCTTCCTGGGCGGACGCATGATAATGGAATCCTTCAAGGACGAAGATTGCAAGCACGAGTATGACCCTACCAGCCTGAAGGTGGTGCTCGCTCTGGCCGTGGCAACCAGCATCGATGCATTGGCGGTAGGTGTTTCGTTTGCATTCCTCGGTATCAAGCAATTCTCGGCTATTCTTTCCCCCATCGGCATTATCGGTTTTGTATCATTCGCCTTGTCGATGGTCGGCCTGATGTTCGGCATCCGTTTCGGATGTGGCATAGCCCGCAGACTGCGCGCCGAACTTTGGGGAGGGATTATCCTCGTCATCATCGGTACCAAGATATTGGTAGAGCATCTCTTCTTTTAATTAAAAAGTAAAAACTCAGATAGGATATGGAAAAGAAAGTACAACGGAATTTTTTATGGATTGCCCTACTGGTACTGGGAACCATCTGGATACTTGCCCGCCACAACCAAGTCACTCCTTATCAGACGGATAACGGACTGATATTCGGTACGGTATATAAAGTGACTTATCAATGTGACCAAAATCTGAAGGCGGAGATAGAAGCGGAACTCAAACGTTTCGACGGTTCCTTGTCCCCTTTCAATGACACGGCGACCATTACGCGCATCAACCGCAACGAGGACATTGTGCCCGACACATTCTTTACCAACGTCTTCCGACGTAGCATGGAAATCTCCCGGGAGACCGATGGTGCCTTCGATATCACCGTTGCCCCTCTTGCCAATGCCTGGGGATTTGGGTTCAAGAAGGGTAACTTCCCCGACTCTGCCATGATAGACAGCCTGCTGGAGATGACAGGATACGAAAAAGTAAAATTGTCCGATGAAGGGAAAGTGGTGAAAACAGACTCGCGTATAATGCTCTCGTGCAGCGCTGTGGCAAAAGGATATGCAGTAGATGTCATAGCCCAACTTCTGAAGAAGAAGGGTATCCGCAACTTTATGGTCGATATAGGCGGAGAAGTGGTTGTTCACGGGCAAAACCCTCAAAATGGACCTTGGCGCATCGGTTTGAACAAGCCGATAGACGACTCACTGGCAGTGAACCAGGAACTGCAAGCAGTGCTGCTAGTCACGGATTTAGGCATGGCTACATCGGGCAATTATCGCAACTACTACTATAAAGACGGAAAGAAATATGCGCATACCATCGACCCGCGTACCGGCTATCCGGTACAGCACAGCATCTTGTCAGCCACCGTCATTGCCAAAGATTGCATGAGTGCAGACGCCTATGCCACGGCATTCATGGTGATGGGGCTGGAAGAAGCAGAACGCGTGGCGGATGCACATCCGGATATCGACGCCTGTTTCATTTATACGGATGAAGAAGGAAAGCTTCAAACGTTCTTAACAAAAGGAATGGAGAAGTATATGAAATAATGTGCAAATGCGATTAACCCATCATTTATAAAATACAAAATATACCGCCAGTACCAGACATACAAAAGCGGCAAAATGATTCCAATGCAGCGTTTCCCCCTTGAAAAGAACCGTTGTGAACACCGTAAAGATAATCAAAGTGATTACTTCCTGAATCACTTTGAGTTGCATCAATGAGAACGGGCCTCCATTGCCTAAAAAGCCTATCCGATTGGCCGGAACCTGGCAAGAATACTCTGCCAAAGCTATTACCCAGGAAAACAGCACCACGGCATACAACGGCCAGTTGGAGATGACTTTTGTCTCTTGTAGCTTCAGATGCCCATACCAGGCAAACGTCATGAAAATATTAGATACAATCAATAGCAAAATGGTATAAAATGCTTTCATATAGTGATTAATGATTAGTGATTAATGATTAATGATTGCAGGCAGCAATTCCTCTTGCACATTCGTCATACTCCCCCATAGACTATAGCGTGCCTCAGGATTCATTTCCTCCAATTGTTTCAGAATGCCTTTCATTGCACTACGGCTGGATTGTGACTCATACGGACAATTCTTCACCTGCTTACGATACCCCCTCACTTGCGCCAACTCCATCAAATCCGCCTCATGTACCAGACACATCGGACGGATAATCGTCATATCAAACTTCTTCATTACCAGCCGGGGGGGGCATAGAGCTGAACGCTCCCTGATAGGTGATATTCATCAGCAAGGTCTCCAGAATATCATCCATGTGATGGCCTAACGCGATTTTATTGCATCCCTGCTCCTTGGCTACGGTAAATAATGCCTTCCGCCTATTCCAAGAGCAAAGAAAACAAGGAGACTTGCGGGTATCTGTCGTGGCATCAAACTCCGTTTCAAAGAGAACAAAAGGCACTCCCCACGACTCTACGTACTCCCTCAGATAGTCCACATCGCTTTGATAAGGTATATTCTTCATCACTACATGTACGGCGACAACGGAAAAACGGGGTTTATAGACACGGGCACGCCGTGCCAACAATTCCACCAGCGCCAAAGAGTCCTTGCCTCCCGAAAGCCCGATAAGAATCTTATCGCCGTCCTCTATCAGCCCATATTCCACCACACCTTTGCTAAACCGCTTGTCTATGCGGCGCAACATCTTTTCTTCTTCAGTAAATCGTGCCATTGATACGAGTTATGAGTTATAAGTTATGAATTATAGCTCTTCCGGTTGCAAAAGTAAGGCAAAAGAACGATTTAAAGAAGAATTAACAAAATAGAATTACGGAAACCAGCTTTATTCACGATAAATTTGTATTTTTGACCTTCTGAACAATCAGCATGTATCAATATGAATAAAAAATATATCCTTTTCTTTCTATTCGGCCTTTTGAGCATAACAATTTCCGCACAAAGCCTGGCAGAAGCCAAAGCCTTGTACGAGAAGGGAGAATACGAAGAAGCCAAGCCCACTTTCAAGAAACTCGTCAAGACACAACCTGGCAATGGAAATTACAACCTATGGTACGGTGTATGTTGCCTGGAAACCGGCGAACCCGCAGAAGCCTTGAAACACCTGGAAAGCGCCGTCAAGAGACGCGTCCCCAGCGGGCAACTCTATTTGGCCCGGGCATACAATGATTTATATCGGTTCGAAGAAGCCATCGAGACTTATGAGACCTACATTTCCGACCTGAGAAAGAGAAAACGCTCCACCGAAGAGGCCGAACAATTATTGGAAAAAAGCAAATCCAACTTGCGCATGCTGAAAGGCGTGGAAGAGGTCTGCTTCATCGACAGCTTTGTGGTAGACAAGGAAAAATTCCTGGATGCATACAAAATCAGCCCCGAATCGGGCAAGCTGTTCATGTACGACACCTACTTCAATGATTCCGGTAAGGAAGGCGGAACGGTATACGAAACGGAGCTGGGCAATAAACTATATTATAGCGAAATGCAACCGGACAGCACCCTCAGTATCCTTTCGCGCAACAAGTTGCTGGACAAATGGAGTGATGGCAGCTTGTTGCCCGGAAGCATCAACGAGGCCATGAATGCAGACTACCCTTATGTACTTACGGACGGTATCACTATTTACTATGCCTCGGATGGCCCTGGCTCGATGGGAGGATATGACATTTTCGTCACCCGTTACAATACGAATACCGACTCTTATCTGATGCCGGAAAATGTGGGCATGCCGTTCAATTCGCCCTACAACGACTATATGTACGTCATTGACGAATTCAACGACTTGGGATGGTTTGCCTCCGACCGCTACCAGCCCGAAGGCAAAGTGTGCATCTATGTATTCATTCCCAACTCATCCAAGCAAGTGTACAACTACGAAGGGATGGACCCGGACAAGATGATATCATTGGCGCAACTTCACTCTATCAAGGACACATGGACGGACACCGATGCGGTAGAGGCCGCCCGAGAAAGGCTACGGACCGCTGCCAACGCAAAGCCGCAGACCACCAAGAAGCATGATTTCCAATTCATCATTGACGACCACTCCACCTACTACCAGCTGGACGATTTCCGCTCCCCGCAGGCCAAAGCCTCGTATGGCAAATACAATCAGCTGGAGCAGAGCTACAAACAACTGCAGGAGAAACTGGAAGATATGCGTTCGGAATACTCCCGAGCCAACAAGCAGGAAAAGGACAAGATGTCCGCCGCCATCCTCGACCTGGAGCAACGTGTACGGCAATTGTCCACTGAGATGGAGCAAACTGCCATTCAAGTGCGCAACCTGGAAAAACAAGCCACCAAATAAAGACAACTATGGATATACTCATTATCGCCTCATTGATTATAGGAGCAGTAATCTTGTTCTTAGTGGAATTATTCGTAATTCCGGGCATCAGCGTTGCCGGTTTTCTGGCAGGAGGTTGCATCATCTTTGCCAACTACTATGCCTTTGCCTATATGGGCACCACGGCAGGTGTCATTACGCTTATCATATCTGCCCTGGCTTGTATCGGCTCGTTGGTATGGTTCATGCGCTCCAAGACACTCGACAAAATTGCATTGAAAAAAAACATCACCTCCAAAGTAGACCGTAGTGCCGAGGAAAAAGTCAAGGTAGGCGATATAGGCGTAACCACTACCCGCCTGGCTCTTATCGGCTATGCCGAAATCAACGGAGACATCGTGGAAGTAAAGTCATCAGACGGCTTCCTGAACGAAAAGACTCCGATTATCGTAGACCGTATTGCCGACGGAGTCCTCTTAGTGGAACGGCTCAAGCAGTGAAATTTCTGAAATCAACCTATTATTTATAACTAACAATTAATATTTAATCTCATGGATCCAAGCACAATGTATTTAACCGCCTTCCTCATTATAGGAGGCATTATCTTCCTGGTACTTTTCTTCCATTATGTACCGTTCTTCTTGTGGCTGTCCGCCAAAGTATCGGGAGTAAACATCTCGCTGGTACAACTTTTCCTGATGCGCATCCGTAATGTCCCTCCTTATATCATTGTGCCCGGCATGATTGAAGCTCATAAAGCAGGATTGCAAAACATCACGCGCGACGAACTGGAAGCGCACTACCTTGCCGGAGGTCACGTAGAGCGGGTGGTACACGCACTGGTATCCGCCTCTAAAGCCAATATCGAGCTGCCGTTCCAGATGGCAACCGCCATCGACCTTGCCGGCCGTGACGTGTTCGAAGCCGTACAGATGTCCGTTAATCCCAAAGTAATTGACACCCCTCCCGTGACGGCTGTTGCCAAAGACGGTATCCAGTTGATTGCCAAGGCCCGTGTAACGGTGCGCGCCAATATCCGCCAATTGGTGGGAGGTGCCGGAGAAGACACGATTCTGGCCCGTGTAGGCGAAGGTATTGTCTCCTCCATCGGTTCGTCAGAGAATCATAAATCGGTATTGGAGAATCCAGATTCTATCTCCAAACTGGTATTGCGCAAGGGGTTGGATGCAGGAACAGCATTCGAAATTCTGTCCATTGACATTGCTGATATTGACATAGGTAAGAATATCGGTGCCGCCCTGCAGATAGACCAAGCCAATGCCGACAAGAACATTGCTCAAGCCAAGGCAGAGGAACGCCGCGCCATGGCCGTAGCCACAGAGCAGGAAATGAAGGCAAAGGCCCAGGAAGCCCGTGCCAAAGTTATCGAGGCAGAAGCGGAAGTACCCAAGGCCATGGCCGAAGCATTCCGCAACGGCAATCTGGGTATCATGGACTATTACCGGATGAAGAATATAGAAGCCGACACTTCCATGCGCGAAAACATTGCCAAACCGACGACGGGCAATACCAGCCAGCCGTTGAGCAAATAACTCGAAAAGTAACTGACAGAAACGCCGGAACCGGTGAACAAGAATCGGTTCCCGGCGTTTCTATTTATAAACAAAAGATTAAAAGCTCAATCAAATGAAAAAATATTTCGCCTCTTCCGAACTGATCATCAATGAAGACGGTTCTGTATTTCATCTTCACGTAAAGCCCGAATGGCTGGCAGACAAAGTCATCTTGGTAGGTGACCCCGGACGGGTGGCACTGGTTGCCTCCCATTTCGAGAACAAGGAATGTGAAGTGGAAAGCCGCGAGTTCAAGACTATCACCGGTACTTACCAAGGGAAACGTATTACGGTGGTTTCCACCGGTATCGGATGTGACAACATCGATATCGTGATGAATGAACTGGATGCCCTGGCAAACATCGACTTCGAGACGCGCGAAGAAAAGCCCCGCCTACGTAGCCTTGAGCTGGTACGTATCGGCACCTGCGGCGGCTTGCAACCCTACACTCCGGTGGGTACATTTGTATGTTCTGAAAAATCCATCGGTTTCGACGGTCTGCTCAACTTCTATGCCGGACGCAACTCCGTGTGCGACCTACCCATGGAGCGTGCCTTCCTCAACCATATGGGATGGTCCGGCAACATGTGTGCCCCTGCCCCCTACGTCATTGATGCAAGTGCTGAACTGATAGACCGCATCGCACAAGACGACATGGTACGTGGCGTAACGATTGCCGCCGGGGGCTTCTTCGGACCTCAAGGACGCGAGTTACGCGTGCCGCTTGCCGACCCGCATCAGAACGAGAAGATTGAAAAATTTGAATACAACGGCTACCATATCACCAACTTCGAGATGGAAAGTTCTGCCTTGGCAGGCTTGAGCCGTCTGATGGGACACAAGGCCATGACGGTATGCATGGTCATTGCCAACCGCCTGATAAAAGAAGCGAACACGGGATACAAAAATACGATAGATACTCTTATCAAAACAGTACTCGACCGTATCTAAGTATCCTTCAAGAAATGCTCCTCCCTTTCCTTCAGCCAATCCTAGGAGTAAGGTTTAGTAATGACTTCATCACATCCTGCCTGACGTGCCCGTTGCTGGTCTGTATAGTGTAGCAATGTCCTGCTATACCCACAATGGGCACAGAGGCGGATTAGGCTTTATAAGCATCTATCCATTATCGATTTGCACAAAGTTACGATAAAAGCCCATAAGTTGAATCACCATCTCTCTTTTTTGTAAAGAAACCATTATCTTTGCTGAATAAAAATAAGCCGGATAAAATGAACCAAGATACCATTTGTGCCATAGCCACCGCCCAAGGGGGAGCCATAGGATGCATCCGTGTCTCCGGACCGGATGCCATAGAGATAACATCCCGCATATTTACCCCTGCCCGGAAGGGGAAGAAGCTGAAGGATGCCAAGCCATACACACTTACCTTCGGTCATATCCATGAAGAAGAAAACATCATAGACGAAGTACTTGTAAGCTTATTCCGTGCCCCCCACTCGTACACGGGCGAGGATAGCACGGAAATCATGTGCCACGGTTCGAGCTATATTCTTCAGAAGGTGTTGCAACTGCTCATCGGTAATGGTTGCCGCCTGGCCGCTCCCGGTGAGTACACGCAACGGGCCTTCTTGGGTGGCAAAATGGACCTAAGCCAGGCCGAAGCCGTGGCCGACCTCATCGCCTCCACCTCTGCCGCCACTCACCGCCTCGCCATGAGCCAAATGCGCGGTGGGTTCAGTAAAGAGCTGGCCTCACTACGCGACCAATTGCTGCACTTCACATCACTCATAGAACTGGAGCTGGACTTCAGCGACCACGAAGAACTGGAATTTGCCGACCGCTCCGAGCTATGTCTCCTAGCAGACGGCATAGAGCAGGTAATTTCCCGTTTAGTACAATCCTTCAGTGTAGGCAATGCCATCAAGAACGGCGTGCCCGTAGCCATCATCGGCGAAACGAACGCTGGTAAATCCACCCTGTTGAATGCACTACTAAACGAGGAACGAGCCATTGTAAGCGACATACACGGGACAACCCGCGATGTGATAGAAGACACAGTCAATCTTGGCGGGAAAACTTTCCGGTTTATTGATACGGCAGGCATACGCGAAACGAGCGACACCATCGAGAACCTAGGAATTGAGCGAACCTTCCAGAAATTGGAGCAGGCGGAAATCGTGCTCTGGGTAGTTGATGCCACGAATGCCGTCTCACGGATACCACAACTAACTGCCCAGATACTTCCCCGTTGCGAAGGGAAACGGCTCATTCTCGTATTCAACAAGGCCGATCTGGTGCAGGATGCCTCAACCATCCTCACCCCCAGTTTCACCCTGGCCGCTACTAATGTGCAATGCATCTCCATCTCTGCCAAAGGGCGTACCAACCTCGACAAGCTTCAGCAAATGCTAATCTCTGCCGCTAACCTGCCCACGGTTACCCAAAACGATGTCATTGTCACGAATATACGCCACTACGAGGCTTTGACCCATGCCTTGGAAGCCATCCACCGGGTCCAACAAGGGATAGCAGAAAATCTATCCGGAGATTTTGTTTCACAAGATATCCGCGAATGTATTTTCCATCTAAGCGATATTGCAGGGGAAGTTACGAACGATATGGTACTTGGGAATATTTTCGAACATTTTTGCGTCGGTAAGTAAACGGTTGATTATCAAATAGTTAAATCAATCATAAATGATTAATATAGCACTCTTTACGGGTGCTATATTTGTTTGTGCAAGCATCGTTGTTAATCGTTGCTAAGCCTTTTTACGCCTGTTTTTGTACCTCCTGTGTACCTCGCCGCTTGAAATGCGATTTTGCGTTGGCGAGGTGATGGAAGAGTTTTACGCCATTTTACGGGAATTTACGGAGTTATACAAAAATATTGGTGAAATAAAGAGAAAAGAAATGAGTAGCAACATTGACATTAAGCGAATTTGTGCGTGGTGTAAGCAAGAATTCATCGCACACAAGACAACAACAACCTGCTGTTCGCATCGCTGCGCTAACCTACTTTACAAACAAAGAAAGCGTGAAGCAGCTGTAAAAGCCAATAATCAGGTTGTCGAGAAAATTATCACAGAAAAGCCTATCGAGAAGATTAAGGAAAAACCATTCCTTACTATTACGGAGGCTGCGGTCTATCTTGGGGTAACTCGCCCTACACTCTATGGCTATCTAAGACGAGGAGAACTTAAAGCATCTCGTCTTGGGTATAAGTTCCTATTGCGAAAAGAGGATATTGATAAGCTTTTTAATAATCCAGCAGAATTCAGAGTGCCAACAAGGGACAAACCTGCCATCACCGACTTCTACACCACAGCCGAGATTAAAGAGAAATTTAGCGTTAAGGAGTCGTGGATTTATGAGATTGCGAAGGAGCATAATATCCCTCGCACATTCAATCGTGGCAGAACCTATTGGAGTAAGAAGCATATCGACTCCTACTTCGCTAAGAAAGCTCCTGATGCGAGCATTACCGAGTGGTACAGTGTAGCGGAGTTGCAAGAGAAGTTCGGTATGACGCTATCGGCAATCTACACCTTTGTATATAAGAATGTAATCCCCAAGCGCAAGGAGGGCAAGATGGTTTATTACTCGAAAAAGCATTTCGATATAGCCAAAGGTATCGCAACGCTCGAAGAGCCGCAATACTACACCATACCCGAAGCAATGGAGAAATACAATCTCACTCGCGACCAGCTCTACCACTATGTGAAGTATCACAACATCACTCGCATCAAGGTTGGCAAGTACACCAAGATTCTGCGATCTGAACTCGACCAATTCTTTGAGCCACCGAAGATTGAGTAAAGTTGCTTGATGGTGATTGATACCACCATCGGAACACCAATTTAATTTGCAGCAAAAAGTATAAACAATTAAAGTATAAATAGCTATGACACTAACTTGCACAAATGTAACCCTGCGTCAAAAGGCGTTACGCAACGACCGTATTTCACTCTATTTGGATTACTACCCAGCAATCCGTAATCCCTACACAATGAAGATGAGCCGCCGAGAATTCCTCGGTATCTACCTCTATGCCAAGCCACGCAACGAGCAGCAACGAATATTCAACCAAGAAATGCTCAACAAGGCGGAGGCAATACGCTGTATTCGTGTGCAGTCGCTCATTAACGAGGAGTTCGGCTTCCTTGATAAGAACAAACAGAAGGTTGATTTCCTTGCCTACTTCCGAGCAAAGGCACGCGAGCGATATGAAAAGTGGGATTGTGTTTGCAACCATTTTGAGAAGTTCTGCGGTGGTAAATGTACTTTTGGAGATATTACAGTTGAGCTTTGTGAGAAGTTCCGAGATTATCTATTGAAATGCAAGCAGATACATCACCCTAACTCATATATCAGTCGAAATTCGGCAGCGGGATATTACTCCACTTTCCGCGCCCTGCTGAAGATTGCCTACAAGGAGAAGATGTTGCGCGAAAACCTCAATGACTACCTTGAAAAAATCGAGTGGAAAGAGGTCAAAAAGGAGTACTTAACACTTGACGAGGTAAAGCAACTCGCCGCCACACCCTGCCGCATTCCAGTGCTGAAACAAGCATCGCTGTTTGCTTGTATGACGGGACTACGCATCAGCGACATACTCAAATTACAATGGAGCGACTTTGAGATGGGACCCGACCAAGGCTACTACATCCGCATCTGTACCGAGAAGACAGAGACCGAGGCGACACTCCCCATCAGCCACGAAGCATTGGAACTATGCGGCGAATGGGGCAAAGGATTGGTGTTCAAAGGACTCACCCGCGCAATGACACACCACCCACTAAAGCAGTGGATTGCCGAGGCTGGGATAAAGAAGAAAATAACATTTCACTGCTTTCGTCACTCGTACGCGGTCATCCAAATCTCTTTAGGCACAGATATTTACACCGTATCGAAGATGCTAACGCATAAGAATGTTACCACCACGCAGATTTATGCCGACCTTGTGAACTCCAAGAAACGCGAAACCGCCAATAAGATTTCGTTAAAGTAGGGAGAAAACCGCAAAAAGGTTGGGTGAAATTCCGAAAAGGTAGGGAGAAAACGCCATCAATACTATCTGCATCATTCAGTAACGAATGGTGCAGATTTTTTTGTTTAATGCAAATTGTAACACTACTCCTACTATGACACGATAGGACAACCTATGACACGTGCGGTCAAAAGGCAAAAGAGCAATTTTTTGTGTTGATTATTCATATATCTTTGCTCACGAACGATTAACAAAGATGACTATGAATAAGAGACAAACGGAATATATTGCACTCTATTTGTTCGTGTTTGGAGCGATTTTGCTCTTTGGTGTTTTGGCGAGAAAATTTGTACTTGTCAAGGGGTATGATGAGTTCAGTGCGGCAGTTGCATTCTTCGCAACGGTAGTTGTGTTGTCGGCACTATATATTAGTCTTCAAATGACGCTCAATGAGTTGCTACTACCCCGAATGGAGAAGTTCTTGATGCGCTTTCCAGCATTTCAAAAGTTGGAGGAGGTGGCAGTTGTTGCCGAGACTCCCGCTATCGTGGCCGAGCCAACCGAGGAGGTTGTTATTACCGAGACTGCCCCACAGCCAACGGAGTATGAGGTTTTGCGTGCCAATGCCATTGCCGAACGAGAGCGTGCATCACAAGAGAAGTTGGAGCGTGTACTCGATTACACCAAGCAGACAATGGTCGCCTATATGAGCGAGGCGGAATTAGACCGCTTGTGTGGCTACATCACAGAGTATAGTTTGGGCGACACCCCACGCGAGGTATCGCCCGTATCGGTTGATTCTGCACTCAAAAGCATCGACCTGATGCACTTCGGTTGGAACATCGGCAAGGCATTCGGCAAAAAGCGCATCCACACTGCCACATTTATCAAGAATGTCTTTGCTCACGCTCTCCGCGACATCGAAGTCTCAACCATCGAACGCAAGATGTCGCATACCGAGTCTGAGTGCAGGATTAAGTTGGATGATAATATAGCGTAGTTCAATCTTCTAATTCAGATATATATACTTCTGTAAAATTGTCTTTTGGCACAACTTTAGTGACAATAAATTTTGTATTACGTTCAAATTCTACTTGCCATTCTGGATATGGTAGATTATAGCCTTTTATACACCAAGTATATATCATGTGCCTTTGTTAATCCATTAGGAAGAGGTTTTATTACCCATTTTATATTATAGGTGTTGTCAAAGTCATCTTTTGATGTTGTGAAAAAACCTTTAAACTTTAATATTTCACCATTTTCTGGTATTTTATAATAATCCCTATCTTGTCTATACAATGTATCATGAGATGTTCTAGGAATCTTCAACAATGCATTATCCAATGAATTAATAAGAATTTCATTATAATCGTTCAAGTATATATCATTAAAAGCTGGTTGCTGGATAGATTTATATGCAAACTCTTCTAACATTATTAAAGCAAGAATTTCAATCTCATTTAGTCCAAAATCGTTATGAACGGCTCCTTTTGCAATAAGGTCATTCATTGCTTCTATATGTATTAATAAATCTTTCACTTCTGTAGATTCCTTAGTATAGATTCCTACTGCTATATCTATCAATGTTTCAATATTCATATTATATTGCTTTAAACTTTCACAAAGATACTATAGAAATTTATTACTACCACCAACCACCATCCAAAAGTTATTTTGCAGTTATATTTTGGTGGGTGATTTCACCATTATAACACCGATTTCCTTTGCCAACGAAACATTAAAAACAGTTCGAGTATGGCAAATGAAATTACTTTTGATAAGCTGCCGCAGGCGGTGGGTTATCTGACAGAACAGGTGGAGCAAATCCACAAAATTGTGGCGGCATTGCAACCGCAGACCGCTATTGACAAGCATCGCATTGTAGAGATTGACGAGGCGTGCCAAATCACACGCAAGGCGAAACCTACTATCTACACACTCGCACGCAAGGGGCTGATTCCTGCCTACAAGCGTGGCAAGAAACTCTACTTCTACGAAGATGAGTTGTTGCAATGGATTGAGTCGGGGCGAAAGCCATTACAGGCTCTTAACCTCCAAGAGCAAGCGGCAGAGATTGTTCTCGGCGTGAAACGCAAACCCAAAGGCGGCTTTAACCTCTAATGCACTCGGCTATGAACAGTAAATTGACAGCAGAGGGCATAATGGGTGCGGCAATGCGTATGGGTGCAGAACTATCAGGTGGCGAGTTTCCTATCAGTGCCTTTCCTCACAAGATTCAGCGCATCATCACCGAGTTGCACGCCTCACAGGGCTATCCCATCGACTACATCGCAGCGGCTATGCTCTCGGCATTGGCGGTGAGCATCGGCAACTCGCATCTTGCACAGGTTAAGCGTGGCTGGGTGGAGAGTCCCATTTTATATATGGCACTCATCGGGCGACCGGGAGCAAACAAAAGCCACCCATTGAGTTTTGCGTTTCACCCATTTATCGAACACGACTATCGCCACAACAAAGAGTATCAGGAGCAATATGCCGAGTATGAGCGCACAATGTCGATGACCAAGAAAGAGCGATTGGAGGCAGGCAAGGATGAGTTTCCCATTCCACCCAAGCGCAGTCGTTTTCTTGTGTCGGACATCACGCCTGAAGGGTTAAGCCTTATCCACGCACAGAATCCTCGTGGGCTGTGTCTATGGTCGGACGAGTTATCGGCGTGGTTTAAGAACTTCAACCGCTACAACAACGGCTCGGAGGAGCAGTTCTGGTTGTCGGTATTCAATGCCAAGCCGACAATCTCGGATCGTAAGAGCTCGCAAAGTTCGATCTTCATCAAGCGACCTTATATCTCGGTTGTCGGAACGATTCAGCAGAAGATTCTCGGTGAATTAGGTAAAGGCGAGAGGGCGAGCAACGGATTCATTGACCGCATACTTTTCGTAATGCCACAATCGGTACAGAAGAGCCGATGGAGCGACAGGGAGACTCCCGAAGAGTTGGAACTGGAGTGGCAGAGCATTATCAATAGGCTCATCGAGCAAGAGTGTGAGTTCAATGAGCAGGGCGAATTGCAATCGCAACACCTCCCCTTTCGTGAGGCGGCCAAGAGAGAACTATATGCGTGGCAGCACGACAACGCCCGAAAGTGTGATTTGGAGAGTAACGAGGCACTGCTCGGTATATACTGTAAGTTGGAGATATACATCATTCGTTTTGCGCTGATAATTCAACTTGCTCGCTGGACTTGCGGAGAGTGCGACAAGGAGGCTATCGACATTGAGAGTGTGCGTAGAGCCATTGAACTCGCGGAATATTTCCGCACCACAGCCATAAGGGTACAGACCTCGATAGGCAACGAGCAACTCAATGAGCTGCACCGCACTATTTACCACCATCTGCCGCAAAGGTTTACCACCGCAGAGGGTATCGCTTTGGCAGAGAGTTATGGGATGAAGGAGCACGCTTTCAAGATGATGTTGAAACGCCATCTGGGAACACTATTCAAGAAAATCAATCACGGAGAGTACAGTAAATAACTTGTTACTATCCACATTTTGCAACCATTGGTTTTGTGAAGTTGCGAAAATGTGGATAGTAACAACAAAACCAAAAAGAAAATGAGATACCGATTCATATTAGAACCATACAAGGGTGTCAGCTCGCGGCACATATGCCCCAACTGCCACCGAAAAAGTTGTTTCGCACACTACATAGACACCGATGAGCAGATAAGCTTTCCCGACTATGTAGGACGCTGCAACCACGAACAGAAGTGCGGCTACAACTACACGCCGAAGATGTACTTCGCAGAGAATCCCGAAGCAAGGGAGCGACTCTGTGATGACTATCGACCTGTTGTAAGACACATCAAAGTTGAGCCACCACCGCCATCATTCATTGAGCCGAAGATGATGCAACTCTCGATGCAGCATTATGAGAAGAATCATCTTTATCAGTTCCTGAAAACGGTGCTCGGCAAGTCGGCAGCAAGCGAGCTGATGCAACGCTACAATGTCGGTTCATCGAAGCATTGGACGGGTGTAACGGTCTTTTGGCAAGTCGATATTTCGGGGCGTATTCGCACAGGAAAAGTGATGCTCTACAACCCCGAAAATGGGCGAAGAATTAAGGAGCCGCACAACCATATTACTTGGGCACACTCGCTCTTGAAAAAGGAGAAATTCCACTTGCGGCAATGCCTCTTCGGGGAGCATCTCTTGACAGCCGAAAGCCACCAAACAGTGGCACTTGTAGAGAGCGAAAAGAGTGCTTTGATAGCCTCCCATTTTCTGCCGCAATACCTATGGATTGCAACGGGCGGAAAGAACGGAGCGTTCAACAAAGAGGCGATGAATGTGCTGAAAAATCGGCAAGTTTTGCTCTTTCCCGACCTCGGAGCAACCGACTATTGGAGGGGTAAAATGGAGATGATGCAACGGCTCGGAATTGAGGTTTCACTCTTCGATTTTATGGAGAATAACGCCACCGATGAGGAGCGAAAAGCAGGTTACGACATTGCCGATTATCTCTTAAAAGCAGAGCCAAAAGAGTCCGTTTTAAGCAGAATGATTGCCCGAAATCCACACCTTGAAACGCTCATTTCTACGCTCGATTTAGAGGTCGTAAGTATAGAGAGACACCCTTGAAATTCAACAGAAAAGAGGGAGTTTCAGACTTTGACTTAAAAGACTGAAATCTATCTATTTTCAGTTGAGCAAGTTTATGTCGGTGTATTACATTTCCCGACAACTTGCTCACCTGAAAGGCAGAAGAGGCTGCTCCCGATGGTCACGAAATTAACATTAAAAGCATAACTGAAAATGGTAAAGAAAAATACGATTACAATCCGACTTTCGGATGAACAATACGGTTGGCTGCGAGCACTTAGCAGACGAAGTAAACGGAGTCAAAGCGAGGTAGTACGCTCACTCATTGAACAAGGTACAGTGCGTGAACGAATCACTCGCGAGAACCTTGACATCATACGAAAACTCATAGGCGAAAGCACCAACCTGAACCAGCTGGCAAGGCAAGCAAACCGACAAGGATTTTTCCGAGTGAGGGACGAGTGCCAAGCCACAGCATTGAAGATTTCACAACTGATAAAACGGATAAAAGATGATAGGTAAAATTGTAAAAGGCACATCGTTCGGCGGGTGCGTGAACTATGTGCTAAAAGAAGAAAAATCGCGCCTGTTGGAGGCTGTCGGAGTAGAGGGATCACCCTCGGAAATGGCAGAGCAATTTGAGCTACAAACGCTGCTCAACGATAAGGTCAAAAACACAGTCGGCCACATATCGCTGAACTTCTCAGCGGAGGATGCTGCAAGGCTTGCAACCGATGATAAGCTGATGCTCAAAATCGCCCACGACTATATGAAGTTGATGGGTATCGAGAACACCCAATTTATCATTGCCCGACACATCGACCGCGACCATCCGCACTGCCACATTGTCTATAACCGAGTGGATAATGACGGGCGGACGATAAGCGACAAGAATGACCGCTTTCGCAACGAGAAGGTGTGCAAGATGCTGACGGCTCGCTACCGACTACACTTCTCCGAGGGCAAGAAAAATGTGAAGTTTGACAGACTGCGTAAGCACGACCAGGTGAAGCATTACATTTACCACGTACTCAGACACGAAGTTCCGAAAGCGATTAGCTGGAGCGAGCTAAGGCGGGCATTGCGTAGGTATAAGATTGACACCGAGTTTAAGTTGAATCGCAGAACAGGTGAAGCTGAGGGTGTAAAGTTCATCTGTAATGGGTATAAATTCAGCGGCTCCAAGATTGACCGCCAATTCAGTTTTGTCAATATCGCTTGCCGACTTGAAGAGAACGCCTTTGATGCAGGTATCTACCCAAGACGCAACAGCACTCCTACCCAGCAACGCGAGGAACCTCGCCAGGAGATTGTTCGTCAAGAGCCAAGCGAAGAGAGTAGCCTAACTGCTGGCTTGCTCGACCTCACAACAGCTCCCGCCACCGATCCCGAAGAGGAGATGCTGGCAAAGCAATATGTAAAGAAGAAAAAGAAGCCACAGCGCAAGCGTGGATTCAGATTGTGATAATTTATTGTTAAACTATTAAAACTTTTAGACTATGTACGAGTACAAAGCTAATTACAATGACTTGATTAGTGACTTCAATCTCTACCTATGCGAGAGATATGGTTACAGAAATGCGTGCAGTGTTATGTGGAATGCAAATGGCATCTGCATCAGTATTCACAGGGGAAGTTTGGATATCTATATCCGCTTCTGGGAGTACAGCAAGGGCGTGGGCAACTACCCCGACTGGAGTATCATCATCGCCCGTTGCGAGTTCCGCGATGAACTGCGAGAGGATCGCTTCGAACTCCTCAAAGACCTTGTACGATTCTTCAAGGAGTATATGCCCCGCTACGGGTATAAACACCTCTGCACCGAGGATGACGACTACAAGTATTACCAGACACTCAATCTCCCCTGCATCAAACGCGGCTTTATGGGCTACCATTGCAACTACGGAGCACCGCTGAAGGATGTTGATGTTTAACGGTTGAAGTAACCTTAGAATGTGAGTCCCATTTGTCCAGAGGTATCCAAATTTTTCGGATAGTATCGGACAAATGGGTTTCTTTTTTATTCGGGCTGACAAGTGTACTCCCGAATCAGAGACATTTACAGAACATTTGTCCGAGGGTATTAGAATTTTTCTAATTGCTTCGGACAAATGGTATCTATCCTGCAATAATCATATCTTATGAACATCTTTCCGAGGCTTACAAATAAATTTTGTAAAGGTCGGACAAATGATTATTATTGCTGTCAATACATTTTCTTAGCTCTCGAGATTAGTTTTACAAGGTTCTCAGTATCTTAACCGATGTCTCCTAGTTTGCTCCATCAGCAAACAAGCAAATCTTATCAGACGCTATTATTCTTGAATAACTTGTATACGAAATAGATTTTGCTTACACATTTTGTGCGATTACAATATTTTTTGCAAGAAATTCAAATACACTCTTTGCAACAGCTTGAGCTAGCGGTACAGGCACTCCATTACTTATGATCTTGAATTTTTGAGAAAGCCTATCTGTACCCCAAACATATTTATCATCAACGCCTTGTATTCGCAATGCTTCACGAACGGTTAATCTGCGATTTTCGTATGGATGAAGAAAAACCTCATTATTCCCGAAACATGTGGTAGGACTGTACTTGTAGCGATGAAGTCGCTTGAATGATCTACGCTTTGTATCGCCTTCGTAGATGCACTTTCTAGATTCAACATCCTTTTTGAGTTCAAGAAACTCTTTTCCATTAGGCAGCTCCATTGCATTTATTAAGCAACTTTCAACACACAATTCCATAGGTATTCCCTTTGGCTTCTTTGGTGTTGTTCCAAAAGGAACTTTATTCGGCCACGGAAATGCAGTATAAGCATTTACATACTTTGACTTTGGCCAAGGGAAATCCATACTACAGATGTTATCAATGCTTGGTTCTTTATTTATAATATTAGGAAACAAATCCTTTCGCATACCAACAATGAATACTCTTTTCCTATACTGTGGCACCCCATAATCTAGAGCATTAAGAGTAATCCTGTCTATATAGTAATCTTCACAAATGTGGTTAAGTAGAAGTGTATCAAGATACATCTTTGGTTCCTTGCGCATTACTAGTCCTACCACATTTTCCATAACGAAAAAAGATGGACGCATTTTACGAATCCTATTATAGAAGACTTGAGTCATTTTACCTCTCTCGCCTTCAAACCCTTTGCCCTCTCCATTCATTGTGAAATCTTGACATGGGGGGCCACCAATAATACCCCATACCTTTGGAGTTCCTTGTGGGAATGCGTTGCTTAAAATGTTTTCTGGATTCAATTCGGCTATGGATTTCGTGGTAGTAATAGGGCAAAACTTCTTTTTGTGTCCAATACACCACTCACGAATACCTTCATCATGCAAGTCTGCAAAAACCCTGTCATACTCATTTGCAAATACTATATCAAAGCCAGCTTCCATGAATCCCATATCCATGAACCCTCCTCCAGAAAAGAATGATATTATCGGTATTATATTCTTCATACTTTATAATTGTTCGAAAATAATTGAACTGTCACATACCTTATAGGCAGAATCTTCCGAGTTCGGTGATGATTTGACGACATTTATGAATACAAGTCGTTTCTTAAAATATCCGGAGGCGTTATCTATCGAATACTGATCTAATCCAGATATGTAACGATTGATACTAGAATCATCCGTAACAACATACATATTAGTACTGGGTTGTTCTACTACAGTTCCTACTATTGTGTGATAATAGTCTTCTTCATTTTCAAGACGATATTGGCAAATGTGGCGACAGTCACATTTGCTACATATTGAGCTATCTACCTTGACTACTTCTTCAAATGCCCTACGCAGTATAATATCATTTAGATGTTCTATAGTTGCACTAACATTATTACATAATTCCCTTTTTAACTCTTGATCATATTCTACAAAGATCTCCTCACCATTTATGTCAATAAGAGCCAATCTACTAATCTTACCAAGCTGAAGATGTTCACACATAGCGGCATAGAGGTGAAGCTGAGTTATATATTCCTTCTTTATATTGCCATCTTTATCAAAAACTTGTCCAGATTTGTAGTCGATAATACTTATCTCACCATTTGCAATGACTAGTTTGTCTGCAACGCCTTTTAATCCTATTTCCTTGCAGTCAAGGTATTTTTCTGAAAGTACCGACACATTTGAGGATTCTTCAACTTTAGGCTTTCTATTCTTGGTTATCCATAACGCGTACTTTATTGCTTTGTTGCGTTTGTCGTAATCATTGAGATTTATACTCTTTAACGTAGGATACTTAATTGCTAATTTATCCTCTTCAATTTTTATCATTTCTTCCCATTTGTCACGCATCTCTGCAAAACTACACAATTGGCCTTTTGTCGTTAATTCGTAAATTTTGTGCACTATTGTGCCAATAGTAGTGTTTTTATGAGGAGGAAGCTGACATGAGGGATGGGCATTAAGAAGCCTATTGAGCAATACTTGGTAAGCACAACCATTATGAATCCACGAAAAGGTACTTGGGGATAGTGTTTCTATAGAAACACTATCCCAAGCCTTATCTATATTTGGTATCTGTTCAAATTTCATTACTGGTGATTCTGTTGATTTTGAACATATTCATAACAATTGCTAGTGCGGCGTAACAGATTGAACGTATCAATTGTAATAACATTGTCGCTATTCCAATCCTCGTCTTGCTCCATTGATGCCTCAAATACAGCATCCGCTAATATTTGTGTTTCAGCAACACCTTCCCATAGAGGATGAGATGCAAAAATCGGCATCCTTGTCTTGTCTGGATCGTAAAGGTATGGAATTCCACAGGTTGTCTCTGACAGCTCATAAACCAACCGGCCATCGCTCTTGCGGAAGAACCCTTCGTTCAATGCTGTTAAAAGTGTTCGTGCCAAATCTTTCCATCCCATTAATTCGGGATAATCAAAATTACCATCTGCACCTGCTTTGTATGTGTTGTCAATCATTATACGGAACAGCGCAATACCCAGACGCCAATCCAGCAAGCCGTGGTATGGCATATTGCGATATGTTTTCAAACACTTATAGCAGGAAGAATCACACTCTGCTATGTGTTGGTCGCTTAACATTTGTTTAAAGTACAGGTCGTCACCATTTAAAATCCTTCTTGAATAATCCTCAAAGTTGGAATAGAAATCAGCGACGAAACCAGAACCGTTTATCTTCTCATCAGCAAGACACACCTCGCCTAATTTACCAGCTTTGGCGAGAACTTCCACGATATCAATTTCTGTAGGATCAATATCAAGTTTTGAGGCAATCGCTCGCTGAATAAGGAATGAAAGTGTATAGTATGCGGCTCTTACACCTTGTGTTCGGAAATCCAGTTTTCCTTGGTCATTGCAATGGAATGGCTCAAGAACCAACCCATTGACACGGTTACGAGGTGAAAGAGTTATGACATTCGTTATCTTCTGAGCTGCAAGATGGATTTTCTCAAGTGGCTCTTTTGGCTCAATGATTGTCTTGACATCCTTGTTGTCTGATGATTCAAGTACAACATCATCGGTATAGAGCTGTTTGGGGTCATCCGTACCATTATACACAGGTGTAGCTACCCATTGCTGAGCTGACGAATAGAAATGTGTGCCACCTAATCGATACCTTACATGACATTTACATCCTTCTATTTCTTTGTCGCTAACTCTCCATGTCTTACCACCTTTTCTTAATGTAAGTGTGAGATTTTGTCCAGAAGTTCCGTTTTGTATCTGAGGAGTTGCATCATTTTCCATGCGGATACCATTTCTCTTAACGAGAATCTCTGAATCGTCTCTTTGGTCAAAACCTTTTGAAAGACTTGTAATGAAAGCAGCTGGTGTACAGATTGTTGAAGGTACCATTGGCGAGTTACATGAATCACACAACAAATCTGTACAATTAGGGTCAGGCAGTTTCGTTACAATTTTTTTGCAGCTGGGATTTTTGCACTCCCAGAAGGTCATTCTCAATGGGAAAATTGGGGAGTCAGGGGCACTTTTGGTTTTGATACACTTCTTTCCATTCATGCCATCACCATAAATTATGGATGGCTGCGTAAATCCGATAGATGTAAGGATGTGCTTATCCTTTGTAATGGATGCACCTGGAGCAAATGCTGTAATAGCTTGGTCAATAGGACGTGATACTGTAGATACCTCATCACTTATCTCGTTGCCGTTTCGGTATTGTAAACTATGATACAATACTCGGTCGCGAGTAGGCATTCCATACATTGGGAGAACACCTCCTTCTGCTAAACATTCAGCAAGCGAATCTGCAACAATGGAATCATCAGCAACAGCCTTGTCTATATTAGCGCACAAACTACCTTCTAATTCAGTATTAGCAGCATACTGGACTAGACGTTCTATCAACTCCTCATTACGAGTCAACAGTTTTGCTGTGTTATGTAAGAACGTACGGGTGTTGGAATCTGCCAACCACAACTTTACCTCATCAACAATGGATTCAACATTATTTTTCCATTCTTGACGCGTTCCAAATTCACCATGGGTGTTACCATCCAATCTTACGGAGTGATTAAATGCATACGCTTTAAATGCATAGTACAAGATTTCCTTCGCAAATAGACGCTGAAGAATCTCATACTGATCCATCGACAGGAATGGGGTTGGAGGTTGGTCACCAGTGATTTGGTGAGGATTCAGGAAGTAGTGCTCATCATGACTACGACCACGGCATAAAGTTAGTATGACAGAGTATGCCTGTCCACGACGACCACCTCGGCCAACACGCTGCTGGTAGTTGAATCGTTGAGGTGGCATATTGGTAAGCATAACCCCTTGTAGAGGACCGATGTCTACACCGACCTCCATTGTGGTAGTTACACTTAGCACATCTATTGAACGTGCTTTTTCTAAATACTCAGAGTTGCTATCTTGTGACTTGATTCTTACGATATCTCTAAATTCAAGCTGTCGTTCACCTTGATTGTCTGTCTGACCAGAAAGTTCCTCACTATGTAATCTACATGCAGGGCGACCTTTGACCACATTTATCATCAGGTCTGTATTTGATCGTAATTTCTCAACTTGAATTGTGTGGTTATCATCTAACCTCCTGAAGCATCCAGAACAAATACCTGCTGATAGATTCAGGTGAACACGACCACAATTAGGGCAGATAAGTCCCTTTTCCTCAAGTGAGACACATCTAACCTTCAATGTATGCGGTTTCAGAAACATCTGCTTATTACCAACGGCTTTAAGATAATCCAACACTGCTTGCCCCAAAACATTTGGCATTTTCGTCTGCCTTCCGTTTCTACGCTCGTAAGGAATGCCAAATTTATCACAGCATGCATATATGTACAATCTAATAGGATCTTTGGACTTTAGATTTCGAAATTCAGCATCAGTATCACGTGGAAATATTTCATCATCATAAGGGTTACCTTCGTATCGATAAGCATTACCAATTAGTCGAATAACAGAGTTCACAATCTGTATAAACACATCATTGGAAATGTGATTCTGAAGGTCTGGTGCTGTAGCATCATTAGTATAGGCTGCTGTCAATACATCCTTTATCTTTTCTTCGTTTCTTTGAACTGTAACCCAACCAATTCCGGCACTTTCTACGTTATAGTGCAAGCGTCCGAAGAGGATTCTCATGAGATTCTGTTTAATAGCCTTGCCAGCTTTCTTGTTTACATTTTGAACAAGGAGATCAGAGGCATTATCATCTACTTCATACCACATAACAGGATTTGCGTCTCTGGTTTCCTCGAAATGCTGATTTGCAGAGTCACATCCTGCAGGGTTCGTGTAGAGCTCTCGAAATTTCTTGTAGATAGGCGACTTAATGCAATTATCTGTCTTGATAAGATCTTCCAAAGAGATTGACCTATCAAGAATATTCTTAATTCCGTTTATTTCGTCATCAATGCTACCAAGAATTCTTTGGGCGTTACGTTTCTCACGATTCGATGCTGTAGGATTATTCACTGTATACTGAGCATCTTTTTTCTCCTCATAAAGTTCAGCCAGTTCCTGTTCCTTTTCTTCATAGTTAATAGATGAATCAAGTGTACAACATTGGACAATAATGTCGCGCATCAAATCGGTGTGCTGATTTCTTTCAACACTATTGGCAACCACTGCAGCATCTTGACGGCTATCCGCAAAGGTTACCAACTTACGATTATGCAGAGTGGGCAACTGATAGAACAGTTCGCGAGCATACAATTGTGTTACTTTATTGAAACCAGTTCGAAAACCTCGGATAGGGGATCGGAATCCTTTAGAATGTTTACTTGTGGCACAATGAGGACAATGACAAGGCAATGCAGGAGCATTCTTTGCCGCTTCAATATTCTGTTCGGTATCTAACGAGGGTACTGTGTATAAGAACCCTTTGACACCAGGATAAGTTTCGCCATCATCAGCGATTGTGACAAAACCGGTTTTTTCATTAAGATATGCTAATTGCCAATAGCATTCGAAATCATCTGCATTTTTCCCAAATGATGCCTTGTGCAACATTTTTACCTCATGCTCCCGCAATTTGCGTTCAACAGAATCATCATCCTCCGAGGTCGGAATAGGATAAAATACGGCAAACTCATGATAGTTGCGCTTTTCTACCATTACCTGACTTTGGCGCTCCGGAAGATCTTCAAGATTTGAGCTTGTCGGAAGAATGTTTGTCAACCATTTGTGGGTACCAGCTTCGTGATATGCGTGACGCTTGCCACCATAGAAAATAGTGCCACATTGCTCACAATACAGAAGTTCAAGCACGCGCTTGTCTCCATCAATATCTCTTGAATGTGCATGGAGTTTTCCTACTGGCTTGTTGTTCTCCTCATCATACTTGTTTATGGTTGCCCACAATCCGTCAATGTTTCGGTAGAACAGATGGAAACGGAAGCGTTGCAATATTCCGCTGTTGACCTGACTGAACAAATCGTACAAACCTCTGAGTATTACGAAACCTTCAGCTGCAATTGCATTATCGACAGTATCGCCAAATAAAGCTGTTGCGAAATAACGGTTGAGGATATTGGACGATTCGTTCTCACCACGACCTTTGCAAAAGGGCAATGCTCTGTTATGCCCCAACTCTCCAAGGTCAAACACATCGTTTAGGCGTTGGGTAATAGCCAATTCGTCCGATACAAATACATGAAGTAATTGTATCAAGCCATCTTCTTCTGACAGATTGTAACCTGAAAAATCGGCGAGTTCCACAGCCACATCATGGCAAATAGCATCAATCTTATCCTTTGCGCCTTTGTTTTCCGTATATTCCTCAAAACATAGCGGGTTCTCGTAGAACAAGTCATAAACCTTCTTAAACGGTGCAGTTGGCAACACTGACGAATAGTACTGGTCAGGTTGCACATAATGCCCCTCTATCACATTACTTTCGGTGAACTCACAACCAAAGAAGTCCTTTAAAAATTTAAGACTTTCGGCGCGCTTTTCTCCGGACATCTCCAAAGATGCTGATGACGACAGGATTCTTAGTTGAGGGCTGTCGGGAGTTAGTCCTAAACGATTAAGAAGAAGACGAATCAGATATGCAGTTTCCGTACCGGAAGTCCCACGATTAAGGTGTAACTCATCAATGATGAGGTGGAAAATATGAGATTTATCCTTTGCGAGCCATAAACGTGTTTTTTCGATAATAGGATTATCCACTTCACGCATCAGCATCATAGCCAACATGGAATAGTTGGTAATGAGTATGTCGGGAGGTGTTTGCTGCATATCAAAACGCGAGCGCATTTCGGATGAGGCAATTCCATCCTTGCCCTTCGTCATCTGTGAGATTGTTCTACGAACTTTATATTTGGCAAGGTTCTTTTTATATTCATCTTCCGTCAAATCTGTTGGGTCAAGCAACTTCAGTGTATCCTCGGTCATTTCGTCTAGTTCCTTCATTGACGAAAGAAGACTCTGGTATATCCGGGCATTTGAGGGCTCTTTGAACTTTGGATAGCCAGAAGTAGGTGTAGCGCCATTGTATCGTCCGAAGAAGATACGGTTGCCATTTAAGCGCTCCTCCATCCATTTTTGGACATCGTCGTTGTCGAGGGCATCGCGAAGGCGTGTCATCTGATCTTCTACCAAAGCATTCATGGGATAGATAATCAGGGCTCTAACAGCAGCGTCTCTTTGTTCATTTGGACGTTGCATTGCACATGGGGCCAACCTTCCTGGAGTTCCTGTTACTGCATCAGTAGGAAACTCAAAGATTTCTTTTTGTCTTAGTGCTTCTCCATTATTTGCTTTCCACCACTCATTTGTTGAATAGGTTATAGGAGCTTTCCATTCTCTTTCTGCTTCAGCAACAATGTCTGCAAGCATAGGTAACAAGAATGATTCCGTTTTACCAGAACCAGTACCTGAAGTGATAATACAATTGTTACCTTGCAAAGCATTTCTAAGCATATCTGCCTGATGCTGATAGATAGGATAATCACCTTTGACAAGACCCTTAAGCATGAATTCTTGAAATATGGAGCGTGCTTCATCATTCATTCCAGGCATATCTTCTGGTCGTAGAGTCGAGATTCTCAATTTCTCGCCATTGGGAAGAATTTTATTGCAATACGATGGAAGTGGTTCAATCCACGGTTCGCGCGATGCAACCTCGTCAGTACGCAGCAATTCCTCACGTTCCGATTCCAAACTCTCGTAACGGGTTCCGAATGCCGTCTTAACATACAGGATAAAATTGTCCTTTATCTCTTTGTATGCGTATATTGGGTTTATAAGGTATTTAGCCATGATGGTTATTTATTTTTGACCAAGTTTTAATAATATGGTGTCCGGGCTGCTAGCACTTGCATAGGTGTACGGGTTTACTCCTATACTATAAGTTCTGCTTCCAAATGTTGACTCAGGTGTCTTACCTGTCAATAGAGTAAGGGCTCTTGCATAGAGAAGCGGAAGCCTTATTTGTTGTGGAAGACTTAATTCTGCTGCATCAGAATTGTGCTGTACGACTTTAGCGCCAGCATAATGCATTCCCACAAAGTGTCCCCAATACTTGTCAACTTCCTGCATCCGACTTTCTGTAATCATCACTGTTACTTCGTCTCTTGTACCAGGGAAGAATGTTACAATGTCATTATCAGTATCGAATGTTTCCTTATCAACCTCTTGATTTGAGATTGCTCTACTTGTTGCCAACTTATTGGGATATATCTCAGCCATCTTGCTATAATCGATGGAACGGTAATTGCGCACCTCAAACAAATCACGTTCTTCTGCATCAGCTTTTTGTTTCTCAATATAGTCTATCACAGATGGGAGTGTTTCGATCAAAGCATTTGCATAAATATTATCCTGGTATAACAGATTGCATCTGTTGGCTAATTCCTTGAACGAACTACGTTTTGCCGCATGTATATAAATTGTTTGCGGCATGAGGGCATTTGCATCATCAATGAATTCAACCTGATATTCGTATTTCTGTTGTAGTTTAACTACTTCATTGACCAAAGCAATAGTACGACCTCCAGTCAAAAGACACTTATATCTCTTTTCTGTACATTTTATGGATACAATGTTTTTGCCATGCATACCTGGAATTATTTCTCGGTGGAACTCTGGCGTTAGCAGAATAAGTGTAGGTCGATTCGTTGCTATAGTTAATCCGTTGCTGGTATAGGCATAATTGATGTAACCGAGACGGAAATAATCAGCAAGGGTGTTCTGTAATGCATATTTGTCCTTGTACCCCTTTTCGTTTTCTTCAGACAAATCTAACGTAAGACGATCCTTTATGGATTTCAACCATTCAAGTGTAATGATATTCTTGCTGGTGTCGTAGGAGGCTGAGGTAAGAGCGTAAAGCATATAATCCCGCTCATTGTATTTTGCTTGAGACAGCGTTTGCTGCGTCACATTGTTCATTCGCATGTTCAATGCGCTCCAGTTAATTAGGTTCTTGCTGATAATACTTTCTGGTAATTCAAGTCCATCGCTGAACGCATCGTCAGAGACCTTACCCCATTTATCTAACTTGATTTCCTTGAATTTGGTTGGAAGAACGAAGTCAGAGAACTTATAAGTATGTCCGTATGGAATTGGTGTTTCGTTGCAGTACAGCTGGAATTCTTTCTGAATTTGGAAAATATTAGTGAAAACTTTTAGAATCCACACATTGCGGTCATGATCATATGTCAGTTCGGATGAGTCTCTATGAGGATCATTTACTGAAACTGCATAGATTTTGTCTTTGTATACATCAACACCGGTAATTTGAAATAGGGCAGGCATCAAGTTTGAGAGCAAAACTGTATCTGAAGTGCCATCAGTTTTCACCTCAAGATTATTGACTGACTTACACCTTACCTCTGATTTGAAAGTAAGATTATTTCGATGAGGAAGTTCTGCTATTGCGTGCTCAATCCTATACATATTGTAATTGCCTTCAAATACGCCTTCCATTACAGTCGTTGCTTCATTGCTCTGAAGCCAACTATTAAATGAAGATAGTGATTCAGTTCTTACAAGCACGAAGTAGAACTCTCCCTTGATAAAGTTGCTGGTGGCAATATATTTGTTTCGATATAGTTTCAGAAGATAGTAATCCGTAACAACAAAACGTCCTCTAATGGATTTCATATTCTCTTCGTAGATGCCAAAACAGCCTTGTTTGTCAGCCATTACCTTAGAGAAAAGGGGTTCCTCTATCACAAAAGGTCGATTAGCATAGCCATCACTCTTGATGCGAATCTCGGGAAGATGTTTGTTGCCTACTTCCGTAACAAAACGCATATCGTCGAAGTCGTCAATGTCATTACAGAAGAGTTGAAGGGCGAACTTCGCATCGTTGGAATGCACATTATAATCCATCTGCAAATAGAGAGGATAGTAAGTATTGCCGGCCTCTTCCTTTACTCTTCCAGTTTTTCTGTCTTTCTCTTTAATTTTAGTAGTGCCATCCCAGTTGTCGTACTCATTTCTTAGAACGGATATAATATAATCTTTGAAATCTTTCTTTGTCAGTTGCTTGAATTTAGTTTGTGACAATCCGATGCTACTGTAGTGGGTCTTGAAGGTAGACATAAGACGCTCATCTTCAATGTTTGCACTAGGCACAAGGCCTCCTTTATCAAACAAGATACGGAATTTCTGCAACTTTGAAGGTGAGAGTAAACTTTCTTTCATTAGGGAATTGACATATCTGGTAGCTCCATTCTCCGACACAGTAAGACTTGACTTGAACGGCAGGTCTTTTTCTGCAGCCCATAGGTCTATGTAGTTCCATATATCATCCAATTTTATCGCACCGAGGAAGTTGCCAACTCTTTTCTCCTTATTGATGAAGCGGTTTGTCTTCAAGAATGGCAGAAGATGACCATAGTAATTGTTGCCATGAAGTTCTAAGTCATCATTCTCACATATAGGCATTATCAGTACGGCTACGATAGCTAGCAGGTTCTTGTAATTTCGGGATGCAACAGCCTGCTCTTTTAACTTGATAATTTTATCTTGCAAATCATCAATATTTCTGTTACCAGTCTTAATATCTATCCAAAACTTACTTACAAAATCTGTTCGGATAAACTCGTCCGAAAACTCTGCTGCGAATCTGTCTTTGGCGATTTCAACATTCTCTTCCTTTACAAACTCAACAAGATCCTGCAAGGTGATGTGAAATATTACCTTGGATTCGCTTGTGTTTCTAAAATAATATTTGCAAATCAAATCATTCCAAGAATCGTAAGTCATACATTCAATCTCCTATGCATTAATTGATAAAATTAACACTTGGTGCTATTGCTAAAATCACACTGTTAACTTTTCCCATCCTTCTCTCCAATCATGCAGCTACAACTTGAACGGTAAAAATATCTGAAGGTTACTCTCCCGATCTTCATATTCAATGGCAGGAGAGGCTACATTGTCATAGCAATATTTAAACGAGGTAAAACATTCACCTTGTGTCTCATTTGCTATAAATTTTAAAATCTTATCCATCTGCCTATCTTAAATAATCGTGATTATTAATTAATCTCTAGGTAGAGATAACCCAATCTTCGCAAAATTAATGAAAATTTGCCAAATGGAGGTATAAAGAGGTGAGAAAATGTGCTTTACAGGTTATTAATTATAGTTTTAGTCATTACACATCTTGGCTATTTCCCATATTTTTCGTAACTTTATAAGAAAAATCATGGGACTATTTGAGGAATATAAGAATCATCCTGATAAGGATGTTAGAGAAAGAGCGAACAATTGGGGCGCAGCAATAGGTTTGCAGAATGTAGATGGGCTTAGCGTGTCTGAGTTTTTGATTAAACTTGCTCAACAACAAATTGAGGGTGAGATTACGATGGAGGAAGTTACCCAAAGACTCAATGAGCATTACAAGCATAGAAAACTATATAGTTCTACTTATGAGATTGTTCCTCCTGACTCAGAAATGATCCAACAGATTAAAGAAGAAAACGAACTCAGACGACCTGGGATGTATGAACAGGATTCAACCATCTGAAATTCTTGACTGTTGATGTAATAATTTCAGTTGACTATAAAATGTTGCCGACTGAACTCGTGAGCCACACTCACGAGTTGAATTATTCTACTTTTGCAAATAGTTATCTCATAATTTTGCCGAATAAGAAAAGTGTATTATATTTCGATTAAGCGCAATATAGGCTGCACCTCGGAATAAAAAATAAAGGGATTTATTTTGTTTTTCGCTCGGTTTGCACTATATTTGCAGTAGCGAAACTGCTGTTTCGGAAATGGATATTTCGGAACTAAAATAGAAGCGTATGAGATTTTTTGATAGAACAGAGGAGATTGCGTCACTCAAGGAGATACTTGAACTCTCAAAGAGCAATGCTCAGTTTACGGTTGTGACAGGTCGTCGTCGTATCGGTAAGACTTCGCTTGTGTGGAAAGCATACGAGGATGAGCCGATACTCTATTTCTTTGTTGCACGCAAGGCAGAGAGTGATTTGTGTACGGATTATATACAAGAGATTGAGAACAAGTTGGGTATCCCTACAATGGGCCGAGTAGAACGGTTCCCTGAGATTTTCGAGTACCTGATGAAACTCTCTATCGAGCGACCAATTACACTGTTTATTGATGAGTTCCAAGAGTTTTTCAAGGTAAACAAGTCTGTATATAGTGATATGCAACGCATTTGGGATATGTATCACACTAAGGCTCATATCAACCTTATCGTATGTGGTTCTATCTTCTCGATGATGACTAAAATTTTCAAGGACAAGAAGGAGCCGCTATATAATCGCCAGACTCGTTTTATGTCAATCAAGCCATTCACACCTGCTGTCCTAAAGGAGATAATGGCGGAATATAATCCCAACTACACAGCTGAGGACTTGTTAGCGTTATACTCGTTTACGGGTGGTGTAGCAAAGTATGTTCAGCTGCTCGTTGATGCGGGAGCGACAACCAAGACAAAGATGCTTAACCATATCATAAAGGCAGACTCTGTATTCTTGGGCGAGGGCAAGGCTATACTTATCGAGGAGTTTGGAAAGGACTACGGAGTCTATTTCTCTATTCTTTCGGCTATAGCTCGTGGCAAAACATTACGCTCGGAGATTGAGCAGATTGTCGGCAGAGAGATTGGTGGCTACCTCACAAAATTGGAGAAGGAGTATGAAGTAATTACCAAAAACCAACCTATTTTCGAGAAGAGTTCTACAAAGAATGTTCGCTATACGATTGAGGACAACTTCTTCACATTCTGGTTCCGTTTCATATACAAGTATAACTATATGCTTGAAATTGAGAACTACGATGCGGTAAAGACTATCATCAACCGCGACTACGAGACTTTCAGTGGCAAGATGCTCGAACGCTATTTCAAGCGTGTGCTTATGGAGAGTAAAGCATACACTCGCATCGGCAGTTGGTGGGATCGTAAGGGCGAGAATGAAATTGATATTGTTGCTGAGAACGAATTGAACGACGAGGCAACATTCATCGAGGTAAAGAGAAAAGAGGATAACTTCGATGCTATTGCTCTTAAAGAAAAAGTGGATGTGTTTACTCGTGCCACAGGCAAGTTTAAGGACTATGCCGTATCGCAAAAAGGATTGTCGATGACAGATATGTAACAAGATACTATGGAGGTTGTTAATTTATTGCATCTATCCTCTCGCTCCGAACTTAGACGATGGCTTGAAGAGAACCACAACAAAGAGAAATTTTGTTGGGTGGTAACTTATCGTAGCAAATGCCCAGAGTGGTCTGCTGTACCATACATTGAAGTTGTGGAAGAGGCTCTTTGCTTTGGTTGGATTGATAGCACTCTCAAACGGTTACCTGATGGTCGGCTTGCTCAACGCCTATCGCCACGCCGACCCAAAAGCCATTGGACGCAACTTAATATGGATAGATGTATGGATCTCGAAGATAGAGGTCTAATGACCAAGGCTGGCAGACTAGCTTTTGAGAAATCGTTCGAGTATGAGATTGTCCCTCCTGATTCTGAGATGAGTCAACGAATAGAAGAGGAGAATAAACTCAAACGGCCTGGGATGTATGAATAAAAGGCATATTGGGATAATAAGAATGGAGAAATTTCATTCCAGGACCCGATTTATGTCTATTGGTTAAAGACAGAGTATTTTACAAAATAACACTATAAAGCATAGTATAATGAAGCGGATTTCAAATCAGGAATATGATGATTTAATGGCTTTTATGAAACCCAAATTACAATCATTATGGGAGCATGAAAATAATGAACGAGAAAAACAAGGTAGAGATGCTCTTAATATGTTTCAATTTGGATTCTCCATATTGGATATTAATCATTATCTCATTGATGATGAATGTGATTTTTATTTAGTTTTTAATGGTAGTTTCTTAAGAATGATTTATGACACATTGCTTAATGCTTCAAAAGAACACCCCGAAAAATTTGGAACAGGAGATGCCAACGATGTCATAGATGCTTTGTATGATGTAAGTGGTTTTTATGGCTTTGGAGATAAAAATAGATATATAGAGTTTATATCAGAGAATGCATGCTGTTATATCATTTATAGAAATAATAAAGAATTTGATAATGATATATTAAGAATAGATTTATTTCGCCATGTAATGCCTAATAAGAAAGATAATAGCAAGCTAGATTTTGTTGGCGGACTAATGCATACCCTCAAGCATTTTTCTATTGAAGACCAAAATTTATCCACAGGAAAAGATATTTACAATGTATTTGACATTCATCATATTGTGTATTTAATAGGAATGGCATTTAGATTAAGAGAAGGTGAAGGAAGCAAATATGAAGCAATACAAAAATTGACTAATGCAAATATGTTTGCATCATTTTATAAAGAAAATGTATCAGGTGTTTTCTTTCTAAATAGCTATTATAAAAAGAAGTGGTTCTTCTTTAATTTAGTTGAAAAGTAGTTATTTAGATTATCCTTGTTTTAGTAAGAGTTTTCTTGATTTAATTATCTGGAATACAATAATATAACAATAAAAAGGCTAGGATATTCCGATTATTTTTAGTATCTTTATGTCACCACAACTTAAAGATTCTGATAATGCAAGAGCACCCTAGCCATTACAAAAATAGTAAAAATACTGCAAATGCAAAACCTTCTGATATCATTTACGATGATCAGGTTCGTCTTTCTTTTTTCTATCCTAAATCAGAATTGGAGATAGAAAGTGTAGGCATTGTTGACAACATCGTAAACATTTATGCACATGGTTCGCTTGAGTATGGTATCTGTCCGTATTGTGGGACGAAAAGCTACAAAGTACATAGTCATTATATCAGGCATGTCTTTGATTTGCCCATTCTGGGTAAGTCGAGTGTCCTTCATCTTAGAATGCGTAAATTCTTCTGTATGAATCCAGAATGCAAATACCGTACATTTGCAGAACAACCGGGAATCGAAATTTTCCGTTATCGCAGACGCACCCGAAGATGCGAGATTGTCCGACGCAGCATATTTACACTATTGAGTGTTAGCGTTTTGCTCTTTTAAATGGTACAAACCTTGTTTTTACAATTACATTGAAAGTATCGGGAAATTCAATGTGTTGATTTTCAGGTTTTTCGATATACGTGTTGTACCGCATTTTTTCAGCCTGTTTGCGGGAGTCTCCAATCAATTTTAGAAGATTGATTTGGTGGGTGTTACCGCATTGGGGTTACAAATGGTTTGCAGCGACAAAGATATGAAAAATGGGGTACATGGTTCAAAGAAAGTGCAGAACTTTTGTACAAGCATACTTCATATTTGATTATTTGTAGTGCTTTTGTACAGTAATGGAGGATGTAAATTAAACTGTGTCAGCAAGGAATAAAGTATTAACTTTGCTAACA
>OGYQ01000546.1_pt1 | contig 36826 bp, 34 predicted proteins | sample 1576641 | NCBI WGS metagenome assembly OGYQ01 (sample SAMEA3541476, study PRJEB24748) | human gut metagenome | biome: human gut; feature: human-associated habitat; material: faeces | place: China | collected 2012 | reverse complement strand
TGGCAGCTGCCTCCACTGCCGGCGCTGCTGACGTTTCCTCAGCTGTCTCCTTTGCGGGCGCTTCTTCCTCGCCGCTGTCATCCTTGTATCCTTCCACATTGTCCGGTGTAAGAGGACATAAGGAATCGCTTGTCTTGCTGAGCTTTGCGCCAAGTACCTGTTTGATTTTCAGGCATCCGTCCAAAGACAGCAGTCCGGAGTCCACCAGCTCATCAAAAATCGCGGGATCTTCGAGGTTTGCCGCCTCAATAGTGATTCCCGCTTCTGCCCTGCAGCAGAGCACTGCCGGATCATTGGCATGCTGTTTTGCGGTTTCCGCTGTAATTGACATTTTTATTACCTCCTAACGTTTTTTCTATCTTTAAGTATAGTAATTCTGAGGCATAAATGCCAATTGATTTTGCAAATGTACTTATAGATGATCTCTATCTTCCTGCTCCCATATCACACATTTCCTCCCGCATCCGCTCTGCCTGCTCCGCTTCAAAATAGGGAAGGATCTGTGCCATGTCCCCCGCCCCGGCCAACAGGTGAAAGGTCCCTTTGCAGATGCCGCAGGATCTGGCGATAAAATTCTGCCGGAGAGTCACATACTGTATATGGTCGCATCTGGCGGCCACAATGGTGCGCCCCCAGCAGCCGGAAGCCGCCTTGACAAACCCATCGGACATCGTCATGCCGGAAGTACGATAGCGCAGTGCCAAAACCGCCGGCCCTGCCGCCGCAAGAAGGATCAGACAGGCCGCCGCTGCCCCATGATACAAGTGCATATACTCCGCCGGTATATACCCCGGCAGCCAAAAGAAAGCCAATCCCCCGGCAGCCGCCACACAGGCCTCGTACAGAGCAAGGGGCCAGAGCCATGCTGCCCAGACAGAGCGGGGTTGCCTTTTCACTTCCCGCTCCGCAATAGCGGCAAACTCCGGCAGGATCAATTTTAACTTTTCACACACTTCCTGCTCTGATCCATAGAGAATGAGAAAAGACTTCTTCTCCCCCTTGTCATCCCCCATCCCCACATTGACAATCTCCGCCATGTATTTCCCCCAAATGCGGGCGATCAGCGTCTGACGCAACTTCAGCGCCTGTATCATATCCACAGGGATGGTATACTCCACCTTTTTCAGAATGCCGTAGCGGATATAGATCCGGTCCTTGCGCCTCTTCACAGAGAAATCCAGATACCGGACAAAATCTTTGATGATATCCCAGACAGCAGACAGGACAATGACGATGGCTGCCAGGAAACTCACGGCAGATCTAAGAAGAGAGTCAAAAACATCCCCGTCGCCCAGCGCCTCCGCCGCCATGACCACAGCGCCCATAAGCCCTAAGACTACCGCCACAATGGAGAGCACGCTCATGGAGCAGATGCCGTGACGGATAATATCCTGGGAGCCGGCCCGGAAATCATAAGCCTCCTTTTCCCCCGTTTCTGATTCCTCTGTCCTCTCCTTCTCGCCTCGGAGGAGAGACTCTACCTCCGCTTTGAAGGCCTCTGCCTTCGCCTTTTTCAGGACAATGGTGACATCTGTGCTGTTGGCAGTGGATAGACTCCCTGTGTCCATTTTGACCTTGCAGGTCCCCACAAGCATCTCAAACAGGTTCTGCTCCAGATTGATATTGGATATATTTTTGATGCCTATGGTGTTCTCCGATCCGTTGACTGTCCGCTTCTCAATGACAATAGCCTGGTCCTGGACAGAGATCCATGTCCTGGACCAGGTCCACCATGTTTTCACAATGCTGACTGCCAAAAGTCCTAAACAAATGAGAAGGCCAAAAAGCGTCCGTCTGTCCTCCAGAAGAGAACTGCTCATGTCCAGCAGCTCCTCCGCGTTCTGGATAAAAATACCTGCCAGGACAGCCAGCAGAGCATAGGTTCCGGCGCCTACCTTCTCCGCCACCACAGATATATGATTCCTGAATTTTCTACCCTCTTCCATGGTCTGCCTGCCTTTCTTCTTCTCGCTTTTCCACCACGATCTCATTAATCCTTCTCTTCAGGGTATCCGCGATCTTTTCTGCCTTCCCCATATCCAGGAAGGCGATCGTCACATCCCCGCCTGCCGTGGTGACGATCACTTTTCCCACATGGAAAAGGCGGTCCAGAGGACCGGTCTTCATCTCCAGCTTGTGGAGCCTCTCAATGGGGACAATATGCCGTTTCACAAAGAGATATCCCTCCTGGATGTCAATGCACTCCTCATTGATGCCGTACCGGTATCGGCAAAAGCGAAAATAAGGGCTGATCAGGACGTCCACCAGGATCAGAGCGGCAGCCGCCAGCGAGATCCATTTCCCTATGACAATATCCTCCGGAAATATCCAGAAATAATCCACTGCCCCAATGACAGCCAGCAGGATGCCTCCTGTCACCGCCCCCGCCGCGTACATACAGTACAGTGCATTTTTTGAAAGTTTTTCGTACACCATTTTCCAGTCCCTCCTCCTGTATCCGCTTTATTTGTTGCCTTATACTATCACAATAATACAACCAAGTCAATCCGTTCTCATTTCTTAAAAAAAATGTTAGAATTATGAAGAAAAAAACCCACATCCATCTGCTATACTGCATTTGAAAACAAAAACGGAGGGGATTTTCAATGGAACAATACAACATACTTGTGGTGGACGATGACCAGGAGATCGTCCGCTCTCTGGGAAAGCTCCTGGAGCTGGAGGGCTACCGGGTACTGACAGCTTACAACGGCATGGAAGCTCTGGACCGGCTGGAGACCGATACAGTCCATCTGATCCTCCTGGATGTGATGATGCCGCAGCTGGGGGGACTGTCCGCTCTTATGAAGATCAGAAAAAAACACAATATTCCTGTCATCATCCTGTCTGCCAAGACAGAGGAAAGCGATAAGGTGTCAGGGCTGACCATGGGCGCGGACGACTACGTGACAAAGCCCTACAACACGGCAGAGCTGATGGCAAGAGTCCGCTCCCAGCTCAGGCGGTACTTCTCTCTTGGCGCCGCCTCCACAGACACTTCCGGCAACATACTGAAAAACGGGAGTCTCATCCTTGACAGGAACACAAAACAGCTCACGGTAGACGGTGAGCCCGTCCATCTGACTGCCACAGAATACCGGATCCTGGAGCTTCTTATGGAACATCCGGGCTATGTCTTCTCCGCAGAGCAGATCTACAACCGGGTGTGGCAGGAGGAGGCCTACGCAGGCGAGAAGACGGTGATGGTCCACATCCGCCGGATCCGGGAAAAGATTGAGATCACTCCGAAAAATCCAAAATATTTAAAGGTGGTGTGGGGAATTGGCTACAAAATTGAAAAGTACGATTAAAAAGATCTTTGAAAAAATAAAATCCGTCCCTCTCTGGGCGAAGGCCGCCTTTGTGCTCTGGCTGCTGTACGGAGGGCTGTCTGCTTTCGCGGCGCACAAATTTATTTACGCCAACAATTTCTACTCTGTATGGTACAGCGTCACCTATTCTGTGTACAACGTGGATCGGGATCTGTATCTTGTGTGCTGTGGCCTTCTTGCAGGGGCTGCTCTGATGGCCTATCTCTACCTGCATTTTTTCCGGTCCAGGGCAGGTGAGTGGAAAGACCTGAAGGTGAGGACTTTGGACCAACTCAGCGCCGAGCTTCTTCTGGCCGTCTCCATCTTTGCAGGTCTTCTGTGGAGGTGGGAGCTGCGGTCTGTTCTCTTCCAGTCAGAGTCCCTGGCAGGGTTTTTCGGCTTTTACAGTCTGGACGGCCTGGACGCAGGCTGCCTTCTGCTCTTCTTCCCTCTGGCGCTCCTGTTTCTGGGGTGTGTCATTCTTCTGATCCGGCGACAGCTTCTTGGCATGTGGAAGGAGACTTCCTGGATATACAGACTGTACCAGAAGCACAAAGAAGCCACTCCCTTTGAGAAACGGCTGCGCACAAAATACATGGTATCCTTCTGCCTGGTGGCAGGCGGGATCCTTCTTGGTATCTTCTGCTTCTTTATGCTCTCCTCCTGGTACGGGGCAAATGAGCTGACCATTCTCGGCATCGTCGGCGGGCTTCTGGCCTTTCTGGCCGCTGCCTGGACATTTGAAAACAACCGGCTCTACACGGACCTTGCAAAACTCCTTGCGCAGATCCGGGCCATGGCGGACGGCGATCTGTCTGTGCGCACCTCGCTGAAGGGGGATTCAGACCTCTATCCGGCCTCCTGCCAGCTTGGGGAGATCAGCGAGAACCTGCAGACCATCCTGGATAAACAGATGCGCTCCGAGCGGATGAAGATCGACCTTATCACCAATGTTTCCCACGATCTGAAGACGCCTCTTACGTCTATGATCGGCTATGTGGATCTTCTGAAACAGGAACCCTTAAGCGATGCGGCCAGAGATTATGTGGAGATCCTCTCCGCCAAGCAGGAACATTTAAAGGACATGATCCAGGATATTTTCGAGCTTTCCAAATCCACCAGCGGCACAGCGGAATTCCAGATGGAGACGCTGGACATGAAAAAGCTGTTGGAGCAGACACTGGGCGACATGGAGGATGCGATCCGGACAAGCGGCATGGTCATCCGGGAAGTTATGCCGGAAATGCCCCTTAAGTTTACCGGGGATGGAAAGAAAATGTACCGGGTGCTCCAGAACCTCATCGGGAATGCCTTGAAATATTCGCTGAAAGGCACCCGGATCTACATTGTCGCAGAAAGGAAGGCTTCCCAGGTCTGCGTCACCATCAAGAACACAGCCTCCTACGAGATGGATTTCACGGCCAGCGAGATCATGGAGCGCTTTGCAAGGGGAGACAGATCCAGAAATACAGAAGGGCACGGCCTGGGGCTTGCCATAGCAGAAAGTTTCGTAAAAAACATGAAAGGCGGGCTGCAGGTCACCGTGGACGGCGACCAGTTCAAGGTACAGCTCACCTTTCCTGTAGTGGAGGAGACACGGGTGCTTCTGTGATCTTCAGATTTTCTCCCACCCGGCTCCTATCTTTTTCTTCAGTTCGTCAAACGAGCGAAGACCGCTCAGTGCATCATAGGCCTCCACGCAGCTGGCCCCTGTGGCCGCTGCCAGATGGAGGCTTTCTTCTATAGAACTTCCGTCCATCCGCGCCTTTAAAAATGCCGCAATGCTGGTATCTCCGGCTCCGGTGCCCGAGAGGACCTGCTCCGGCTTATAGCTTCTCTCAAAAATCTCTGTCTGCCCGTCCGTGAAATACATGCCCGGAGTGCCGCATTTGATCAGAAGGTGGCAAGCTCCCATATCCAGGATTTTCTCCGCCAGGGGACGGATGTCCTCCTCCACGGTAAGAACACCGGTCACATCTCTTCCCTCTGCTCTCTCCAGCCATTTTTCGTAGCGTGCACGATCCGCCATGAAACAGAGCTCCTCCACGCTTGGCACAAAATAATCCACAAAGGGAAGTACCTTTTTCAGTATCTCCTCCCAGTCAGCCTGTCCGGCCGCCGTATCCGGATCCACAGCCGCCATGTCGAGGGATGTGGTGAGCCCGCACTCTTTCACCCTGCGGAAGATCTCCACAAGCTCTTCCCCTCCGTTTTCATACATATGCCGCATAATGGGCGGGTAGCCGAAATGAAAGAAATCCGCCTGGGAAATCTTGTCAAAATCCATATCTTCTGCCCGAAACGTGTCATTGGCCCCGGGATTGTGCAGAAAGATCCTGTCTGTCCCCGGAGGGGAGATGACAATGGAGTAGGAGGTGCTGCTGTCCTTCGACAGGATCATGCCCTCCGTGGCGCCGTATCTTCCCAGCCTCTCCAGAACGATCCGGCCGAATTCGTCGTCACCGACTTTTCCCATAAGTTCCACGTCCGCGCCCAGCACTTTCAGCGCCAGGCCTGTATTGGCCACAGCGCCTCCGGTGCTGATATTTACATCTTTCATCTGCACCAGCTTGCCGGGTATGAGGACTTTGGAAAGAGGCTGTACTTTATCAGATGAGAACACCGGTGTGATGTCCAGGCAGATATGTCCCGCCACAACGATCTTTCCTTTACCCATCTTACCTACCCCCTGCCTGCGCTTCCGAATATGCGCATTTTCTTCATGGTCTCCTGCTTCACGGCCTCTGTGATCTGGTTCTGAATATCCGTCAGACCGCATCCCTCCTTATAGAAGTCATGGGCTGCTTTCGCCGCCGCACAGTTGATATCTGTAAAAATATTGATCTTGCTGATGCCGTTTGCCACGCAGTTTTTAAAATCCTCGTCGGAGAGCCCGCTGCCGCCGTGGAGGACCAGGGGAACCGACACTGCCCGGGATATCTCAGCCAGTCGCCCGATGTCCAGCCTGGGCTTTTCCTTGTAGGCACCGTGAGCCGTGCCAATGGCAACCGCAAGGGCGTCCACTCCTGTGCGCTGGGCGAAATCCCTGGCCTGCTCCGGCTCTGTATAGATACTGTCATCGCCTGCGCTCTCGTCATTGGCTCCCACATGTCCCAGTTCTCCTTCCACGGAAGCCCCGAACATGTCCGCGATCTTTACCATCTGAGCCACCCGGGCAATATTGTTTTCGTATGTGTCTGTAGAGCAGTCATACATGATGGAAGAAAATCCAAGCCGCATGGCCTCCACGATCTTTTTGTCCGTCAGTCCGTGGTCATAGTGGAGCACCACCGGAACGGAAGCCTTCTTTGCCATGGGGACAAGGAAGTAAGCCAGCTCCTCCAGGCTGGCATAGGGAAGGAGGACTTCCGCCGTCCCGATGATCACCGGGCTTTTCAGCTCCTCCGCCGCCGCAAGGACGCCTTTTGCCATCTCCAGATTGACCGTATTAAAAAGGCCTACGCCGTATTTTTTCTCCTGTGCGTCTTTCAGGACTTCTCTAAGTGTTACAAGCATTTTCTTTACCTCCCTGCCTGGTCAATCCCCATCAGCAGGTTCATGACATACATTTCCAGGGCTTCAAAATCCCTGTTTTCCACGCATTTTTTCTGGAAGTCATAGTCAAATCTCTCTACTTTTTCCTCCAGCGCTTTAAAGATCTTCAGACTGTTCTCCAGATGTTTATAGCTGTCTTCATCCCTTGTGGTGCGCATGGCCTTCACATCCAGTCCCACGTACTCGCCGTGGCTTCCATAGTCATTCTCTTTCAGGACTTTCACCTGGTTGAAAGCAGCCCGCAGGTTCTCCACACCGAAGGTCTTATCCTGGTCATAGCGGATACCGTTCTGGTCATTCAGATGCACAGTCATCAGTTTTCCCATGGCCATGGCAAAACCGATCTCGTGGGCCGGGTCAAGGCCTGCCAGGATGGCGTGGGCGCTCTCCAGGTTGCCGCCTACACGGGAGGGATCAATAGTGGCAGCCGAAATAGCCATCACATGACCCATGGTGCCGCAGATGCTCCTGTCAATGGGCTCATTAGGCTTGGGCTCAATACAGATGCGGATTTTCGGATCGTACTCCAGCATTTTGTTGATGGACTCAATGAGCATCTTTGTGGCCCACACCGGGGATTTGCTCTCCGCGCAGAGAGTTCCCTCTCTTGCCAGCCACAGCACTACCAGGTCTGTCTCCAGCTCATTGGCGATATCAATGGAGCGGTAAGCCCGCCACATGGCATAGTCCCTGTCTTCTTTGGAGGTGCTCATGAAACCACCGTCAACGGTATGTCCGTCCATCCAGAGCCTGGGCGCCACAAACTCGGCCTTCAGTCCGTATTTGTCCAGCGTCTTTTTCAGCTCCCTTGCCTTCTCCTTGATCTCCTCCTCTGTGTAGTTGTTGATGTCCGGCACCGCGTCGTCATCGTGGAACTGTACGGCGGAAAATCCAAGCTCCGCAAACTTTTTAAACTTCTCCTCTATAGGGATCGTCTTCCTGGTAGCCGGCCCGTATGTGTCCGCTCCCTCGTGTACATTCCACGGTCCCACTGAAAATCTGAATTTTGTCATTGTCGTTGTCTTCCTTTCTGCATTTTCTCACCAGGGCACGCCTGCATGCGCACCCTGGTTCATTGTCTGTCAGTCTGTCTTGAGGGCGTCGTCAAATGCCACATCCGAAGGCGAGAAATTGATCTGCTTTGTAAACTCGCAGGCTTCTGTTCCGCCGAATACACGTTCCATGCCGCTGTCCTCCCACTCAATGGAAAGGGGGCCGTCGTAGCCGATCTGGTTCAGCACCCGGATAATGTTGTCAAAATCCACATCCCCATGTCCCGGAGACACGAAATTCCATCCTCTTCTCTGATCCCCGAATGTAATGTGGGATCCAAGGATACCGTTGCGGCCGTTTAAATTCAGCTTTGCATCCTTGATATGTACATGGTAGATCCTGTCTGCAAAATCGTAGAGGAACATGGCCGGATCAAGGCCCTGCCAGATGAGATGGCTGGGGTCAAAGTTGATGCCCAGCGTCTCCCTGTATGCAAAGGTTTCCAGGAGCTTCTTTGTACTCCAGTAATCGTAGGCGATCTCTGTGGGATGTACCTCAAGGGCCAGTTTTACGCCGCATGCATCATATACATCCATGATCGGGGACCACAGCTCCTTGATCCTCTGGTAGCCCGCCTCGATCTGCTCCTCGCTTGTCTGGGGGAAAGAATACCACATTTTCCAGATGGGCGAACCCATGAAAAATGTCACAACTTTCACGCCCATATTCTTCGCCGCCCTGGCCGCATATTTCATCTGCTCTGTGCCCCACGCGCGGATTTCCTCCGGCTTTCCCGCCAGGCTGGAAGGAGCAAAATTATCAAGTCTTGGGTCATAGGCCCACTGGTCTGCGTCGCCCACGCACTGTCCCGGCAGATGCATGCCGATGGCCCAGCATCCAAGATCATATTTTGCCAGGGTATCTTTCAGTTCTTTTACATAGGCTTCATCTTCCGCTGCCTTCTTCACGTCGATCTGTCCCCAGGACGCCAGCTCCAGCCCTTCGTATCCCATCTTCTGTGCAGTCTGGCACATTTCCTCCAGCGGAAGGTCCGCCCACTGTCCTGTAAAAATCGTTACCGGTCTTGCCATAATCTCTCTCCTTTCTGCCGCCATACCTACAGTTCTACCCACACGTTTCCGTTCTCATTGCTCTTTAAGCATGCTTCCACATATTTCAGTCCCTGCACGCCCTCGTCAATGGTGGGGTAATCGATCATATCTTCTGTAAAGCTTCCCGCTTTTTTCGCCTCCACGCACTGTGTAAAGCTGTCATACAGATTGCCCATGGCCTCCAGCCAGCCCTCTGTGTGGCCGGAAGGAAGGCGTCCGTATTTTGCCGCATCCGGCGTCACCGCGCCGTATCCTCTCTTGATAGTGCGCGCAATGCCGTCCTCCCGGATGAGGGTGATTTCCTCCGGATTTTCCTGAAACCAGAGGATGGATCCCTTTGATCCGTAAATGCGCACCCGCAGGCTGTTGTCGCAGCCTATAGCAAACTGGGACGTCCAGTTTACGCCTGTGGCGCCGCCTTCGTACTCTACAAGGATCTGGTCGTTGTCATCCAGCTTCCTCCCCGGGACAACAACATCCATTTTTGCAAGGACACGCTTGATCTTAAGCCCTGTCATTGTGGCAACCGCATTTTCCACATGGGTGCCCAGATCTCCCAGACAGTTGACTCTTCCGGACCTCTCGGGGTCGCATCTCCATTCGCCCTGCTTGCCGCCCCAGTCGTTTTCATTGTAGAGCCATCCCTGGGGATACTCTGCCATGACTGTGCGGATCTGGCCGATCTCGCCCGCCTTTATAAGATCGCGGATGTATTTGGCTGTCACATGTCCCATATAGGTGTAGGTCACCATGAAAAGAAGTCCTTTTTCTTCTGCCAGTGCCTTCAGTTCTTCCGCCTGAGCGCTGTCTGTCACAAGAGGCTTGTCGCAGGCCACATGGATCCCCGCCTCCAGAAATGCCTTGCAGATTTCATAGTGGGTGGCATTTGGCGTAACCACTACGACAAAATCAATGCCGTCCTCTCTTTTTCCTTCTGCCTCTGCCATCTCCCTGTAGCTGGCATAGCACCTGTCCGGCTCAAGTCCCAGTGCCTCTCCCTGGCTCTTTGTCTTTTCCGGATCCCTGGAGAAACATCCTGCGACAAGACGTGCCGAACTGTCCAGACTGATGGCTTTCCTGTGCGCATCCCCAATGAACGCACCCGGGCCGCCGCCCACCATACCATAGGTTAATTTGCTGCTCATGCTGTCAACCTCCTTTTCATCTTTCTGCTCTCCTTGCCGGATGCCATGCATCCTTCACATGCAGAAAATCGTCTGGTTTAACTATAGGATATACGGGGATTTTTTTCTTGGATTAATTCATGTTCAGGCTATGACAAATTAGCTTTTTTCTTGCAGTCATCATTTTCTTTCCGTATACTGGTAATGAGGTGAGTACAACGATGAAAGATGAATTTGAAGTGATTTCCCACGGGGCGGCGGACTATAAGGTTTTTGTTGTAAATCTGCTCTACCGCACGCCCCATATCCATAAAGATTTTGAGATCTGCCTTATCCTGGAAGGTTCTGTGCGCCTCCTCTCCCGGGGCAGGGAATACAGATATGAAAAGGGGGCTTTGTGGGTCATAAACCCTCTTGAAAGCCATGAGCTTGCGGCGGATCAGCCTGCTCTCATCCTGTCCCTGCAGGTTTCCCCCACATTTTTTGCATCCGCTTTTCCTCAGATAGAACACACGGAATTTCTCCAGCCTCCCGCAGCTGCCAGGACAGCTTTGCTGGCGCAGACCTTTCTTGACATAGCACGGGCCTATTTTGACCATGCCAGGGAGCCTTCCCTCCGGTGCGTAGGACTGATCTTTCTCTTTTTCGACAGTCTGCTGCTGCATTTCCCTCATATCTGCATGACAGAAAAAGAGCGGCAGATCTCCGCCAACAAGGCGCAGCGCATCCGGCGGATCAGTGACTACATAGACAGCCATTACTCTGAAAAGCTTCTCCTTACGGACGTGGCAGCGGACCTGGGGCTTACCATGAGCTATCTGTCTCATTTTTTCAAGGCGTCTTTTGGCATGTCCTTCCAGGAATATGTTATGAAACTGCGGTGCGAAAAAGCCCGCCAGCTTCTTCTGCTGACGGACTTCTCTCTTCTGGATATCAGTATGGCCTGCGGCTTTTCCGATATCAAATATTTTAATAAAGGGTTTTCACGGCAGTTTGGCTGCTCCCCCAGGCAGTACCGCCGTCAGTTCCAGCACGAAGAACTGGCACAGCAGCAGAAATCCATGTTGTCCACCCAGGAAGTCTTATCCGCGTCCACAAGCCGGGTGATCCTGGAAAAATATCTCCGGTCTTCCTAGCGTCTCCGGCGGCACCAGCTTACCCCGGCCAGAATGGCGAACAGAACGGCCTCCACAGCCGCGGCAGCCAGCATAATGTAAGGCAGCCACACAACCATGCTGCCCACATAGGCAAATTTCGTGTCCATGGCCGCGTAGGTAAAACTGTTCATCATACCCACCCCGCCGGAGGGCAGAAGGCAGCGGATCCAGTTCCCTGCATTTCCATCCAGGATCATGTACACCATCATCGGCAGTATGAGAAAGGCAAAGGAGGCTACTGTCCTCATCCTGCCCGACAGGAACAGGGTGAAGGAGGCTGTGGCCAGCAGGGAGACAAATCCCGCCCCGGCGATGAGAAGCTCCATCTGCCCTGCTGTCACAGGCAGGAACACGGAGACGGACACAAGAAGCTGCAGGGATGTGTCCAGCCCCTTAAAGTCAAAGGAAGCATTGAGCAGCAGAAGGAACAGCGCCATGCACACAATATAGAGCACACCTGTAAGGAGGAGCCCGGCGCCGATCCTGGCTGCTGCCAGGCGCCGTTTTCCGTCCCGGGTGCACTTAAGGATCTGGTCTGCCTGGGTCTGGTAATCACTGGAGAAGACCGGCACCATCAGAAAGGTGCAGATCAGCACCAGAAGGAACACATAGATCCCCACATACTCCAGGGCGTTGGATCTGAAACCGGGCTCGTAGGTAAAGGGCATCTCCACCTGGCTGTAGAGAGCCTGTGCCTGGGCAAGGGCGCTGTCTGTGCGGGCATTCCTTCCGCCCTCCAGATACAGAAGCTCCTGTAAGTGCTGCCTGCACTGGTCGTAAAAGCCGGCCACCTGGTTTTCTGTCAGATTTTCAGCCCCGGGAGCCAGACCTGTGTCCGGATCTGCCCAGGCCTCGCTGACCCGGCCAAGAATTCCCTCCACATTGGATACCTTTTCATAGTAATCGCTGGCCGTCACCCGCTCGTCGTAGATGCCGTCCGGGAGACCGCCCTCATAGCCTGCGGCAAAGTCCCTGTATCTTGCAAGGGCTGCCTCCAGTATATCCTCCGTGATCTTCCCCTGGAACTGTCCTTGGTTCTCCTCCTCCAGCTTCAGCGCCTCCCGGCCTTCCACCCGGACTTCCTGCCCGCTTTCATCCCTGTACGTCCAGGACGCAAAAGAGGCGGGAAAATAGGCCAGTACCGGGGCCAGGATAAGGGCCGCCAGCATCAGCACCAGAACGGATCTTGTCTTTAAAAGCCTGCGCAGCTCCACTGTAAATACTCTCATATCACTGCACCTCCTTTCCCTGTGTGTTCTCCTGTGGAAAGAGCCACAGGTAGAGATCCTCAAGCCGTGGCGTCTGTCCCGCGGACTCCGGCACGGAAGGCCTGTCAGCCAGATACCGGATGGACACCCTTCCTTCCTCCTCGTTGCGGATATTCACTACCTGGATCAGCCTTTCATATTTATGGAGGTCATACTCCGGGATAACAGCGGACCACACCTTTCCCTCCATCTCCCACAGAAGTTCCCCTGTGGTTCCCTCTGCTATGATTTTCCCCTCTTTCATCACAGCGTTTCTGGAAGCAATGTACTCCACGTCGGACACAATGTGGGTGGAGATCAGCACGATCCGGTCTGCGGCAAACTCGGACAGAAGGTTGCGGAAACGCACTCTCTCCCCCGGATCCAGACCGCTGGTGGGTTCATCCAGGATCAGCACCTCCGGGTCATTAAGAAGGGCCTGGGCAATGCCCACCCTGCGCTTCATGCCGCCGGAAAGCTTTGTGATCTTCTTGCGCCTCACATCCGCCAGGGAAAAAGTCTCCAGCAGCCTGTCGATCTTCCCTTTTGCATCTTTCCTCGAAAGCCCCTTTAAGGCAGCCACATAATCCAGGTAATCATACACGGTAAACTCCGGGTAGAACCCGAACTCCTGGGGCAGATACCCGAAAATATCCCTGTACCCTTTCCCCAGCACATCTATGGGAACGCCGTCGTATTTCACCGTTCCTTCTGTAGGCGTCATAAGCCCTGCTGCCATACGCATGAGGGTTGTCTTGCCGGCGCCGTTGGCTCCCAGAAGTCCCCACACCCCCGGTGTGATGGTCAGGCTGGCATGATCCACGGCCCGTTTATCTTTAAATTGTTTTGTCAGATTTTCTATACATAACTCCATCTTTCCATCTCCTTTCTGCCCTGCTTCCATATCTGGAATGCCCAGAGAAGCAGCGCTGCCCCGCACAGAAGCCATCCTCCATCTGCAAACGCCAGGAAATCCCCGGGGCTTCCGGCCGCTCTGCTGACATATCTCCACACAAGTACAAACACAGCGAACCCGGCCGCCATGGCCGCACTGCACCAGGGAGTAAACCTCCCTTTCGTCCTGTCAAAAAAGAAGAGCATACAGTTCCAGGACAGAAGGAAGGGGAGGAACAGCCAGGCTGCCAGCGCTTCCAGGTTGATCTGCCAGAGCGTCCCTGCTGCCACAGCCACGGCCAGTTCCATAATAAGCGCGCTACTTCCTGCGATCAGAAGCCGGGCTGCCCTAAGCCGGGACGGCTGACAGCCTGCTGCCTCCACCTCCGCCATCTTCCATCTGACAGCTCTGTCAAAGAAGGGAACGCAGCTCCAGGCCGACAGGATCCCTGCCCCGCACAGAAGCACCGGGATCCTCCGGTACAGGAACATAAGGAAATAGGGATCCGTAAGGCTTCCTCTGTCGCCGGTCTGCTCAAAGGCGGAGACAATAAGAAGCAGCAGAAGGATCTGCCAGATCCAGATCTGTTTTCCTGTATATCTGACCTGCCGGAGCACAAAGGCTGGAAAGCGCATTTTGTTTCTCCGGGGCGCTGCCGCCTTGTACGCGTTCTGCGCAAGGGCAGCGGTCGTGGCCCTGTGCCTTTCGTCCGGCCGGATGGCTTCTTTCTCCTGCTGTGCCAGCCGTCTCAGCTTTTCATTCACCTGGCTCCTCTTCATGGTTCCTCTCTCCTTTCCAGTTCCTGCTTTAACAGTTTCAGCGCTTTTCTGAGTCTGGACTGCACAGTCCGCATGGGAAGTCCTGTCACCCTGGCAATCTCCCGCAGCTTCAGCTCCTGGGAAAATCTTAGGATGACGATCTCCCGCAGCTCCTCCGGAAGGAGTTCCACAAGCCTTCGGAAATCCTCCCTGTCCTCCCCTTCCTTCAGCCCTTTCTCCTCAAAGGGAACCTGCTTAGGTATAGGCTCCCATGTTTTCTTTCTGCAGATATCGATACATACATTCGCAGCCACCTTGTAGAGGAAGGCCCGGAAGTTTCCCCTGTGGGTGTAGCCGTCAAAATATCGGAAAACCCGCAGAAACGTCTCCTGCACAGCGTCCTGTGCCAGAGACCGGTCCGGTACATGGAGCAGGCAGTATCTGAGTATGTCATTGTAGTAGAGCCTGGACAGCTCTCCCGCAGCGTCCGGATCGCCTTTTTTCAGTTTTTCAAAAATCTCATCTTCCCGCGTCAAGTATGAAATCCTCCTGTTTTCCGTACCTATAGTTTATAACATTTTGAGCGGGAGAAAAGGATTAAAAAAAGGGAATTTCCTCTTCTTTTGGAAATTCCCTTCTCATAAAGGTCGCCTTCCGTGACCTTTTCTCCTATTTTCTCTTTCTCAGGACCACTGCTATCGCCGCCAGGGCCGCTGCCATGATGCCTGCGACCGGCGCTGCCTCGGAAGCGTCTCCCGTCCTGGCCGCATCCTCTCTCTTTGAGGAAGAAGGTTTCTTATCGCCGTTCTGTCCTCCCTGGGGCTTCCCGTCTGTCTGTCCTCCCTGCTGGCCGCCTTCACCGTCCGCTTTTACAAGTCCTGCCTTCGCAATGTTAAGAGCCTGCAGTGCCGCGTCAATGTCAGCCTGTGCCGCATTCTCATCCGCGAGGACTGCCTGTGCATTGGCAAGCGCCTCCTGGTACTTTTGCCAGCTCTCCGCCGTATAGCTGCCCTGGTCCAGTCCGCCTGCCTCTGCCACGGCATTCTCCAGACCGCTCTTATCCGGCGTCTCCGGTGTCGGAGGGGTCACAGCCTCCAGACCAGTCACGGCATCAGCCAGATTGGCTATGGCCAGAGCCACGTCATACTGCGTCGCATCCGGATCATCCATGACTGCCTGCGCTTCCCGGAGCTTCTCCTCCAGCACAGCCCATGTCTCAGGAGTATAGCTGTCCTTGTTGAGGTTTGCGATCTGTGCGATGGATTCTTCAAGCCCGGTCTTGTCCACCTCCGTCTTCTCCGGCGCTACCGGACGTGTTACGCGCAGCTCCGCCGCAGATGCGTACTTGTTGGACTCATTCGCTGACTGCCCGGCTGTCTCAAGAGCCACGACACGCACATTGGTCACGCCCTCGATGTCCGCCCCAAAGTCGATCTTCTGCCAGGTAGTTGCCGTGTCAAGGGTTACTCCCTCTGCTGCCGCCTCCCAGCTCTGTCCATTATCTTTGCTGACCATCACGTTGACTTTCTTCAGCTTTCCGTTGGCGTTGGCTGCCCCGGTCCTCGGCAGATATCTCACGCCGTTCACAGTCTGGACCTCTGTAAAGTCAAACTGATACCAGGCAGTGCCATCAGCTACAGCATTTGCATTCCAACTCGTGTGCCAGTGGGTGCTCTCGTTGCCGTCCTGGGCAAACTCTACCGGTCCTTCGCCACCAGACTCAGGCTGGGCGCTTCCAGCCGCCACAGTGTACTTGTCGGCCGCGATGTCGTACTTGTCACTGGCCTCTGTACCTGCTGCTGTGTCCATGTACTGCATCTGGGCTTTGAGCGCGTAATAAGCTGACGCGATCTCCCCGTCGTCCTGCTTGTCCTTGTTTACTGCTACTTTGGCGTCCGTGAGCACATCCTGGAACGCCTGCCAGTCCGCATCCTGATAGTCGCTCTGCACATACTTCTCCTCAGCCTCAGCAATCAGGGCCTTCAGGTCATCGGCTGTCACTTTCTCATCCACCAGCTCGATCTTCAGGTTATCCAGGACGAAATCCTGATAGCCGCCAAAGTTAGCAGCGCTGCCGCTTGTCCCCTGGAGATCCGCCGCCTTATTTGTAGAGTAGATACCGAACCAGCTCTGACCACCGGTTCCTCCGGTCAGTTCAAAGCTGTAGGTCTCCTCTGCATTGGAGCCCATAGCCATGGGCAGCTCATTCACTGCCTCACCGCCTGTCACCTCGCCGTTTCCTACGACCACGCCGTAGATCCCATCAGTCCCTGACTGATAATCAAAGCTGATCTTGTAGGTCCTGCCCGGCTCAAAGCGGAAGTTCTGTGGGATCGTCTGCATCACGAGGTTGGCGCGTCCAGAAAGGCCGTTCACCTTCACGGACCACCGGGAGTCAGGATCCGCCTTTGTGAGCACATCGTCCATCTTCTTCACATCCCAGCCTGCCTGTGTAAACGGAGCGTGCAGTTCGGACAGGTGAGTGCGGTTATCCTCCACTCCCTCGATCGCTCCAATGACAAACGGATATACGCCCTGTACGGAGTTCTCAAAATCCTGCTCCATGCCTGTCACTGTCCCATCCTTGTCCTTCTCTACCACATCCATATCAGACTCCACGACACGGACATCGTCAAAGTAGGTGCTGCCTTCTCCTGCTTCCCTGGAGAGGGTGAGGGTCGCCTTCCCGCTCTCCGGTGCCGTAAAGAACACGTACATGTTCTGGAAGTAGCTTGTCCCGTCCACAGTGGCGCTGGAATTGCTGTGGGTATATGCCTTCACATAGTTCTTGGCAATGGACTTCTCCGTGTAGTTCGTGTCAAGGACTTTGTCTCCTGCCTTGACAGTTATGGAAGCCTTGGCATCGCTCCGGTTGTCCACTCCCACGTACACAGCGTACTTCTTGCCCGGCTCAAGGTCTGTCAGTTCCTGGGTCATGGACACCTCGCCGTCCAGCTTCATCATAGGGTTGCTGTACTGGCTCTTGGCAATCTGGGCTGTACCTTCTCCGCTCTTGTCCCAGTGCGTCTCAAGCCCTTTCTCGCCGGAGTTAAAACCTGCGTCCACGATGTGCATTCCCTCGCTCCAGGTTATATCGAGATTTCCTTCCTCTCCCTTGCACACTACGTATGGCGTCTGGGCTTCAGCATGCAGTGTGAGCTTACCGCCCACCACATCAATAGTCTGCTCTTCTGTCTTGCCCAGGTCTGTCAGCTTGTATACTTTGACAGATTTCAGGCTCTTCCACTCCCCCTGCAGTTTCCAGGTTGTTTCGCCCCCCTGGGTATTCCAGTGATAGAGCTTCTCCTCATCTGCGCTCACTTTCTCACCTGTCTGCGCATCCCAGTTCCAGGGGAGCAGATAGGACTCTGTTCCGCCCTTCCCTGTATCACCTCTGGATACCGCTCCCTGGGAGACTACCACACCATTCAGGGTCACAGTCCTGTCGCGGTAGGCCGCATTGTTTGGATCAGTACTGCCTCTTGTCACTTTGACCACATCTGTCTGGCCGGATGGCTTTTGTGGGTCTTCCTTCAGAGTGATCTCCTTCTCCGGGGTCCAGGTGTAGGTCTCGCCGTTGTCTGTCATCTGTACCGGATCGCCGTCCTCCCAGTCTACCACCTGGTAGTGCTGGAGGAATTTTGTCATCAGGTCGTGGGTGTACAGGTTGCCCCACACATCCACATAGACAAAGTCCATATTGTCTCCGACCTTCTCCTTCAGGGAATCAAAACGCTTCTCCCTCTCTCCGCTGCCCAGGTCGTAAAGTCCGTCAATACCAACCCCCTGGTCCAGCCAGTTCCAGCCATAGCTCAGGGCTCCTGTATCGTTTCTCCTCACCAGATCCTCACTAAAAGCTTTGGCCTCCGGATACATCTCGCTGGCATTTACATGGATACCAAATCTCGCCCCATACTGGGCTCCTTTTTCCATGAGAGTGTTCATGTCCTCCGCTCCGCCCAGACGATCGCCGATATTGTCATAATCAGGATGACCGGAATCATGACCCTCGCTGGCATATCCTTTGAGCAGGACAGACTGGCCGAGGCCATCTGTGTGCATAGCCACCCTTTTTACATTGTCAAGAGTAGTGAGGAAGGGGTTCTGGGCCTGGCTTCCAAAGTTCATGGCAATACGCCATGCCACCAGTTCCGGCACTTCTTCACTCTTGTTTGGGTTGTTCATGATATCCCGGAAAGCGACAGCTCCATCCTGCCAGTCCACCGCCTGGTCCTCATTCATATCCCCGGCGATCGTGACCGCGCACTTGGGCATCTCTGTCTCTTTCACCGTGTATGTCTCACCTTTGGAATCAGTAATATTGCGGTGATAATACCACTCTGCGCTCGCAAGCCCCAGCGTTGTGTATCCTGCCCTGGCTTCTGTAGAGGCGTAAATACGTGTGTTCTGGCTTCCACCATTGACAGGAGCTGCGACCACGCGCCCCTCATGCTCGGAATTACTCCACATGCCGGCGCTCAGCTCTGCGTTAGAGACAAAAGCATACATGTAATCTCTGTTGGACATTGCCTCCATGCCATCTGTGACTTCCACATACTCATCGCCGCTCTTATGCGTGTTAGAGGACATGACAGCGCCTTTCAGATTGGCCCCCTCCTGGGTCGTGCGCACAGATATCAAGCTGTGGTCGGGAATAGCGATAGTCTGCAGGGGATAGGTCTCCACCTTCTGGCCGTACTTGTTTTCTGTCGTCTCGCCCTCCAGATTATTCTTGATCTCTGTGATATCAAATTTCAGGTCACTTCCCTCCACTGTCAGCTCGGCTGTGATGACCGCATCGATATGATTTCCATCATCCTTCACTGTCATGGCATAAACAGCCTTGTCTCCGGAAAATTCTGTCTTTACGTTCTCCGGCGTTACCTCCAGGTCCACTCCGTTTACCCTCAGGGTATGGATTGCCTTTGTCTGCCCATAGAAGGTTTTTCCCTTCATATCTCCCTTCATCTCATACCGCACAACACTCGGGAAATCTTTTGCCACGAAGACATCCATCTGTTCGGAAGAGATCGTCTCTGTCTCCACCTCTGACTCAGGTGCAAGCACGATCGGCTGCACCTCGGCTGCGCCGCCATTTACCGTGACAGTGCCTGCTCCTGCCATATATCCTTCTTTAACAGCCGTCACATCATATGTTCCGTCCGGCAGCTCCACCTCATAGTGCCCGCTCTCATCCGTCACAGCGCTCGTCCTGTCAATAGTCACCGTGCAGCCCTGCACCGGGTTTCCCTCCTGGTCCTGGACCATTCCTGTGACACTGTAGGTTTCTGCCTCCTTCTGCCCTGTATAATGGATGTCCTTCAGCAGCACGTCAGTCACCGCTGTATTCCAGGAGCCTCCTTTGATAGCGATCGTCTCTCCCATAGTACCTGTGATACCACTGAAGTCCTCGCCATCAAAGACTGTCTGTCCATCCAGTTTCAGGGTCATCTTGTGGTCCTCTGTCCACTCGATACGGACCTGCATCTCTGTTCCCTGCGCCGGAGCTGCATGGCGCCCTCCCTGGAACCAGTCGCCATTCCCTGCCGTATACTTCTGCCAGAACCAGCCGCCATTATCATACCCTACATACATGCCGTTAGCATCTGTATTGTATCCCAGGTATACGCCAAAGCGGTCACTGTCCTCCTGTCCTGAATTTACATTGTTAGACTTTAATGTGAATTCAATCCGTCCGCATTAAAGTTAAAAGTGCCCGGATGTACAAATATAGCCGGTTGTGTGCCAGGGTTATTTCCATTCCCCGTTCCGGATTTCAGGTGAAGCCACCCGTCCTCCACCTGGCACACTGCATCTGTACCTACTACACTGTTCTTATCCTGTCCCCAAGCATCATTTACTCCGTCTTCGAGATATACTGGCAGGGATACTTCTGATCCACCCTGCTGCGCAGCTTTGGCTTCGATTGAAGCGCCTGTGAAAAGCTGCATGCTGCCTGCCGATGCCGGAACAGCAAGGCTGGCAGCCAAAAAGAGACTCAGCAGTTTTAATCTTCTCTTTTTCATTTAGGACTCCTCTCTTCCTCCTCATTTTGCGACTCACTCATCAATGGTCGTTGTCAGATTTTACCAGTATTTTTTTCGTTTTGCATACTTTTATATGTCAAAAAAGCACTATGGCACAAATTTTATGCGCAATAGTGCAAATATATCTTTTTTATTGCTTTACGTTTTTGTGTATTCTATACAACTTTATCTGATATCCTTCCTCCTGTACCAGAGACACCCAGCCAGGATGCCTGCCCCTCCATAGCAAAGGCCCAGCAGGATCAGCGTCCCATCCAGGGCGCACTCCGGCAGGATCTTTGCCGCGTCTGCGTAGGCGTAGGGTGTGATATACTTGACCGCCTCCGCCTTTTCCGTGATATTTCCCAGAAGCCCCAGGAAATACAGAAAGGCCGCCACGCCGATGCCGGCGCTGATACTCCCTCTTCTTAAAAAAGCCGAAATTCCCAGGCAGATGCCTCCGATCTCCAGCTGCATAAGAATCTGGGCCAGATGAAACAGGCACAGCCCTTCCCAGTCCGGGCTCTCGCCGATCCAGCGGATGGAAATCCAGGCAAGCAAAATGACCGCCAGGTTCATCAGAAAGATCTGTACTGCCATGGCTGCTGCCTTCTGCCAGAACACAGATGTGCGCGTCACCGGGTGGGTGAGGAGAAAGTCTGCCGTGTGGTCTTTTTCTTCTTTTGCCAGAAGACCTGTTCCCAGGATAGCGGCGTAGAAGATCCCGCCGATCCCCAGCATGCTTCCCGCGTAAATACCGTAAAACCCGGTGATATCACCGTAGTTCAGCCGGTCCATCCCAAAGGCAGCCCCAAAACCGCCCATATCACTCATGGCATCCACCATGTCCCCCAGCTCCTTTTTCAGCTCCGGGAACAGGAAGACGCACAGCATGATGGTCCCGCCGATGATAAGCCCCCAGATCAGTGTGGATTGCAGAGACCTTTTCAGTTCATGTCCAAATATGTTCATCCCTTTTCCTCCTTACTGCCGCCCCTCTTTACCTGGCAGCCTTCCCCTCTGCATAAAAATGAAGAAATGTCTCTTCCAGATCCGGTTCCGTGATAGTAAGATCCGTCACAGGAAGCGGGGCCAGCGCCTCCAGAAGCCGCTTTGCCTCTCCTCTGTATAAGAATGTGACACCATCCTCCAGCACACGCAGGTCTGTCAGCGGCAGCCCCGGAACACCCGAAATTCCCCGCACAGTCACCCGCTTTGCCGCCGAGCCGCAGATATGCTCCATGGTATCCTCCATGACAATGCCTCCGTCCCGGATCACTGCCGCCCGGTGGCAGTATTTTTCCACCTCCCCCAGGACATGGGAGGATAGGAAGATGGACGCCCCCTTCTCATTCTTCTCTTTAAGGAGCCGGAAAAATTCCCGCTGCATCAGAGGGTCCAGCCCGCTGGTAGGCTCATCCAGCACGTAGAGATCCGCGCTGTGCTGCAGGGCGCATACAATGCTCACTTTTTTGCGGTTCCCAAGGGACAGCTCATCCACTTTTTTCTTTACATCCAGCTTCAGCCTCTCGCAGAGCCGTCCTCTCTCCTCCCGGCAGTCCTTCCTGTAAAAATCCGCCGAGAATTTCAGAACGTCCGACACTTTCATACCGCTGTAAAAGAAAGCCTCCGACGGCATGTAGCCGATCCTGGAGAGCATCTCCTTTTTCTCACGCTCTGTCTCCGGCCTCTCCCCGAAGATCTCCACCGTCCCGCCATCCGCCTTAAGCAGTCCCAGCATGGTGCGGATGGTTGTGCTCTTCCCCGCCCCGTTGGGGCCGATAAATCCGTAGATCTCCTGCCGGTTTACAGACAGGGTGAGATGTTCCACGCCCTTATGCTTCCCGTAATATTTTGTAAGATCGCGGATGTCTATGACCTTTTCCATGTATCGTTCCTCCTCATACTGCTTTCTTAAGTCTCTGGCCGGTCTTTCAGATAGACGACCCGGAAACGCCCTGCGGCGAAAACATAGCTTTTTCTTCTTTCCTCTATGTCTTCTCCCCGCAGGGCGTTCTGCATGTCTACTTCCGGGATGTATCCTGCAGCTCCTTGAGCTGCTGTTTTAAACGGGCGATCTCCTGGTCCCGTTCATCCAGTATCGTATCTTTATCCGAAAGCTCCCGCTTCATCCCATCGATCTCTTCCTGCATCTCGTCGATCATATACTGGACTGTATTACGGTCCAGCTCCTTCAGCTCCTTTGAGAACATCTCCATCACCTTCTCCACGTTGCGGCACAGCTCATAGATTTCTTCGTACAGCGTCCTAAATTCCGGGTAAAACTCCAGAAGCACTTCCATCTCACCGGGATCATCTGTACTGAAAAACAAAAGCCATGCTTCCAGCTTGTTTCTGATACCTTTATTCTGCACAATTCCAAGAAATATGTCAAGTGCGATAAAGCAGTATTCCTGGAGAAGGTTGACGGCAAGTCCTGTGTCGGAACTCTGGGAAAAATGGTGGATATAATCATCCGGGAAATTTTTAAATTCGCCAGGGCTTTTCTCATATAAAACAACTGTGTACACCTTCTGTATATCCCGGTAGCTGAAGCCTTTTCCACGCTCTCCTTTTACTCTCTTGTACTGCCGCAGGAGAAGATCCGCGGAATAACAGGCGCTTCTTTGTCCTGGAAAACGGTAGACCATCTTCTGTACTTCCACATTGGCTATACTGTGGTCCTCCATCTCTACCACAATGTCCATCACCACCAGGGAACTCTCGTCCGCGATCCTGGCAGAGTCGTTGGGAATAACCTTTAGGATTTTCACCTGCTGCCCCAGCACAAGCGACAGAAATTCCTCCAGTCTCTCCGGCGTATTTTCCGGGTTCATGATTTCCTTAAAAAAGGAGTCATACAGGATCTTCACGCCCTTATTTCCTGTGCAGAAATTCAAAAATTCCAGTCTCTGCTCTTCGCTCCATCCCAGATACATGTCAGAGAGCCGCTCATCCTCAAAGATCACTTCCAGCATCTCTCTGCGCGTGCGTATCATGGGGAAATACTTCTGTAAAATACCAGCCATCCATTTCCCTCCATACTTTTCTTCTGTGTTTCATTTTTCAGTTCCATTCATTTACGGGTACAGTTTCCGATGTGGAAATTCCGAAAATGAGAAAGCCCCTGGGACTTTTAGATCGTCTCCCTTGACGGGAGAACTGTTCTGGCGGAAGACATCCGCCGATGCAGTATTGAGATAACATAATTTTAATCAGACTGCAAGTATTTCCCTGGATTATACGCTCCAGTTTTTATCATACACAACACGCATCACTGGACAAAGGGAAATTCCCTTGTCAGCTGCGGGTCCTTCTCCAGCATGGAGAGAAGTCTGCTGGCCGGACCGGAAGGATGATTTCTGCCTCTTTCCCACGCCTCCACTGCCTTGACAGAGACTCCCATATAACCTGCAAACAGCTTTTGTGACATTCCGGTTTTCTGGCGTATCCTTTTAATTTCCGCAGAAGAGTATATTTTTACAGGAGCGATGGTCACAACACGGCGCTGCAATTTTGGTCTCCTGGTATCATCCACTGCCTCAGATAATCCAGCCATAATGCTGTTATATACTTCGCTCATACTTTGGTCTCCTCTCATTGTCCCCCGGATCACGGAACCGGCTTTTGGGTCCGACAGTATCTCATATTCCAGTCTGCGCAGATCGTCATCATTTAATCCCAGATTATCCCAGTGTCTTGAAAATTCTGCCGTCTGTATAAAGGTTCTCGTCATACAGATTTCTCCTTACAATATACCCTATTCAATAGGGGTTGTCAATGTCAGCAATGATACCGACTGTTTTTCAGTTTCATGCATTTACGGGTACAGTTTCCGATGTGGAAATTCCGAAAATGAGAAAGCCCCTGAGCTTTTAGATCGTCTCCCTTGACAGGAGAGCTGTTCTGGCAGAAGACATCCGCCGATATAATATATAAGATAACATAAAAACCGGGGGATAACAACCATTTTAGTAAAATCGCTGTCATCTCCCGGATTATCCGTGCTTTTTATCCTGCTTTCTGTTTCCTTCTCTTGATCACCTTCAGCCTTGTGAATTCTTCCCTCTCCTTCTCCTCCAGTGCGTTGGTGATATCATGCACAAGGGTGGTGTACATGGGAATGGTGATATTCTGAAGAGCATTGGCCCTCTTCTGGGTCTTCTTGATATTGCTGGCAAGACGGTAGGCTGCATTCTCCACCATGGAAAGCTTCACCGTCAGATCTTTTACCCTCCGGAAAGCCTCCACTGCCCGGTCTACCGACTCCCTTGTAGTGCTAAAGGCGTAAGTAGGCACCGGCGTCTGAGGCGTGTATTTAACGTGAGGGATCTCTGTCCCCATGATACTTCTCGTCTGGATCACAATGGAGTCCTCAATAGGCACTGTGTAGGCGATCTGGGAGACCAGACTGATCCCGTTCTCGATATTGGCTTTCTGCAGACACTGATAGGCGTACGTGAACGTGCTGTCAATCTCCTCCTGGATGCTGCGGGCCTGGTCGATCAGATCCATCAGTTCCCGGATGAGAATGTTGCGCTTTTTATCCATGAGCTCATAGCCCTGCCGGGCAAGAGCCAGGGAATTTTTTGCCAGCATTAAATTTCCTTTTGTCGGAAATGTGCGGGGATCCATGAATTTCCTCCCTTCTTGGTTTATTCTATCCTGCTGTCTGGGCGGAGCGCTGCCGGAATGGCACTGTCACCAGGTACAGCAATGCCAGCCGCAGGGGCGGTACTGTCACCAGGTACAGCAATGCCAGCCAGGGGAATGTCCGGAGAACATTCCCCTGGCTGATGGCGTGCGCCATATATGAACTCCAGGAAAAACCTTTGGACAAATAAATTTGTCCACGGTTTCCCTGTCCTTCATGCATTGCTTGACTGCTGTCACATATTTGCGATAGACCCGGGGCTGGCGCTTGTGGTGACGCCTTCATCCCGCTTTGTGGGATGATAGTATTTGTCCAGTATCTTTGTATCCACACGGTCCAGCTCCTCTTTCGGGAGACGGCCTAAAAGTTCCCATCCAAGGTTCAGTGTCTCCTCGATGGTCCGGTTTTCCTCGTGCCCCTGGCCGATGTACTTCTCTTCAAATTCTTTTCCAAAAGCCAGATACTCCTTGTCAATGGGGGACAGCTCATCCTCGCCGATGACAGAGGCCAGGTTGCGGGCATCTCCTACTTTTGCGTAGGCGGAAAAGAGCTGGTTCGCCAGATCCTGGTGGTCCTCCCTTGTAAAGCCTGCTCCGATGCCGTCTTTCATAAGACGGGACAGTGAGGGCAGCACACTGATGGGCGGATAGATGGACTGGCCGTTTAAGTTCCGGTCCAGCACGATCTGCCCCTCTGTGATGTAGCCGGTCAGATCCGGGATAGGATGGGTAATATCATCGTTTGGCATGGTTAAGATAGGGATCTGGGTCACAGACCCGTTCACCCCCTGTACAATCCCTGCCCGCTCGTAGATGGAGGCAAGCTCGCTGTACAGATAGCCGGGATACCCCTTTCTGCTGGGGATCTCTCCTTTCGATGAGGACACCTCACGCATGGCCTCCGCAAAGGAAGTCATGTCTGTCAGAATGACAAGGATGTGCATATTCTGTTCAAAGGCCAGGTACTCGGCCACGGTGAGCGCCACCTTTGGCGTGATGAGACGCTCCACCACCGGGTCGTTGGCAAGATTGAGGAACATGGCCACGTGGTCCGCCACGCCGCTCTCCTCAAAGGTCCTGCGGAAGAAATCCGCCACATCATGTTTTACGCCCATGGCGGCAAACACGATGGCAAATTCTTCGTCAGAGTCCTCCCCCAGAGAGGCCTGCTTCACGATCTGCGCCGCAAGCTGGTCGTGGGGAAGACCGTTGCCGGAAAAAATAGGCAGCTTCTGTCCCCGGATCAGAGTGGTCAGCCCATCGATGGCGGAAATGCCGGTGCGGATATAGTTCCTCGGGTACTCTCTTTTTACCGGGTTGAGGGGCAGGCCGTTTACATCCCGCTTCAGTTTTGAGACAATGGGCCCCAGGTCGTCGATGGGCTGCCCGATGCCATTGAAGGTACGGCCCAGCATGTCTTTTGAGAGGGCGATCTCCATGGGATGCCCGATAAGGCGGGTATGGGTGTTTTTTAGGGACATATTCTCCGATCCCTCAAACACCTGGATCACAGCCTTGTCCTCGTACAATTCAATGATGCGGCCGATGCGCCGCTCATTTCCGTTTATGACAAACTCCACGATCTCATCGAAGAAGGCGTCCTGCAGCCCCTCCAGCGCGATCAGAGGGCCGTTGATACTGCTAAGTCCAAGATATTCTATTGGCATACTTCTCTCCTCCCTCTTCTACGCATTTTTCTCCAGCACACGCTGATAGAAACTGTCGATGTCACGTTTATACTGTGCAAACATTTCCAGCCGGTCATTGGGAACATCGTACTTGATGGCAATGACCCGCTCAAAGATATTTTCTGACTTCAGCACAGACATGGGATGCCCCATGGTCACAAGGGCTCTTGCCTGCTTGTAAAGATACAGGATCGTGTCCATCATGAGGAACTGCTTTTCCATGGACACGCAGGTGTCGTCCTTGTGGAATGCGTTCTGCTGCAGGAAGCCCAGACGGATGACCCGGGCAATCTCCAGGATCAGTTTCTGATCGTCCGGCAGCACATCGCTTCCGATGAGCTTCACGATCTCCATAAGACTGCTCTCCTGGTTGAGAAGAGCCATGATCCTGTTCCTGTAGTCAATAAATTTGGGCGACACATTGTCCTGGTACCAGGGGGCCAGGTCTGTCAGATACTCACTGTAGCTGGACAGCCAGTGGATAGCCGGGAAATGCCGGGCGTAGGCCAGGCTCTTGTCCAGTCCCCAGAAACACCTTACGAAACGCTTTGTATTCTGTGTCACAGGCTCGGAGAAATCGCCTCCCTGGGGAGACACAGCGCCGATAATGCTGACCGATCCGTCTGTGCCGTTTAAGTTGTGCATCATGCCCGCTCTCTCGTAGAAGGCAGAGAGGCGGGACGCCAGATAGGCCGGGAAACCTTCCTCGGCCGGCATCTCCTCCAGACGTCCGGAGAGCTCACGCAGAGCTTCCGCCCACCTGGATGTGGAGTCCGCCATGATAGCCACATCATATCCCATATCCCGGTAGTATTCCGCCAGGGTAAGACCTGTGTAAATGCTGGCCTCACGGGCAGCCACCGGCATATTGGATGTGTTGGCAATGAGGGTGGTCCGGTCCATCAGAGGATTGCCGGTCCTTGGGTCCGTCAGTTCCCCGAACTCTTCCAGAACCTGGGTCATCTCATTTCCACGCTCACCGCAGCCGATGTATATGATAATATCCGCGTTGGACCACTTGGCGATCTGATGCTGGGTCATGGTCTTCCCTGTCCCGAAACCGCCGGGAATGGCAGCCGTGCCTCCCTTGGCGATAGGAAACATGGTATCTATGATCCGCTGGCCGGTGACAAGAGGCTCCGAAGCCGCAAATCTCTGGCTCACAGGCCGGGCCTTCCGGATGGGCCACTTCTGGGCCATGGGGATCTGCGTCTCTTTACCGTTTCCGCTGCGCAGCGCGATCAATGGTTCCTCTATCGTATAGCTGCCGTCACTGACAACCGACACAACAGTCCCCTCCAGATCCGGGGGCACCATGCACTTGTGGACAATGGCCCTTGTCTCCGGCACCTCCGCAAAGATATCCCCGCCGTGGAGATAATCTCCTTCTTTTACTGTTATGTGGGTATCCCACTTTTTCTCCCTGTCCAGGAAATCCACAGCCGCTCCTTTTGTGATAAAGGCGCCGCCGCTCTCCGCGATCTTCTCCAGAGGTCTCTCGATCCCGTCAAATATATTGTTCAGAATACCGGGAGCCAGAGTGACGGACACAGCTCCCCCGGATGCGGTGACCTCCTCACCCGGCCGCAGGCCTCCTGTCTCCTCATACACCTGGACGGTGGTCTGGTCCTTGTCAAGGGCGATAACCTCACCCACAAGCTTTTCCCGGCCTACATAAACCATCTCCGACATGGAAAAGCCCGTGTTTCCCTTCAGATAAATGACCGGCCCGTTAATCCCGTATATTTTCCCTGTCTTAACCAATGTCATCACCTCCCGAGAATATAAACTGGTCATACTCATTTTCAAGGGACGACTTAAAGGAGTGGTCAATGAGAATATTTCGTCCACGGAGCACAGCCCGCACTCCTCCCATGAAGTCCTCTGCACTGACGGTCAGGACAGCTCCTGTCTTCTCCTCCAGTTTCTCCTTTTTGTTCCTGTCGGAAGGATTGATGTAAATGGTCATCTCCTCCCCGGAGGCAAACTCCAGGGCACTCTGAATGCACTTCACCAGAAAGGCGTCGTAGTCCGGCGTCTTCATGAAATCCCGGACAAGCTCCGCCACCTCCGCAAAAAGTTTGTTTTTCAGCTCCTGCTGCACTTTCCCCTGCTGCCTTTTCAGATCCAGCTGGGCTTTTGCCATGGCCTGGTTCTTCTGCTGCCTGGCATTGGTAGACTCCGCCCGCACCCGGGTCTGGGACTGGCGGACAGCCTCCTTCTTATGATCTTCAAACACTTTCTCAAGGGCGGTCTTGTAGGCGCTGATGATCTCGTTTCCCTCCGCCCTTGCCTCCTCCATGGAGACTGACTGTATATGAGCGATTTTTTCTTCTAATGTCAAGAGGTATCCCTCCTTTATTTATAGTTTCAGCCCGATGGCTTCCGTAATGTAGGAAGTGATAAAGTCCTTGCTCCGGCCGGTTCCGTGCCTGTCGGGTATCTCCACGAGCAGGGGCATCTTCCGCTCCAGGCGGAACTGATCGATCATGTCCGGGAACTCCCGTCCCAGCTTCTCCGTGAGAAGCACAATACCCACTGTCTTGTCCTGCAGCGCATCCTGGAGAGCATCGTACAGCTCCTCCCTCTCGTGAACCACCACGCCGTCCACGCCGGCAAGACGCATACCCGTGTAGGTATCCACATTATCACTGATGAGATACATTTTCATACTACAGCTGCCCCAGGATCATGAAGGAGATGATCAGCCCGTACAGGCAGACACCTTCCGCAAGACCTACAAAGATCAGCGACTTACCAAGCACGCTGGAGTCCTCACTGATGGCTCCCAGAGCGGCGCTGGCAGCGCTGGCAACGGCGATACCGCCGCCGATACAGGATAAACCGGTAACCAGTGCGGCTGCGATATAGCCAAGTCCTGTGGCGTTGGACGCTGCTGCCTCAGCGGCGGCGTCCGCAGCCTGCACGTCTGCTCCCTGGAACATCATGATACTGCCGATGATACAGGCGCCAAAGAAGAAAAATATATTGACTGCAAGGGCCGCCTTATAGCGTCCTTTCTTTTTCTCCCCCAGAAGATAGTACCCGAAGGGGATGATGATACTTAAGATCAGTGCTGCAATGAGAATGAGTCTGGGTGCAAGAGTCATAATTAAGCTCCTCCTTTATTTTTATTCTTTTTCGTCTTGGTATATGGGTCAAATGCCCGTCCGCTTCCTTTGTAGAAACGGCTGAACATTTCATAGTATTCCAGACGGAGAACCTGGATCCCGACCACCAGGCCTTCCATCAGACACACAAACAGGTTGCCCAGAACGATGACTACCCCGTTGGGGTCTCCCGCCTCCGCACCGGCCAGCATCAGCACCACCTCCATCATGGCGGCGTGGCTGACTGCAAAAGCGCCGATACGTACAAAAGACAGTGTGTTGGAAAAATAGCTCAGCAGTGTCTCGAACAGTTCAAAAAATCCTTCCACGAAAAACATGGCTTTGCTTTCTTCCATTTTCTTTGCCTTCTTCTTGATCCTGTTTGTCAGCGGCTCCTTGAAAAGGATCAGAAGCAGCGGCACACCGAACATCACTGCCATGACAATGCCTGCGGGCATGCCATGTCCCGTCATAAAAAGGACGATCACAGCCACCACCGAGGCGTAGAACACAAGTCCCGCCACGCCGTTGGCGTCAAACCAGGCCCCCGCTGTGTCGTGATCCCGCAGGGCGTTTATGATGTGCAGGATCATGGCCACAATAATGAGAGCCATACCAAAGGCCACCGCCACAATGAACACAGTGTTCAGCTTGCCCACAAAGGGGAGGGTGGTCATATGGTCAATGGGCCGCAGCCACAGTGGTTCTATAATATCTTCAAATCCGAAGACGCTTCCAAACATAAATCCGAAGATGGTGGAGAAGATCCCCGCTGTGGCAATGATCCCGGCCAGAGGGGCCTTCTTGAAATGATAGATCAGCGCTCCCGCAATGACAAGGAGCAGCCCCTGCCCCACATCCCCGAACATGGCTCCGAAGATAAAGGAATAGGTGATCCCCACAAACACGGTGGGATCCATCTCGCCGTGGGCCGGAAGTCCGTACATCCGCACAAACATTTCAAAAGGTTTGAACAGTTTCGGATTCTCCAGCTTTGTAGGCGGTTCTCCGAAGTAGGCGTCGTGGTCGTCCTCAACCACAACGAATACTTTGTCATCGTCCTTTGACTCCTCCATAAATTTCTCCACGTCATCGTCTGCCATCCAGCCGCACAGGATATAGTAATCTTCCTTTTTATCCGCCACCCGGGCTGCCATTTCCCGCACGTCAAAATTATGAGCAAGCTCTTCCAGCCTGTCTCTTGCCGCCACAAGGCGGGGCGCCTTCTCCCCCAGCATCGCGGCAGCTTCCTTATCTATATCGTCCATCTCTTTCTGGATGTCATAGATCTGCTGCGCCAGCTCACGGCTGGCCTGCTCCGGAGTTCCTCTGTACTCTGCCGGAATATCGATCCTCTCAAAATGCAGGGAACGGAACACAGCATCCACCTTCTGTGCCTCCCCGGGGGACACGAAGTAAGCGCCGTACACGCTTGTCGCATCCTGCTGCCCTTTGACGAAAATGGCTCCCAGGTCGTTCATCAGATATTTTTCCATCTTCTGGTACTGTTCCGCCGGCAGTTTCCCGAACCGGCAGGTAATGTACCGGAAAGAAAGGATCCTGCCAAGGTCCCCATCCATAGGGCGGAAGGGCTCGATGACCTTCTGCTTTGCCTGCAGTTCATCCTGCTTTCTTTTCAGCACATCTTTGCGGGCCTGGAAGGTAAGGTACTCCTCATTTGTGGCCCGGATCAGCTCAAAGATGTCATCCAGTCCCATGGATGTGTCCGGAGCAATCTTCTCCGGCTCATTCAGATAGCTCACATACTGCTGGGCCTTTAAAAGAGCGTCCCGGTAAGGATTGATTTCCACAAAAGGTCTTAAGTTCTCCACAGTTTTCAGCTCCGTAAGAGCTGACTCAAGCTGGATCTCATACCTGGACAGATACAGATCCATCACCCGGTCAATGTCATCCCGCGGCCCCGATATATTGATAAATTTCATTTTTACGATCATAGCTTGCGACCTCCCACATACTGCAGCGTCTCATCGGGAGAGACTCCGTAGCGGACGCACTCCATAGCTGTCGTCAGCTTCTCCAGTTCCTGCTCCTTCATAAAAAGATAGGTGTTGATGCAGGCAATGGAGTATGGATTGCTCCTCCTGTCCGTTATATAGAGATAATAGAGACAGTCCGCATACATCTTTTCTATCGTCAGCTGGTCCGTGAAGTGATAATGTCTCGCATAGGACGTCTTCGACACAGCGCGCTCAAAATCTTCCATCGTCTCCGCCTCCACCATCTCCTGCACCAGCTCTGTCCGCAGCTTATAATGGATGGGGATGAGCAGTGCATATATATCCGCCGGTTCCAGGCTGAAATATTTCTTGGCCCGGTAGATCCACTGGATATTCAGAAGATTGATCTTGGATCCGCAGTCTCTCGTAAATATCTCCAGTTCCTTGTTCTTCAGCACCTTTTTCCTGCTCTTCCACATGGATGTGAAGTAGTACAGGTTCAGGGCCAGGTCATAGTCAAAGAGAGTCACTGCCTGTCCGTCCCGGAGCTTTTTCAGTGTTCCGTAATACTCCGTATCCCTCAGGTTCTCGATGACCTCATCCGTTGTCCTGGAATGGATCAGCTTTTCAATGGAGATTTGAGAATATTTGTCGAAAAACGGCTTCTTGTAATTCAGATCAAAAGGCTCCTTGTAATGGTTGATGACAATCCGCAGGCAGTAGTTGATCAGAGCAACCTCGTACCGCTTCAGATACAGCCGCAGGAATTTTCTCTGCTCCAGACTGCAGAAACGGTAGATCTTCGTATAGTCATGGTAGAGGGACAGCTCCAGAAGCTTTTCAATATTCCCTCTGTGGACCAGCCCAGGATCCAGGTTCTCCAGCACCTCTTTATAAGTGGAATTCTGGATCAGCCAGGAGACTACCTCCGGCACACTCTTCATGGCTGCGATCTTCTCAAAGTCCTCTTTCCAGAGAAGCTTTGCCTCCATGGCCCTGACCTTGGTAGCGATCCCGCTGTAAGCAAGTAAATTTCCCATAAGCTACACCTCTGTCATGCGGGCCAGTATCTCCTTTGCATATCTGGTATGATTTTCCTCATACTCCTGCTTAAGGAGAGCTATGGAGCCCTGGATTCCCTCCTGCTGTCCGCCAAAAAGTCTCTTCTTTTCCTCCTCCAGCTCGTCCCGGATGGCCTGCAGTTTCTTCTCTGTCTCCTCCTCCAGTTCCCTGTCAAAGGCTTTTTTTCTGTCTTCATACTCTCTGTCCAGCTCTGCCTTCTGCTCCTGAGCATGAGCCACAATGGCAGAGGCTGCATCCTCGATTTCCGTTAATCTGCTGATAACTGAGTCCATAGAAAGCCTCCTTTTTGTACGAAATGCCAATTTACTCTAATGATACACCTTTTGAAGAAAAAATCAATCACTTTCGACAATATTTCAGTATATGAAAACAGCACTGATCTCATGTCTGAAATCAGTGCCTTTTCCCTATAAATATACTTTCAGATCCTTTGAAAATTGTTCTTCCAGCTTCACCAGCTTCTCCGCCAGGGAACGGCTCTCTCTGGATGCCTCCTTGTACCTGTTCTGTGCCTCTGTAATCCCCTGGATCCCCATATTGCAGCCGTCCATAAGAAGCTTTGCGATCTGGCTGCCGCTCTCGTCTATCAGAAGTTTGACATTGGTAGTGATCCAGGACATGGCCGAGACGGCCAGCCCGGCCTGGGGCTCCTCTTCACCTTCCTCCGCCAGAAGCCTGTCCGCTTCCCTTTCCAGATCCCTGTGCTTTTTCCTGTATCCGCTGACCAGCTCCTGCATCTTCCTGTCCTTTATATGCTCCCGTATCTGATCAATACTTTCTGCAGCCATCTTGCAGCCTTTGCTGCATTCTTCCAAAAGTTTCCTTGTCTGCTCACCCATACGTCCTTGGCCCCTTCCTGGTATATTTGCTTTTACTGCTGCAGATAGTATGGGTTACAATTCGTATTTGTATACTCTGTAAATAAAACTTTCTTTTTCCATAGTAAAGGATCGGATCAGATTGTTCTCACTGTCATACTCTCCCCAGATGCCCTGCATGCCGCTGTCAGCCACCACATTGTCACCGATCTCCTGCACGCTGCTGACGTAGCCAGAGTAGGGAAGCTCGAAGCTTTCCACCAGCTCATAGCTGCCCGACGTCTCATCCACCAGATATTTATAATAGTAGGATGTCGTGCCGTCCACAGCTTCACTCTGGATACCATCTATAACGCTCCAGTCAAAATCAGGCCGGGTCTCGCTGACGCCGATATTGTTGTTGAACATATAAAGGTAATACTGTCCTTCCGGCAGGCTCTCGTCTTTCACATAGGTGATGGAGTGCTGCCCGCCCTGGCTGGCGAAATCCCCGCTCTTTTCAAGCACCAGATCCGCCCATTCCGTGTCTGCCCAGACAGCGGGGTCGCTGATCATATACTCCACAGCAGGCGCACTGTAGAGATCTTTGATCTTAATGATAGAGGAGGTCTCCCTGGAGCTGAAAAGCACCTGTCCGTCTCCCATCCACTGGATCGTGTTGATGTGCATCCAGTCCAGATCTCCGTCGCTGTTCTCCACGCAGGTCTCCTTGTATGCGCCGAACAGGTCCCCCAGATCCAGCACTTCATCCACAGTTCCGTCTGTGACATTCAGCCGGACCACCACATCCTCCACACTGTCCTGCTCCGTGTCCGTGGCAAGGATCAATATATTTCCGTCATCGTCAAAGACATAATCGTGATGCAGCTCATACTGGCCTAAATCATAAACCGCAGTGATCTGTCCCATCCCATCCATCCTGGCAAGCTTTGTCTCGGATATGCTGAAGTACATGTCCTCCTCTGAGAAAAGGAGACGATGGCTGCGGTGGCCGATAATGGGGATCTCGCCCCGGAGAATACCATTATTGTCATAATAGTACATAAAATCCAGCCCATCGCTGTCATTTCCAAGGACTACATAGAGCCCCTCCTCCAGCTCCTCCTCTGTCATCTCTTGTCCCTGTCCGGCGCTCTCCTGTTCCTGTCCTTCCTGCGCTCCGCATCCGGCGAAGCATACCGCCAAAGTCAGGACAATGCCTGTAAATACTGTTTTTCTCCGCACATTAAAATCCTCACTTTCCGATCTCTATTATACAACCGGAAACGTGAGGATTTTTTGTTCAGTCTGTGTAAATTTTATGATTTTTCTATGTCTCCCACCTGCTCTGGCGGCTCTTTCCGTTCTTCTTCTATCGCTTCCTCCTCTATGGCCTTCTCAAGATAATCGCATTCTGCCTTCTTGGGCCTTGGGATCAGCCTGGAGGCAAACTTCCCCTGCCCTCTCTTCTTTACGTAGAAATAGCCTATGAAAGAGAAGATCACAGCTCCCACAAAGTTGACGAAGAGATCCTCCATGGTGTCATTGAGGCCGATATCCAGATACCCGCCAAGGCCCAGACTTTCCCCGTTCACCGCTGCATCCGTGATATCCCGGATAATGACCGTGTGGTTGCCTCCTGTGGGGTCCAGCATGACCGTACTGATGGTGTGCAGCACGGTGTCCTTCTGCATATCCAGCAGAAAGAACTTATCCATGGCAAACTCAAAAAACTCCCACACAACGCCGATGGTCATGGAAAAACAGAAAGCCACAATGGACACAAAGACCGGCGAGAGCTGGATGGAAAATCTCTTATTCCGGTTCAGTATGTCCACAAGTGAAAATCCAATGGCTGCCATCAGAAACCCGTTCATAGTGTGAAGGATGGCATCCCACTGGGGAATACGTATGTAATAGGCCTGGATCTCACCTAAGATCTCCGCCGCAAATATAAATAGCAGCAGGATGATCTCCAGTCCGGTGGGCAGCTCGATCTTCAGATTGACCTGTATGAAGCTTGGCACAATGAGAAGCGCCAGCGTCAGCGCACACAGGAACACATTCTCAAAATTTCGGTTAAATATCTGCAGGATCATCATGACAATGACCAATGCTCTCAGGATCACATAGACTATAAAAGAGCTCTTATGCTCCCGTATCTCCATGTGAAGAGCCTTTCCCATGACTCTCCAGCGTTTCTTCCACCGTTTTTCCTTTTTCATATCTATCTTCTCTTTCTGCCGCTTTTAAAGCTTTATCTTCGGTATGGCCCAGCCGTGATCCATGGGGCCGCTTCCCTTTCCAAGATCCAGTCCCGCCCGCAGAGCGCCGGAAATATAGGCCTTGGCCCTGCGGATACTCTCCTCCATGGAGTACCCTTTTGCCAGGTTGCTGGCAATGGCTGAGGACAGGGTGCATCCTGTCCCGTGTGTATTGGAATTGTCAATCCTCTCCCCCCGAAACCAGGTTGTTTCTCCTTTATAATACAGAAGATCATTGGCATCGCTGATCTGGTGGCCGCCTTTGATCAGCACCCCGCCCTGGTAGAGTTCTCCAAGACGCCTGGCCGCATCTTCCATCTCCTTCTCCCCGCTGATCTGCTGATCTGTCAGAGCCTCCGCCTCCGGAATGTTGGGCGTGATCACCGATGCAAGGGGAAGAAGCCGTTCCTTGAGGGCCTCCTGGGCCTCTTCCTCAAGGAGCCTGCTGCCGCTTGTGGAAACCATCACCGGGTCCACCACAATGTTGCGGGCCTTCCACTTCACAAGGCTGTCCGCGATCACCTCAATGAGCCGTGCCGAGGACACCATGCCGATCTTCACCGCATCCGGAAAAATATCCTCAAATATACAGTTCAGCTGATTTTCCAGAAATTCCGGCGAGGCCTCCATGATCCCATAAACGCCTGTGGTATTCTGGGCTGTCAGAGCTGTGACAGCGCTCATGGCGTAGACGCCGTTGGCCTGCATTGTCTTCATGTCCGCCTGGATGCCCGCGCCGCCGCTACAGTCACTCCCGGCTATGGTGAGTACACATTTCATTTTTCGATCTCCTTCATCTCTCTATAATCTGTGATATACACATCTGCCGCTGCCCGGATCTGCTCCATCTCCTCCGCGGCGGACGCATCTTCCATGGCAACAGTGTAAAATCCCGCCTCCCTGGCATTCTGTATCCCCTTCAGGATATCCTCAAATACGATGCTGCTGCCTGGCTTCGTTCCCAGCCGCTCTGCCGCCAGACAGTACACCTCCGGCGTGTCTTTGCCGTGGGGCGTCTCCGAGGACAGGGCAAAGGCGTGAAAATAATCATAAATGCCGTTATTTTTCAAGGCCGCCTCAAAGAGAACAGGCTCC
>OGYQ01000540.1_pt1 | contig 37430 bp, 54 predicted proteins | sample 1576641 | NCBI WGS metagenome assembly OGYQ01 (sample SAMEA3541476, study PRJEB24748) | human gut metagenome | biome: human gut; feature: human-associated habitat; material: faeces | place: China | collected 2012 | reverse complement strand
TATGATAGGGGTCTCCAAAACCTTTGGTGGGAGTTCGATTCTCTCATCCCCTGCTCTTAAAACACCGAGTTTACGGTGTTTTTTTTGTGCCGTGTTGCATTTCGTGTTGCATACTATCAAAATAATTAATCGCTATATTCCCCATTTTCTTTTCTGATTCCTCAAAAGTATGCCTGTAGACGTCCTTCAACACTCTATCATCTCCCCATCCACCAGCCTGCATAATATAAGCATCAGGTATTCCAAGAGCATGTTGTATACTGGCAGAATAGTGTCTTAAATCATGAAAACGGAAATGATCAATGCCTGCACTATTCAGTACATGTTCAAAACGAGACGTGATAATGTTTGGAGTCATATTTACACCATCGTTCGGCAATGCCATGAATGCATCAACAACAAACTGTGGAACAGGAACAAAACGATCACCTGCATAAGATTTCGGTGCTTTCACGATCCATTTATTATCAGGCGACAGAACCATAGTTTTACTTACATGGATAACATTATTTTTAAAGTCTGACTTTTTTAATGCTGATATTTCTCCGCGGCGCATCATACCGCACGCGCCCAAGTATATAGGGACTTCCATTTCTGTTCCGCTGGCTGCGCTTATTAAAGCCTTGATGTCGCTTTCTGATGGAATGCTTCTTTCAATGCGTTTCTTTTTTGGAAGAGTAGTATTCAAAACAATATCCGGGTTGTATCGTTTTAAAACCGCTGTAATAAGACCATGCCGGTCCCTTACGGTTTTTGGAGACAGTGATCCAGAGATAGAATTTATATATTGCTGAATGATTTTTTTATTAATATCCCTTATTTTGTAATCATCGAGCATGGAAAATTCTTTTTGCATACTTCTGTATTTCCTGATTGATGCCGGAGATAGAATTTGAGAACGCTCAACGATATATGCATCCACAGCTTTCCGGAAGGTCAATTTATAACTTGAAAGATTACTCTGTTCTTTTTTATCGGCATACTCTGCTGCCATAGCTTCACATCTTCTTTTGCCGGCTGGGCTTGGATCGTCACATGTAAATGATTCATAAACCCGTTTCTTTTTTACATTTCCGTCTTTGCCGGTAACATATTCATAGTGACTAAACACCAGACACCTCCAGGATCCGGAAGGTAATTTTTTTGCAGTAGCCATTGTATCATCCTCCTAAAATTAAGTATAAAAATAACAGCCAGTGAGTAGTATTTCACTTGCGCATGGCTGCTCTGAATGATACAATATACTTGTTGAGGAATTGTTCATTCAGAGCAGTTACATTGCCGTATCGCTTTATCGTGATGCGGCTTTTGTTTTGTAGAATTTAATTACATTATACATAAATAAGATAAAAAAGGAATAGAAAAAATATTCAGTTGGTAACATTTTGTCACCAACTGAACGCAAAGTTGCACCGGTGCAACCGGATTTACCATAAATTTCCAGTATTCTCCACAAACGTATCATTCTATAATTTGCCTATGGCAAAGATAAAAATTCAGAAAATTATGGAACAAAAAGATATCAAGGCAAGGGAACTGATCGAGCGTGTACCATTTTCCAGGGCGACTACATACCGGATTTTAAGAGGACAAAAGAGTCCGACGATAGATGATCTGGAAGAGTTTGCAAGAGAACTCAAGGTACCACTGGAAGATCTGTACGAATCGAAGTACTCCAGGGATTATATAAAAAAACTGTCTCAATATTGAGACAAAACTTGCAAATGACAAATATAATAAATATAATACAAACATAAGAAGAGCGCGCTGCTTATAACTACACTTACGGATGAAGATAAAAGCCACGAGGAGGGGGCAGCAATGGGAACAGAGTACAAAGAGAAAATAGTGCAATTATTAGAAAAAGTGGAAAATGAAGAAATCCTGATAAAAATATATACATTTGTTTTGGAGTGGACGAAAGCAATGGAATAATACAATGCTTGGACGTTGACAAAAAACACCGGAGGGCAGCAGTACCCTCCGGTGTTTTTTGTTATGCTCGCTGTTTTTGCACCAGGTCAATAAGTGCATCCTGCAGAACTTGTGAGAAATTAATATCCATAGAAATAGCTGCTTCATTTAACCACTCTGGGATGGTTAATGTTTTTTTTACGGATTTATTATTATACATTTTGCGATAAGCCAAAGTATCACAGGCAATATAATTGATAAAATCATTTTTACCTAAATCAGGCGTTAAAGTCGAAAGAACAGATGGAGCAGGTATAGAACGTTTATCGATTTCGTAACCGTATAAAGTAAGTGCAAGAGCATCCTCTGCCATTTCTAGAGCATCTTCTAAAGTATCTCCGCAAGTATAACACCCCTCAAGATCAGGAAACTTAACGGAAAAAGCACCATTTTCCTCTGGTGTAAAAATTGCTGGATAAGCATATTTCATATATAAAACCTCCTTTAGGAGCCGGCTATTTAATGCCGGCATCCTTTAAAATGTTATTTACAGTTCCTACTGGAATTTCGCCTTTGTGTCGTGGCACTGTGAATTGTTTACCAGTTAATTCACTATACCAGACATTATGCCGGCTTCCATACCGTAATAATTTACTGTGATTTTTCTTTAGTAGTTTCTCCAGTTCACTTGTTTTCATTATATCTCCTTTCTATAGATAAATTATAACACGTATAGACACGTGTGTCAATAAAAAACACATATAAATACGTATAAAAAAACGGAAGGAAAATTAATCCTTCCGATTTTTATTATCTCCAACCAGTTTATCCAGAAATTTCCAAAACAGATCCTTATCCTGCTGTGACATATTCCAGTAATTCAAAATAACCTGTCTGGCTTTCGGGTCTCCCTTATCGATCTGAACAATAGCACTTGTGAAATCATCCGGCTTAATGGCTTCCATGTCACCGGTACCATCACGGAGCCATTCTTCGTTCACATTAAACTCACGGCAGATAGATTTAATCATTTGCTCGGTAAGGTTATTGACTCCATTTTCAATGCGACTAACAGTTTGCTTTGTAACACCGAGCTGTTCACCAAACTTTTCAAGTGTAAGTCCGAGAGATTTACGCAATTCTTTAATACGCTCTCCTTGTGTCATAGTGCACCTCCTTATCTAATTTTCTGAATACAGAATAGCACCTGTAAAATATTAAGTCAATAAAAAAGTTCCGTACAGTGACAAAAAAGTATTGACAAAGTAACATTAAGAAACTATTATGTAACTGTACGGAACAAAACGATACATAAACAGAGGGAGGTGAGAATGATGTTGAAAAAGATTTACCTTGAGCTTATAGCGATACACCAGGAATTACGCGCATTAAGACAACAAAGAAAACCTATGGAAGTAGAGATAAACATGATAACACGACCATGTAAGGTCGCAGGGGAAAATAAACTGAAAGAAATCCTGAAGAAGATTGAAAAAGAGACAGAAGAATATCCTTGCGTGAAAGTGAAAATCACAATCACACAAGGATAAAGCCTTAATAAACGACTTTGCTTACTTCGAATGTGCCAACGATTGAAGCGTCAATGGAGTAATTACCATCGTCAGAAAGCAGTTGATAAGCGGTTGATGTAGGGAAAAAATGAGAAGCTATTTCATTACCGGAAACAACACATTGATCAAGAGCAACATCAATGTATTTTATAGTGTGAATTTTCTCGTAACTGGCAACCAATTTTTTTGACTTATCGTAAATTGAAACCCGATAAACAGAATTCATAACAAGTTCCTCCTTTCCATCTTTATTTCAGCACGGCAATGCTGATAAGACAATTATAGGACAGAAAAAGGAGAAAGACAACAATATATATTTAATCAAAGCCCGGCGACAGTCGGGCAGAAAGGAGAAAACTATGAAAGAGGATAAAAAAATGGCACAAAAAAACAAGGATATCGAGGACGCAAAAAAGATCATGGAAATTTTTACAAACTTGTCAGAAGAAAGTAAAACGATGGCAGTTGTGTACACATCAGCACTCAGAGACAGGGAGCTGATGGAAGTGGGAAGAGGACAGCTTGTGCAGCTGTGAAAAGGAGGTAAACGGAGAATGGAAACAGCAATTTTAACAGTAACGACGGTGGTATTTGCGTTTTTAACATTGAAGTGGAAAATCGCAACTTTAATTTTAAGTACCTGGTTAAAACAAAACCAGTACAAAGAGCCTACCAAAGAAGATTTGAAGGATTGTGCTGGTTTTGTTGCAGAAAATCTGCGGAAAAGACCAACAGATTTATTTAAACACTAAATTAGGGCGGGGATAGTGTTCACAGCAACTTGTGTAGCAACTTGCATTACAAAATCAAGTGAAAATGAACCTAATTTGGTGCATGCCCCGACAATCTTTTCCCAAGTAGTTTTGGGGCGGACGGATTCAAGAAACTGATAACCGGCGTAGGTTAAACGGATAACATCGAACATCACGATTTTATCATATCCGTAATCTTTTGCAGCACGCAGAAAATCAGCTTCTTCAAGTACTTCAAGCGTATTAGCAACTTCTGGCAATGAGTAAGGAAGTGCTTCAGCTATGGAGTACACACTAACTGGGATGTATTCCAAATCGGAAGAAAGTCCTAAGTTTTCTTCCAGATAAAGAAGAATATCTCGAATACAATCCGGATTTAGCTTCATGGTGCGAATCTCCTTTCGCCTGTATTTCAGCACGGCAATGCTGATAAGACGATTATAGGTCAGGGAAGAGGAAAAGACAAGAAAGCAGATTGCGTAATAGTAAAAAGAAAATCCACGCCGCAGGAGTACAACGTGGATTTTGAAGAGAAGTTTTTCACATAATGCGGGAAAGATGGCAACAGTCAGGGATTTTTAAAAGCCCAAGGTCAAAATTCTCCTCAATGAAGAAAGCGCCAGATTGAAAACCCTGTTCCCACTGGATACCGGTGAATGAAATGTTGTCGATGCGGTCACTAAGAGCTGCTTTCTCATCAGGAGAAAGTTGTGAAAAATCAATGTGGTACTGATGTAACATAAGAAACCTCCTTGTTCAGTTGATAAGACAATTATAAAAAACAAGGAGCGGGAAATGCAAGGAAATAATTGAAAGGAGAAAAAAAGTGGGCAGTAAATTATGCGAGAACAAAGAAAAGAAACGCTATGACTATGTAGCCGGTTTATTGACTGGTGGATTCAGAGCAAAGAATCTGACAACGAAGGACGTGAGTTTAAAAAGTGGGATTCCAGAGCGGACAGTTACAGAGCGAATCAACCATCCGGAAAAGATCAGGTTGAAAGATTTATACAGCTTGACGGATTTGGCGGGAATAAAGATCACGTTTGAATATAAGGAGATGCCGGATTAAGGAGAGTGACAATGAAAAATAAGAAACCATTTTATGTGATGGTAATCGTAATCATCATCATGTGCGCAGTGATCTATATTTTACGGCCGGCGGCTGTCTCCGGGCAGCCTGTCTCCGGTGTGTTTAACAAGATCACACCAGTTGCACCGGTGCAACTAGATCTTGTGGATATAGAAGAGGAAGAATACTGGGACGGTCTGGAACTTCTAGCGATCTGCGTCGAGGCGGAAGCGGGGAATCAGGGATTACAGGGGAAACGCCTGGTTGCAGATGTGATTTTGAACAGAGCAGAAGATCATTCCGGAGAGTGGCCGGACACGATTTCCGGTGTGATATCCCAAAAGAATCAATTCACATCATATTGGGATGGAGGGATGGCAGGTATCTGGGAACCGTCAGAGGAGACATACCAGGCGGTGAGGATGGAAGTAGAACAGAGAGGATATCCGGGAATTTATTATTTCCGGGAAGGTCAGTGGTCTGATTATGGGACACCATGGAGAAAGACCGGAGCACATTATTTTTCGAAGAAATGAGGAGAGAAAGATGATCACATTAGATTTGACAAAAGAAGAGGCTTTTATGCTTCGTGATTTAACAATCGGGATGGACTGCGGGTATGAGTGGATGCAGGAGATAGCAGACAGTCTGGAAGAGAAGCTGGGGGAAGCAATAAAAAAGCCACAGATGAAGCGTTCGGAGTTCAACCGGCAGATTTCCGACACAAAAACACGCTGGGAAAACAGAGGACTTGCAACTTCTATGATGCTGGCGAAAGAGGCGGAACTAAAATTTTATTATGACATTGTGGAGGACGACGATGAAAACACCGGAAGAACTGGAAGACTGGGCTGTAGAGCGCGTGCGGGCTTTTGAAACAGCATTTGCCGACGGAAAATACGGACAGGCTGCCATGGCGGCAGAACAGATATACACAGTCCTAAACTTTATTGAGATGAAACAGGAAGCAGAGTTGATCATGGAGCGGATCGGCTGGGGCAGGATTGAGAAAGTATTTTCGGAGGCAAGGGTAAATGTTGAACGAGGATCGGATAAGAAAAAAGCTGTATGACCAGGCGGGAATATTTAAAGACCATATGATGAGAAAAGAGTACCTGCAAGCAGTTTTATGTGCAGATCAGGCATCCATGGTTGTGATGTGCCTGGATATGGGAGAAGAAGTCAGAGCGGAGCTTTTTGGAGTACGTGATAAGAATAATCCGGTAATTGGCTTAATCGATGAAGCACAGTATATAAAAGCTCTTGACTGGTGCATTTTCCACGGGTTTTCACATACAGTACATACGTTCGAAAATGTAATAAAGAAAGAGCATTGAAATGCTAGGTTTCAATGCTCAGATAGGTGCAATACACACCATACTTATGACAGGTATAGTGTATCATGCGCCTGCTGAAAAAGCAAGAGAAAAAAGGGGATAAGCTGCCAGCTTATTTAACAATCTCAATATATTAAACTTAGCAGATACGGAGCAGGGACATGGCACACAGACATGATGTTTATGAGTATGGAATATATAGAGAACACGAAATTAAGTATGTAGGAAAATTTGGAGCAAAGGGAGAGAAGAGAGCCAAGAAGAAAAAGGCTACACCCGAGCAGGTAAAAAAACAAAATCAATACAACAGGGAAAAGAAAATATTACGGAAGATCCGATGCAACTTTGAACCAGGTGATCTGTGGCTGACAATGAAATTTCCAAGGGGAACAAGAATTCCGGTGGAAGAGATAAAGAAAGTCCGCAAAGCCTTTTTCGATACTGTGAGAAATAAATATAAAAAGAGAGGACAGGTATTGAAGTTTGTATACAGGATAGAAGTAGGGGAAAGAGGAGGAATCCATTTCCATGTACTGATGAACAGGCTGGATGGAACACCGGGAACAGCGGAGATTGTATCTGAGGTATGGAACAGGCTGACAGATGGACGGGTGAATTATGAGCCGGTGTATGAAGGCGATTATTTTAAAAGTTTGGCAAATTACATCGTAAAAGAACCTACAGAAGAAATTACAGGTCAGATGACATTGTTCGGAGAGGAAGAAGAAACAAAAATTTTTGTCAAATATGACTGTTCGAGAAATTTAAAGATGCCGGAAAAAGAAACACATAAATATAAGCGTCGGACAGTAAGAAAGCTGATCGAGAATGGACCAGAGCCGAAGCCAGGTTATTACATAGACCGGGACAGCATCCGATACGGAGTAAATCCATTCACTGGCATGTCTTATTACTATTACACGGAGATCCGGCTGGAACGGGATGCCGGAGAGATCAGAAGGGAGCGTGAGGATCTATGCAGGCGGTCAGCATCTACGTCACCACATCCATAAAGGGCAGATGGGAGCGTGACGGCTACATTGGATATTGCCTAGAATATTATCCATCAGGAAAGAGCCTGCCGGAGATAAGAAAACACATTGAACCTGTTGAACAGATGAATGGAAACAGGGCAGAGATGGAGGCTCTGATACGTGCATTTTCCCGTATGAAGAGAAAATGCGAGCTGTCAATTTATACAGACAGTGAATACCTGTACAACGGATTTGCAGGCAGGGAAGATGTAGCACAGTGGATTAAGAGAGGATGGATCACGACCAGAGGTCAGCCGGTAAAAAATAAAGATAAGTGGCTGGAGCTGATCCGGGGCAAGCAGGGGCACTTATGCAGTTTTTATTTAAAACAGTCCAATGCCTACACGAAGGAACTGATGGAAGAAATGGAACGAAGGGAGAAAACGAGAAATGTTTGAGAGATTCGGAGAATTTGACAGCGCAGAAGAAATAAACCTCACAGCAGAGGGATTGAAAACAGAAGGAGATATGGAAAGTCTCCTGGTACTGGCAGAGGAAAATGGAATTGATAAAGAGGATGCCAAAGATTACTGGGGCGGATATACAGATACACTGACGACACCGCTTGGGGCGGCGATCGGAAAGATCGATGTGGAATGTAAAGATTTAAAACCGAAGCAGATCATGATTGACTGGGTGGATTACATCAGATCACAGTGCATGGAGCATGACGATATGGCGGTCGCGGTACGCAGGAAAGGGAAAAGCATCAAGGGCTGTATTGGGAAGCTGTTGGAATGGTCATTTAAGAATCAGATTCCAGTGGACAAAGATATTTTAAAAGAGGCAAAAGTAAATGCCAGCCGTGTGACACTTGGAATCCCAGGAATGGGAGAAGCAAAGAAGATCATAAAAAGTTATTACACGGAGGCAAAGTGATATGGCGGCTAAGAAAAACGAGGAAGAAAGAATAAGACAGCTGGAAGAATTGACCCCGGAGCTTCCGGAGGATTTCGAAGACTGGTGTGCGAAAAAATTGTGGAATCCGGAAATTTATTATAAGAGAAACGGAAATCATACAGAGTGCATCTGCGGAAAGTGCGCGGAGAGATATATTTTATACACTCCGAAAGATCCGGAATACGGGACACTGTATGATGAGATTCCCAGAAGAGGAGAAAAGGCAGTCTGTAAAAAATGCGGTAATGTATCAACTTATGAATGGCAGAGAATCACATCGCCAGTGCGACAGGAAGCGAGAATTTATTTGTACCAGCTGACAAGTGAGAATGATCTGATCGTGCGGATTTTCTCGTATTACAGGCGATATCAGAAGTCATTAAAAATGGAAGACATTATGACAGAGGAGAGCCGGTATTTCCTTTTCAAAGGGAAGGTAGAAAAAATGGTGCGTGCATATAGTTACAGACGGGATGAAAACGAATGGATACTATCGGACAGGGGAGGATATCCGTACATAGAAGTAAAGGACGGGGAGATTTATCCGGGATGGGAAGAGATTGTGCAGCAGTCGACATTAAAATATTGTCCATTAGATCAGTTAGAAAAAATGGGAAGAGAAAACTGGGGCAGAACGATAAAGAATGCCGTGAACACTACAGATGCACTGATGACATATGCAAATAATCCTGCAATCGAGATGTACTGCAAAATGGGTATGCACAAACTGGTGAGACAAATCTTATGGAAAGAGGGAAAGTTTGGGACTATCAACCGCAGGAAAGATACTTTGCGAGGGCAGCTTCGGTTAAAGAAAAAGGAACACATCAACAGTGTCATAAAAGCGCATGGAGATACAGATCTGTTAGAAACACTGCAATTTGAAGAGAAAGAGGGATATTCCTGGAAACCAGAACAGGAAGAATGGATTGCAGAAAAATTTGACAGAGAAATGAAAAACAGGCTGAAACATCTACTTGAATACATGACCTTGCAGCAGTTGATAAACCGGGTAGAAAAGTATGCAAAACAAAAATTTGATCCGGTGCCGGAAGGTTGGACCGCATACGGGAGTTATAAAAGGAACGTGATCTGGGAATATGACGATTACCTCAACATGCGGGAGGTGCTGGGCTATGACATGACAAACAGTGTATTTATTTATCCGCGCAATCTGGAAGAGGCACACAACCAGATGGTTAAGGAAAGTACAGAAAGACATGACGAGCTGTTTATAAAAAAGAAAAACAAGGAATTTTCCAAAATTGCAGTGAGATATAAGAGCCTGTGCAAGCGGTATCAGGCATCGGCGGAGGGCTATATCATCCGCCCGGCAAAAGACGCGGGAGAGATCATCATAGAAGGAAGAGTCTTACACCATTGTGTAGGTGGCGATAATTATCTTTCAAAACATAACAAGGGAACGACCACCATTTTGTTCCTGAGAAAAGAGAAAACACCGGACACTCCTTATATCACAATAGAAATCAAAGGAACAGAGATAAGACAGTGGTATGGAGCGCATGATAAAAAGCCGAAACAGGGGTTTTTTGATAGATTTCTGAAAGATTATACAGCACAGCTGGAAAACAGGGAAAAGAAGTCAGAGAAAGAAACAGGTCATGCACTGGAAGCAGTGTAGAAAGGAAGAAAAATGGAAGAAATTATAAGACAGGACCACAATGTGATCACATATACAGATTACGCGGTATATAAGCATGATCTTGACACCGAACTGCAGAAATCAGCAGAGCAGTTTGTGAGGATCGGATATCTGTTAAAAGTGGCACAGGATACGGGAATTTTAGCGGGTTCCGGGTATTCAAACGTCAATGAGTTTGCAATGAAGGAATACGGGCTTGATAAAACACAGGTATCACGTTTTATCCGGATCAATGACAGGTTTTCAAAAGATGGCTATTCCATGGAACTGAAAGAGGAATATCAGAAATTTGGCTATGCGAAATTATCACTCATGCTGACACTGCCGGATGAGATCAACGAGATTCTGACGCCGGAAATGAGTAAAACGGAAATAAGTACAGTAAAAGAAGAATTTGAGGAAGAGCAGAAAATCTCAGATATCGAAGTGATGATCGAGCAGGAGCCTGAGACGACCAGATCCGCAGAGAAAGTATTTGAAAAGGTACTTCTGAATATTTTCCATGATGAGCCGCAGTTATTTAAAGATGTGATCAATGCATTGAAAAACGGACAGGATGTGCTTGAGATCATGGCGCCGGCAGACATGAAAGTTTATATGACGAGAATCCCGGGGATCGGAAAACTTGCCGTATCCGTGAACAACTTAAAAAAAATGATCGAGTTAGTGAACATGAGAAGCATGGAAAAAGAACAGATCATGCAGGAGGAAGTTGCCGAGACGATCAGGAACATGACAGGATCATTTGATGTGAAGGGTGCATGGGAGAATATGTTTCATGAAAATTTTCCGGAAACTGAAAAAAGCAAAGTTGCACCGGTGCAACGGAAAGAGTCGCACGTGCAGCCGTCGAAAAAGAAACCGGAGCCGGTAAAAGAAACACCCAAGACACTGCATGACATTGAGCCGGACATCCCGGAACCATCCCCGATCGAGCCGGAGGAACAGCCGGAAGATATTAAGACAGATGAGCCGGAGGCGGCCGGCGGGCAGCAGTTACCGGGACAGGACAGCATTGAGAACCATCCGGAATACATGCCAGATGAACCGGAAAAAGAGGAAAAAGAACCGGAAATCACAGAAAATGCAGAAAACAGTATGACTGATAATAAAAATATAAACAGAGGATATAAATCGGCGATCACAAATAATCTGAATACTCTGCAGAACCTCTGGAACTCCGGAGATCCGAACAGGATAGAAAAAATGATATCCATCCTGGACGATCTGCACTGGAGATTACGGAAGATAGAAGAACTTGAGGAATCAGAAAACGAGGAGGAATAACATGCGGTACCGGACCAGTAAAAACATGAAATTCCAATTCGATGAAGAAACACGCCGGATCATCTATTACCGTGACAATGAAAGCTGTATCTTCTGCCGGCAGCAGTACCACATGGAAAATAAGGATCCATGGCTCTATCAGATGAAAGACATCATGCATTACATAAATAAGTCCCAGGGAGGACTTGGAGTACCACAGAACGGAGCAGTGGGATGCCGGTATCACCACATGCTATTGGACAATGGAAGCAGGGGACTCCGGTCGGAAATGATAGAGATATTTAAAGAGTACCTGATGCAGCAGTATCCGGACTGGAATGAGGACAGGTTGCACTATAAGAAATGGGATTTTCCAAAAATTGGTTGATCTGATTAAATTTGCACATTGAAAACAGAATAAAGAGCAATAAAATCTCTGAAAAGTTTGAACAGATTCTTTGAGTGACGTTTACAAGAAATAGAATACACCTTCATAAAATACTTGACTTTATGTGTGAACAATAATACAATAAATGTGTGAACAAAAAGTGAGGTGAAAAAATGAGTCCACGAACAGGGAGACCAAAGTCGGATAACCCAAAGTCTGAAGAAATAAAAATCAGAGCCACGAAAGAAGATAAACAATTGTTGCGCACATGTTGTGAAAGACTAGGGCAGACGCAATATGATGTTGTCATGAGTGGAATTAGAAAGGTATTCGACGAAACAGAAAAATAGAGATCCGTCCACACGACCAAGCATAAACGAATCTCTAACGCGCACTCCATGAGGAATGGCAAAACAATTATACCATTCCATGTGGGTACAAAGCAAGAAGAAAGGAATGGTAAACATGAAGAATCTGGAACAAACTTTAGATAGCCGAGAAGTGGCAAAGATGATTGAGAAAGAACATGCGAAATTATTGCGAGACATAAAACGCTACATAAAGCAATTAATTGAAGCCAATATTGGATTCAGTGACTTTTTCGAGGAAAGTACCTATAAGGACAGCACAGGGAGGACTCTTCCTTGCTACATGATAACCCGCAAAGGCTGTGAATTCATAGCAAATAAATTAACAGGCACTAAAGGAACTGAGTTTACAGCCAGATATATCAATAGATTCCATGAAATGGAGGATGAAATTACATCGGAGCAGATTCAAAACCAAGCGGAATATCTTGCAAAGGCACTTCTGGAAGCCACACGTATGCTGAGGGAAAAAGACATACAAATCAAAGTATTGGAGCAAAAAATGATTTGCACAGGTAGATCTGATTACCGCAACTACATCATAGCATATGTAAATCAGATTCAGGACGAAAAGATATTGAATAAAATATATACTTTCGTACACGAATGGTCAAAATGAAAAAATAAAATACATCGGTAAAGAGCAGAGATTTTTGAATCCCTGCTCTTATTTTATTCTGTAATTCAATAAATAAGGGGTTTTCCAACCTTTGGTTAATCTGATATATCACAGGATACCAGTAAACGCGCGATTCTCCGGCAACCGGTGCCGGAGAGAAAGGAGAAAACAGTGTTTGTAAGAAAAACATATAAGAAAAAGTGCATAATCTGTGGAAAAGAATTTGAAACAATAGCAGCGGCCGCGCTGACTTGTGGAAAACAGTGCAGAAATGAGCGCAATAGAAAAATTCATGAGAAAAGAAGAAACCAGACACATAATAACAGCGATATAAGTAGCGTGTTAGAAAAAGCAAGAGAAGCCGGGATGAGTTATGGAAAGTATGTAGCAATGGCAGAAAGGACAACAAAATGAAAAAGAAAGATATCTTGGAATTAAAAAGAAGGCTGACAAAGAATAACTGCACTTTTTCCCGTATTTGCGGGTGCTATGTGGATGTAGATAAAAATATCGTAACAACATTCGGAGAGACATTTTTGAATCTTCCGGATGAAGAATTTTATAAATACTTGGATATTGCAAAAGGAATCTTTAAGGGAAAACTGAAAGACAACATGTTGAATCTGGAACTTTCGGAAGAGGCAAAGGAAGAAAACGACATGCAGCAGTTCCTGCTTGCGATAAGAGACAGCGACTTAAAAGACGAGAATCTGCTGGAAGCATTTTATGACAGAGTGATTGATAATTATGATCATGTCGGAGGCTATCTGATCCTGCTTTACCGCGATGCTTATGACGTTATTACATATACCTCAGACAATAACAAGACAGACGAGTCAGAGGATGTATACGAATATCTGCTCTGTGCTATCTGCCCGGTAAATCTGACAGCTCCAGGACTGGCATACAGCGAGGAGAAGAACAGGATTATAAACAGGATCAGGGATGCGGTAGTCGGAGCACCAGATACAGGATTTGTATTTCCGGAATTTACAGACCGAAAGGAAGACAGGGACACAATGCTCTTTTATACAAGAGACACGAAAGCGCCGCATCAGGAATTTGCACGAGCGATGGGATGCATTGAACAGACAACGGCAACGGAGCAGAGAGAGGAATTAAAGACGATCATCACGGATATTCTTGGAGACAGCGACGAAGGAATCAGAATGTATGAGAATTTTCATAGAATCCTGGATGAAAAATTGGAAGAGGAAGCAAAGAAAGAGCTGGAACGGGCAGAACAACAGAAATTAACACTTGGAATCTTGGGCGAGGCACTGGAAAAAGCAGATGCAGCAAAACCACAGATTGAAAAAATTCAGAAAACATACAGGAACACTTTTGAAGAGATCCCGACCATTGCAGCAGTGATCGATGGAAAAGCGGTCAAGAAAAGTTATGAAAGAGACGGTGTCGAGTCTATGAAAAAAATGTTGAAAGATGCTGCAAAAGAGATTGAGATCTTAAACGGAGGAGAGACGGAACTGTCAGAGAGAATACGGGAAGTCACGGGAGCTTAGGAGGGATTTACATACACAGAGATGGAAAAGAACGCCGCCAGATCATTAAGGCAATGGTGCAGCGACAAACAAGAATATCAAAGCATCCGGACCAGGATGCGTTGAAAAGATTCAGAGAAGTACCGTATCAGTTGCAGTACGGGAAGGAGAAGAAAGATGCTGAATAGAGAAAAATATGCAAAAGAGATTATTGAAATCGCGTGCAATGGGGGGAACATTGCCGTCGTTAATGGAAAGCTGGAAAATTGCAGAAAAACACAGTGCAACGAGTGTAATTTTAATGGCGGCACAATAAGAGATTGTGAAATAAAGACGAGAAAATGGGCGAACAGCGAATATGTCGAACCGATTGAACCACAGGTTGATTGGAGTAGAGTTCCAGTTGATACACCGATTCTTGTGAGACATAGCGAATCCTGTGGATGGGATCGGAGATATTTTGCAAAATACAACAACGGATTAGTGTATGCATGGAAACAGGGCACTACATCATGGAGTGCCGAAGATCCGGCATATGTATGCGATTGGAAATATGCAAAACTTGCAGAAAGCGAGGATCAGAATGTCGATAAGCAGGATTAAAAACCGGATATCTGAGGCAGCAACAGAAGCCTGCAGATATTCTCCACTAACAAAAGTGGTTTCAGAGGAAGAAATCAACAGGATTTTGGAGCAGGAAAGCGGATGGATTCCAGTAAGTGAGAGACTGCCGGAGGAACATGATAGCATGTTCATAAAATTTAAAGGGACTAAAAAGTGGAGCACTGCGATGTTTGAAAGAAAATCAGACGAGGTAATTGTAACAGTGGCCGATGATGCCGGGCGAACGGTTACAACTAGCGCACACACAACCGATGGAAAATGGAGGTGTGATTTAGTAAGAATACATGGTTACAGGATAGTGGCTTGGATGCCGCTGCCGGAGCCGTACAGGGAAAGTGAGGAATAGAATGGAATATGGTTATATAAGGGTATCATCGACAGACCAGAATGAGGAACGACAGCGTATTGCGCTAGAATTACATGGAATATCAGATGTCAATACATATATGGATAAGATGTCTGGAAAGAATTTTGATCGACCGGCATATAAGAAAATGGTGCGCAGAATGCACACAGGCGATTGCTTATTTGTTAAGAGTATGGACAGACTCGGCAGAAATTATGATGAAATAAAACAGCAATGGGAATATCTGACAAAGGAAAAAGGCATTGACATAGTTGTTTTGGATATGCCGTTACTTGATACCAGGCAGGATAAAAACCTTATGGGAAAATTCATAGCAGATTTAGTGCTACAGATATTAGCATTTGTTGCAGAACAGGAGAGAGTGAATATAAAACAGAGACAGGCAGAGGGAATAGCCGCCGCAAAAGCGAGAGGTGTTCGGTTTGGTAGACCGCCGCGTCCATTGCCGGAGAATTTCGTGGCAATGTATGACAAGGTTAAAAAAGGTGAAATTACCTTAACGGAAGCATCAAGAACTTGTGGGATGGCAATAGGAACATTCCAGTATAGGGCAAAGAAAATGGAGAAAAACGATGGAAGATAGATATTTATTCCGCGCAAAGCGAATTGATAACGGTGAATGGGTGGAAGGGATGCCGCTTGAAATCGAAGGGAAAACCATGATGCTTATTCGAGATGATGAAAATATTCTCAGAACGCATTATCTTGATGAAAATATGTGGACTGCTGAGGTATATTGTGTTGAGGTAGACTCATCCACCATCTGCCGGTGCATAGGAAGTAGAGACAAGAATGGCAAGCTGATTTGGGAGAATGATATTGTAAACTGCATTGAAGCGGAATGCTGTGGAAGAATTGTTTGGAATGAGAGCGAAGCAGGATTTTACTTTGACGTGTTACTTGTGGATGAAACTTACGAAGAAGAGCACATTTACGATTATGTGGATTGCATGGATGTAATCGGCAACGTATTTGATAACCCGGAACTGTTGGAGGTGCAGGAATGACAGAGAATGAAGTAATTGAGATTATCAAAAACTTCCAAAATGGAATTTGGGGAAAGAGAAAGCAAGAAGTTATGAGCATGCAATCGAAATTGTGAAAGGAGGCGGTGTAGAGTGACAAGCATAGAATTATGTAGAATGTGTACCGAGTATTCTGCGGACACAAGATGTGAGCATAAAAAGGATTGCAAATTGCAGAAGATTTTGACAGAAAATAAAGCGTTAAGGGCAGAAAATAAAGAACTTCGAACAAAAGCGTTTAGAAATTCATGGGAGAAATCCCCTGACATGATGGGAAGATGAGGTGGTGTAGATGCCAATTAAACCGATTTTATTCAATACAGAAATGGTTCGGGCGATTCTGGACGGACGGAAGAGTTGTACCAGGCGGCTGGTAAAATTCTTTTCAGGAGAAAATCCACGATGGAGTGGATATATTAAAGATGGACTTATGTTGTATAACGGAAAAAATGAGCCGTGTATCAGAAAAGCTCCATATCAGCCGGGCGATATTCTTTATGTCCGCGAAACATTTATTCAGGCGGCGGCGCACATTTTTTGGTACAAGGCAAACGATAAACCGTGGATGTCAAAAGGATTACGTTGGAAACCATCCATCCATATGCCGAAAGAAGCTGCCCGGATCTGGCTTAAGGTTACGGATGTGAGAGTGGAACGGTTGCAGGATGTCACTGAAGATGGAGCAAAAGCAGAAGGAGCGATAGATAACAGAGGGTTTATCCACAGTCCGGAGAATGAATATGATCGCATACATACAGCCAGAGAGCATTTTATTAAAATCTGGAATAGCACCGTCAAGAAATCCGACCTCGACCGCTACGGTTGGAGTGCTAATCCTTATGTATGGGTTATCGAATTTGAGCGGTGCGAGAAGCCGGAAGGAGTGTGAATGATATGCCGAAAGGAACAGAGGAAACCTGTAGCAGTGAATATATGCCGGATTGGCTAAAGAAATGCTTGACCTGTAAACATGCGTATAAGACCAAAGACAACGATCTTGAGTGGAAATGCCGTTGTAGAAATGGTAAATGCAACTACAAAAAATATAAATAATTGATTAAGTTGAGATACTAGGAGGTGCAAAGATGCCTAAATCAGTATTGATTATGGATATGCCGGAATCGTGCAGTAAGTGTAAATTCATGTACGAATTCAACGGAATTAAAAAGTGTCAGCTTATGAATGTACTCAATAATGGAGCATCAAGGCTGTCACAGAATACTTTTACCGAGAAACGGCATGAAAAATGTCCGCTTCGGGAGTTGCCGGAGAAAGAACATAACGACAACGGATATGATGAGTATTCAGATGGATATGATGCAGGTTGGAATGCTTGTTTAGATGAAATTTTAAAATAAATCGAAAGGAGTGAGAGGTTTGCCATTAGATCAGATGGTTTAAAAGCAATGAATTTGAAAGATACAGTAGAGATTGTGAAAGCAGGTGGATCAGATGAAACCAATCAGTGCAGAAACAGCATATAAAGAATTAACAGAATCCGATAACAGACTGAAGACATTAAAAGAAAACCTTGAAATGGAAAAATACAATAACATTAAAAATTCCTGTAAGTATCGGGTAAAAAGCGTCAGCAGAGTTTTACAGCACATCCGTGATGAGTACAGAGCAAACAGGCTGTGCGATCTGGAAACGCTTCTCCGGCATTGCCAGGATAAACTAAATGGCAGCATTGACGGAATTGAACTGGAACTGAAAGAAGGAAAATCGTTCCGATTCGAGAAAGACGGGCAGAAAAAACGAAAGGAACGTTTAATACAGTATTGGTTGATATGCCAGAGCTGACAGGTAAAGGTAAGCAAGATGATTTTAAAATTAATAGGGATAATAGTTGTTATTTCGTTTCATGACGAGATGGAAAAAGCACGAGAAAAGAAAGAACTGCATAATGTTGTATACTGGGGAATCCTGTTGATAACAGCATTCATCACGATCTGGAGATAAAAACAATTAGTAATAGACAATATTACACATGTAAATTATAATCATATAGAAATTACAAATATAATTATAAAGGAGACAATGAAATGCAGACATTATCAGATCAGGAAAAGAAAGTTTTAAAAATTATCAAGGAGTCCAAGCAGCAGTTAACGCCGGAAGAAATCACGGCAGAGATAAACAGAAGATACGGGCAGGTTTGGCCAGTGCAGGTTACTTTAACATTTATGGCAAGATTAGAGAAGCTGGGATACACAGACAAACATAAACACTGACAGATCGTATGCAGCAGTGCAAGGATGGAGGTTAAGAGTGAAAAAAGAAATACTGGAGCAGATATGCAGCAGTCGGGCGAGAATAAAGTATTTACAGGAATCTATTGAAAGAATAGACAAAAGACGCAACAGATTAATCCGCGAGGGAAATATTGCAGCGGACGTTGTAGCATGTGGAAAACGCGGTAAGAAATCACTCGGCACCGTTCTTGTAAGGGGGACATCTTATGCAGAGGAAGACAGGCTGAGAAGATTGCTAAACAAAAGAGAGCAGACTTTAAAGAAAGAGTATGACAGACTTTTAGAGCAGACGACAGAGGCAGAGGAATACATAGCAGAGATCGAAGATATCGAGATCAGGAACATATTGAGCCTGTATTATATTGACAATCTGAGCTGGGTTCAGACGGCACACAGGATGAATGAATTGTACTGCGGCTGCAAAAGGAAATATACAGACAGTAGCTGCCGCCAGAAGCATGACAGGTTTTTAGAAAAAAAATAAAAGAAATTTTCAAAACGGCGGTTTTGGCGGTTTTTCTATGGTAATATTTAAAATGCAAAAAGCGTCAGTCGAAGTACTGAATAAAACCCCTTTACCTATGGCGGTGTGTATTGCATCAGGCAGTACACACCGCTCCCTTTATGCAGAGGATAAAATGGCAATTTATAAAAGATGCAGTAGCTGTGGAAAGCGTTTACTTGAAGGAACGAAATGTGATTGTAGAAAGAAAAGATATAAGGAATATGATAAATATTACAGAGACAGCAGATCGAAAGAGTTTTATAACAGTAAAGAATGGCAGAAAGCACGTGAAGAAGCTCTGAGCACGTATGATAATATAGATGTGTACATTTACATGACTACTGGAGAAATAAAACTTGCGGAGACTGTACATCACATTATACCGCTACGAGATGACTGGAATAAAAGAATTGATCAGAACAATCTTATGCCATTAAATCACGACACACATAGCATGATCGAACAGATGTATAAAAAGGACAAGATAGGTATGGAAAAACGATTGCAAAACATGCTTGCAGAGTTCAAAAGAAGGGGAGGGGGAGGTCAAAAAGTTTTTTGAAAAGGCTAATTGACCCCACGCCAGTCTTGTGTACGCAATTTTCTAAATAAAAAATAAAAAGTGGTAAGGGGAGAAAAAATGGGACGAGCAAGAAAACCGGTACAGACGCAGAAGGGAAACCTTACTGCGATTGACGGTTATAAAAGAAAAGCAGAAGAAGATAGCATTGTAGTCGGAAAGGATCAGTTAAAACGGGCACCGACATGGCTGATCGGACCGGACGCTAGAAAAGAATGGAGACGATTGACGAAAGAACTTGATAAAATTGACGTCATAGGAAATCTTGATCTGAATAATCTCGCAGGTTACTGCAATGCTTATGAAAAATACAGAAAAGCAACAGAGGAGCTGAAAGATGCTCCTTTTTGTATAGAAAAAAATACAAGGAATGGGCCAGTTACTGTGAGGAATCCGCTGATTGACATTCAAAAATTATACGCAGAGGAGATGCGGAAATTTGCAAGTCTGTGCGGTCTGACAATAGATTCAAGATTGAAAGCAGCAGTAACTAGAACGACAAAAAAAGAAGAAACCATAAAAGAAAAGTTTGGAGGAATCTGACACCGTGTCTATCCTGAATGATTTAATAAAATATTCAAAAAAATGCATATCGGGTGAAATAATAAGCTGTCAGAAGCACATCTGGGCGTGTCAGAGATTTATTGACGATGTGGAAAAATCTGCAAAAGATGATTACCAGTATTACTGGGATGAAGAAGCGGCTCAGAATATCGTCGACTGGTTTGCACTCTTAAGACATTCAAAGGGAACTCTCGCAGGAGAGCCGATCGTACTGACAGATTGGCAAAAATTCCGACTGTGCCAGCTCTATGGATGGAAAAATAAAGAAAACGGATATAAAAGATTTAAAAAAACATTCACGGAAGTGGCAAGGAAAAATGCAAAATCACAGGAAGAAGCCGGTGTGGCACTGTATGAAATTTCTGTGATTGCGACAAAAAATCAGGAAACATATGAGGTTTATACCGCTGGAGTGAAAAGAGATCAGTCGAAAATCGTATTTAATGAAGCTGATTTAATGCTAAGAGGATCGCCCTTGAGAGATAAGTTTAAAATCACGAGAGATGCGATCACGCATGTAAAGACAGGCAGCTTTATAAAAGCACTCAGCAAAGATGATGGAAAATCCGGGGACGGAACAAACCCGGCAGGATTGATCCTGGACGAATATCACCAGCATCCGACAACAGAATTTTATGATTTAGGCTTAGGATCTAATACAAAAGAGTCTTTGTTGATGATTATTACAACAGCGGGAGTTGATCTGACATATCCGTGTTATGTGACGGAGTACACATATTGCTCGAGAGTTCTTGATCCGAACAGTGACGTTCAGAATGAAGAATATTTGATCGATATATGCGAACTGGACAAGGAAGATTATGAAAATATAGACAATATCGGCAATGAAGATAACTGGAAGAAAGCAAACCCTATCCGTATGAGTTATCCGGAAGGTGTAAATAAAATCCGAGGAGAGTATAAAATTGCAAAAGAAATCCCGGAGCACATGACGTCGTTCCTTACGAAGTGTATGAACATCTGGGTGCAGGCAACGGAAAACGGATTTATGGACATGGCGAAGTGGAAAAATTGCGAAGTCAAAGAATTACCGATAAATACGAGAAAACACCCCGTATACGCGGGATTTGATATGTCTGCAAAAATCGACCTGACATCGGTGGCGTTCGTTATTCCTTTTTTGTCCGGAGAATACGATCAAGTTGGAAAAGAAATTGTGAAATACATCGTATTTTCCCACTCGTTTATTCCAAATAGGGAAAAATTAGCGGAAAGAAAAGCACGGGACAAAGTGGATTATGATGCGTGGGAGAGGATGGGATTTATCACGGTCACAAACACACCGATCGTGGACCAGAATGCGGTAATGAAATATGTGTTGAAAACGTGTGAAGACAATGAATGGGATATACAGATGTTGTGCTTTGATCCAGCAAACGCAAGCAAGCTGATGCAGGACATGTCTGATGAAGGCTACGATGTTGAAGAAGTGTTTCAGAGCTACAAAGCTCTAAACGAAGCTACACAGGGATTTAGAGAACAGGTTTATTCCGGAAATATCATGTATTTATACAATCCGGTATTAAATTTTGCAATGAGTAATGCGGTGACAAGAAGCAATAATGGACTTATAAAAATTGACAAAGATGCTACAAAAAAGAAAATTGACCCAGTAGATGCGACACTGTGCGCGTACAAGCTGGCAATGTACCACGATTTTGACACAAGTTATAGTGATGCATTGAAGAATTTTATTGAAAGTGAGTGGTAAGATTGAACGTTTGGAGAAGAATTGCAAACGCATGGAATGCTCTCAGGGGATACGGAGTAAGTCTTTATGATGATGAGATGTTGGATATGCTTGGAATAACAACTCGGTCGAGAAAAATGTTGAGTGAAGTGACATACTTTACCTGCCTAAAAATGCTGAGTGAAACAATGGGAAAACTCCCATTGAAATATTATCAGGAGACGGAGCAGGGGAGAATCAGGGCAGCCCCGACGGACACCACATATATTTTGACGGTAAGACCAAATGATTACATGTCACCATCGACATTATGGGGAACAGCGGAGCTTAACTGTCAACACTATGGAAATGGTTTTATATGGCTGCATAGGGAATTTAAAAGGAATACCTATGGTGGAGAATACAAAACCATAGATGCATGGGTAATGCAGAGCAACTGCGTGACGGCGATTATGGACGACAGAGGAATTTTCGACACAAAAGGAAAAATGTATTATCGATACAGTGATCCGAGATCGGGTGAACAGTATCTGTTCAGAAATGAAGATGTAATTCACATTAAGACATGGTTTACTCTGGATGGATTCATGGGCGAACCGGTTAGAAAAATACTGGAATACACGATTGACGGAGCAAATCAGAGTCAGACATACATGAATAACTTGTACAAAAGCGGACTGACTGCGAGCATGGCATTGCAGTATTCATCAGTTATAGAAGATGGAGAAGTGAAGAAGCTACAGAAGAAGTATGCAAAGTACTTGGAAGGACCGGAAAACGCAGGAAAAGTAGTACCGGTTCCAGTTGGGCTGACACTACAACCGATAAAAATGAGTCTCGTAGATGCACAATTTTTTGAGTTGAAAAAATATTCAGCCTTACAGATAGCCGGAGCATTTGGAATAAAACCGAATCAGATAAACAATTATGAAAAATCATCCTATGCCAATTCAGAGATGCAGCAGCTTGCTTTTTTAGTAGATACAATGTCGTACAGGCTGAAACAGTATGAAGAGGAGATCAATGCAAAAGCACTTTTACCAAAAGAAATAAAAGAAGGATATATATATAAGTTCAATGAAAAGGCGATTCTACGCACAGACTCAAAATCGCAGATGGAGAGCTTAAAAGGTGCTGTGAATAATGGAATTTACACACCGAATGAAGCACGGGCATTTTTGGACATGCCGTGGAAAGAAGGAGGAGACAGGCTGATGGTAAATGGAAATTACATCCCGATAACGGATGTAGGAAAACAGTATGAAGGAGGAAAAACAACAGATGGCAACACTGGAGATTAAAGGAGACATTATATCGAATGAAGATAAGTGGATATATGACTGGCTGGAATGGGATTCCACCGCCCCATCAGATGTTGATAACGTAATCGCAGCGCTGAATCCAGGCGAAACTTTAGAAGTATTTATTAACTCAGGCGGCGGGTCTGTAATGGCAGGACAGGAGATTTATTCAAAATTAAAAAGAAGAAACGATGTCACGATTGAAATTCAGAGCCTGGCAGGAAGTGCAGCAAGCGTAATTGCAATGGCGGGAAAGTCGAAAATAAGCACAGTAGGAATGCTTATGATCCACAATGTGTCAATGCATGGAGCGAGTGGAGATTGCAAGGCAATGGAAAAAAATGCGGAAATCCTGCACAGAATGAATGAAGCACTCGCGTCAGCATATACAGAAAAGACAGGAATGACGTTACAGGAAACGCTTGAATTAATGGATAAGGAGACATGGCTGACGGCCAGACAATGTATTGAGTATGGATTTGTTGACGAAATAGCAGAAAACGAAGTGCAGATGCTCAATGCATCGCAGGAATTAAGACTGACGGACGACATTAGAAAACGCGTTATCGAAGAACGAAATAAAAAAGAAAAGGAAAAAGCGGAGATTTTAAAAGATTTAGACATGTACGGTGTTTAAATCTTTTTTTTGCTAGGAGGGAAAAAATGAATAAAAAATTATTGGAGCTGTTAGATCAGATCGGAGAGAAAAAAGCACTTGTGCAGAAATTGGCAAACGAAGGAAGACTGGAAGATGCAGCAAATGAAAAGGAAGAGTTAAAAAAACTCCAGCAGAAGTTCGATATTCTCAAAGATATCGAGGATGCGGAAGACGAAAAGATGAAAGCGTCTCTTGAGGATAAAACGGGGATTCCTGGAACAAAAAGCATGGAACCGGCAAAAGAAAATGCGACAGACCATGTAAAAGAATTTGCTGATGCAGCAAGAGGCGGTTTTAAAAACGTAACAACAGGCATGACAGAAGGAACAGGGGCAAATGGCGGTTATACAGTGCCAGAAGATATCCAGACGCAGATCAATACATACCGCGATGCAGAGTTTTCGTTGCTCGATCTGATCGATGTAGAGACTGTAACAACAAATAAGGGAGCGAGAACATTCCAGAAAAAAGCGCAGCAGACAGGATTTGCAAAAGTATCTGAGGGCGGCAAGATTGGCGGAAAGAACGGACCGCAGTTCGAACGACTTGAATACGAGATTGAAAAATTTGCAGGATATTTCCCGGTAACAAACGAACTACTGGAAGATTCGGACGCAAATATCACAGGGACAATTGTCGCATGGATCGGCGGAGAGAGCCGCGCAACGGCTAATGCACAGATTCTTGTGGAAATCGCAAAGAAACAGGTGACAGACCTGAAAGATATTGACGGAATACAGAAAGCGATCATTGTGACATTGGGAGCTGCTTATGCAGGAACATCAAAAATTGTAACAAATGATGATGGATTGTTATATCTTTCGACATTAAAAGATACGAATGGAAACTATCTGCTCCGGAACGCAAATAACGATCCGATGAAGAAAGTGCTGGCTGTCGGGGCGATGAGCGTGCCAATCGAAGTTATCGGCAATTCGGTATTGAAATCAAATACTGCAACAGCAAAGAAAAGAGGAATCCCGTTTATCATTGGTGACCTGAAAGAGGGAATCAAGAAATTCGACAGGAAACAGATTACCATTGTTGCGTCTGATACAGCAGCGGTAACAGATTTTAATGCGTTTGAGCAGGATATGACATTATTCAGGGCAATCGAGAGAGAGGACTACGTGACAAAAGATCCGGATGCGTTTGTAAATGGAATGATCACTGTGGATGATGCAGCAGTAACGGGGGAATAAAAGGTTATAGCAAAAGCGGAGGCTACACCGTTAATGATTTAAACAAAATGACGATCATGCAGATTAAATCATTAGCGGGAGAGCTGGGCTATAACATTACAAAATCCGTTAAAGCAGAAATCATAGAAGAATTTTTGACGCAACAAGGGGGAGAAAAATGCTTGATCTGATAAAAATGCGTTGCGGAATTGCAGCGGCTGTAACAGTGTATGATGAAGATATAAAATCCTATATCGAAGACTGCAAGCAGGATATGATTCTTGCCGGAGTAGCAAAAGAACTGATCGAGGAGCCAGCCCCGGGAGTGGTCACAGCGATAACATTTTATGTAAAAGCGCATATAGGAAATGATCGCGCAGACACGGAAAAATATATGGACTTGTTTGAAAAGAAAATCTTTCGACTGTCAATGATGGAGAGAGAAGTTGCACCGGTGCAACCGGAAGAGGAAGATGACGATGTGGAATAAATCAGTAAAAATTCTGACGGGGAAAGAAACAGAAACGGACGAGGACGGGTTTGACACATTTAAGGAAAGTTATTTAGAAAATGTTCCTGCGAATTTCACGACCACAACAAGAAATGATCAGATTATTGCAAATCAAAGCGGATATTCCGCGGATCAGAATATCGAGATCGCAGCATGCAATTATAACGGCGAAAACATCCTAATCGATGAAGAGACTGGGTATCGTTACGAAGTGAAAAGAACGTTTCAAAGCGATAAGTCGATGAATATAGTCTTGACGTGCGAGAGGAGGGAACGAGACGAGCAGATTTGAAATGAATGGAGTTGACGATCTCATGAAACAGTTGGAAAGACTGGAAAAATCTACAGAAGAGATTGCAGAAAAGATGGTTGATTCCGGAAAGCAGATTCTCGAAAAAAATGTAACAAAAAACGTCCAAACAGCAGCAAATAGGGGCTATGCAACAGGCGAACTTGTGAAATCAATAAAAGCCGGAAAAACGAGCCATAACGAGTATGGATGCTATTCAGTGGTACGTCCAACCGGAAAAGACAGCAAAGGCGTAAGGAATGGAGAAAAACTTGCGTATCTCGAATATGGAGTACCGGGAAGGGAGGTGCCACACCCGGTTATAACAAAATCCGTAAACGAGAGTGAAACAGCATGCCTGAAAGAAATGCAGAGAGTATTTGACCAGGAGACGGGAGTTGGATCATGAGTGTAAACGGAACCATTATCGCTGCGCTGAAAAAGTTCAATTATCCATGCAAACCGGATATTTATATCGGCACAGAGAAAAGATATTTCACATTTAACTGTGCAGATGACCGGGGGGTAGACTTTGGAGACAATAAGCCATGCGGCAATGTTTTATCCATGCAGATACATTATGTATTACCATGGAAGGACGGCACAAAAGAAATTAATTATTTGAAAGAAAAGAAGGAAATCCGGAAGGCTTTATTTGAAGCCGGATTTACATACCCGAGAGTCACAGTGCTCTTGGACAAAACTAATAATATAAGGCATCTCGTGTTTGAATGCGAGATAGAAGAAAAGATGGAGGATTAAGAAATGGCAAAAAAAGGTTTTGAGTACGCGGTAGTAGGAAAGTACAGCGAAGAGACAGGAAAACACACAGATGGAAAATATCTCGGACCGACATCGACTTTCAATATCACAACGACATCGAACGACGTGAAAGACTATGGAGATAATCGTGCGGTGGTAACAGATACATCAGTTACAGGGGGAACAACATCTGTCGAGATCAATGAGATGGTTAATGAACTCTATGCATATATGCTGGGGCATACATACAATAGTGAAGAAAATACCGTTGTATGCAATAAGGACGACATCGCTCCATTTATCGGAATGGGAGCGGTCGGTATTTCGAGAGCGGAAGACAATAAAGACAAGTACACGGCAAAATTCTATAAAAAATGCCAGATGAAGGAGCCAAATGATGAAAACGCGACACAGGCAGAAACGCTGACGTTCACACACACAACCTTAGAGGGGAACATGTTTGTGCCGGAGGACGGAAACTGGAAAGAACAGAAAACATTTGCGACTCTGAAAGAGGCGAAAACATGGTTAAACGAGAAAGTCGGTATTACAGCAAGCGATGCGGGAGCCACGAATCCTAAAGGACAGGAGTAAAGTATGAGCGATCTGAGACCAAAGGGAGTTACAATTACGATCGATGGAACGGAGCGGAATCTGCTATTTACCTTGAACGTTATCGACGAGATACAGGATCATTACGACATGGCGATGACGGAAGTCTGGGACAAACTCACAGATAAAAGGGAAGCGGAAAAGACGATACGATATCTGCTCTGCACGCTTTTAAATGATGAAGCGGAGAGAGAAAAAAGAAACGGCAGGGAGTTAAAAAACTACACGGAAAAGGAAGTTGGGTGGATTATTTCCGTAGATGACGTGGATGAGATTTTAAGTGCATTATTAAAAGCATACGGAGTTTCACTCCCGGAACCGGATGAGGATGGACACCCAAACCAGAAGAGCGGGCAGATGAAAAAATAAACATCGCCCGCTTAATCTATATCGGGAAGAAAGAATTGAATTATACAGAAGATGAAATTATGGCAATGACATTTCGAAAATTCTATCTGATGTATGATCAGTACGAAGAAATGACCGGTAAAAAGAAGAGACCTACCGGCATAGATGATTTACCATGATTTCGCAAAACAAAAGGGAGCTGCTAATAGAGGCAGCTCCTTATTTTGTATACAGGAGGATACCAGGTGAGCAATAAAATTGGCGCGATTATCGCATTAGACGGAGAAAAAGAGTTCAAAGCAGCGGTAACGGGAGTAAATAAAGAACTTTCAAAATTAAAATCAGAGTCCGCCCTGGTACAGGAAGAATTTAAAGGACAGGAAAATACAGTAGAAGCACTGCGGAAAAAGCACGAAGTGTTACAGAAAACCGTAGACGCCCACAAAAAGAAGGAAGAAGAGATAAAAAAAGCATTGGAAAATGCCCGCACAGCCTATAAGAAAGTAGGCGACGGTTTAAATACATTACGGACGGATTACGACAAAGCCAGGGAGAAAATGGAGAGAATGAGGTCTTCGTCAGAAACCACGGACGAAGAACTGGAAGAACAGCAGAAAACCATTGATAAGCTGGCAGAAGCAATAAAAAAAGGAGAAAGAAATTATACAACGGCCGCAAACAGAGTGGATAACTGGGAAGTGAGCCTGAACAATGCGACAGCACAGACGATAAGAGCAAACCGGGAGTTGGAGCAGATTGCGGGATATCTGGAAGAGGCAGAGAACTCAGCGGATGGATGTGCATCAAGCATTGATGAATACGGAAGAGCCATTCAGGAGCAGACAGAAGCGACGATCAGTTTCGGATCGGCGATTAAAGTCGCAGTAGCGGAGAAAGCGGTAGATGCTTTTACAGATTTGGCAAAGACGGCAATAGAATCATCGGTCGGAACCGCTAATGAAATGACGTCGGCAGCAAATCAGATACAGGCAAGCACAGGTATTGCTACCGATGCGATGGAAGATTATAAAAATGTGATGAAAGAGGTCTATGCGGACAATTACGGAGAGAATTTTGAAGATGTCGGCGAAGCGATTCAGGTCATTGCGCAGAACTTGAAAGATGTCGAACCGTCAAAATTAAAAGAGACGGCAGAGAATGTCATAACGTTAAGAGACACGTTTGGATTTGAATACCAGGAGCAGATCAGAGCGGTAAAAATGCTTATGGATACATTCAGTATTTCAAGTCAGAAAGCATTTAATCTGATCGCACAGGGAGCGCAAAAGGGATTAAATAAAAACGATGATCTACTGGATACGATCAATGAATACTCTGTACATTATAAGCAGATGGGGGTAGACGCAGACGGATTTTTTAATTCTTTAACAAACGGTGCGGCGGCAGGAACATTTTCTATTGATAAACTGGGTGACGCCTATAAGGAGTTTGGAATCCGGGTGAAAGATACAGCTTCATCTACAACAGAAGGATTTGAACTGATCGGCATGGATGCAGATGCTATGCGCGAGAGGTTTGCGGCGGGAGGAGAGTCGGCGAAGGCGGCAACGGCGGAAGTACTGGATGCCCTGTTCAGCATGGAAGACCAGGTTAAACAGAATCAGGCTGGTGTAGATCTGTTCGGTACGATGTGGGAGGATCTTGGAATTGAGGGTGTAAAGGCTCTGACGAATGTTAATGGAGAGATTTCAACGACACATGATGTTATGGAATCGATTCAGAATATTAAATACAGCGACACGACAAATCAACTCACACAGCTTGCACGGACTTTTCAGATGAAAATTGCAGAGCCGATCGAAAAAGACGTTTTGCCAAAAGTTAATAAGGGAATTGAGCTTGTAGGGAATAACCTGGAAGAGGTGGAAACAACAGTAATTGGACTTGGGACAGCGATTGCACTGTATAAATTTTCAAAAACAGATGTATATGTGAGCCTGGCAAGCACGATTGGAAAAGTTGCTACAGCAACAAGAACTGCGACGGGAGCGACAAAGGCGGCAGCAGCGGCACAGGCTCTTTGGAATGCGGTTATGAATATGTCTCCGATTGGAATTATGATCACGGCAATTACCGCGGTAACTGCAGGACTAGTTTTGTATAAAGCAGCGACAAAAAATGCGACAAATGAAACAAAACAGGCGGTTGACGCAACAAAAGAATTTTGCGATGCGGCGAATGACCAGATAGACAGTATTAACAACACGGCGCAGGCACATAAAGAGAGTGTCCAGGAGACACAGGCACACTGGGAAGCGGACAGGATGCTGATCGAACAGCTGTATGAGTTAAATAACCTGGAAGAAAAGAGTTCAGGACAAAAAGCAGTGATGAAGGGAATCGTCAACGAACTTGCGGATGATATACCAGAACTTGCCGCAGCGTTTGACGAAGAGAGCGGATCAATCAGCATGACCAGAGATGAGCTGGAGAAACTGATTGATAAAAACGAAGATTATTATTTAATGATCGCATCACAGGATGCACTTACGGATTATGCAAAAAATGCCGCAGATGCCCAGATTGTGATAAAACAAACAGAAGAAGAACTGGACAAATTAAGAGATAAGTTCGAGGAGACCGGGACAAGGTACGGAGACGATTACGAACTGATCCATGAAGGCGGAACAAACTGGGGAGGAATGACGGAAGAACTTGCGGGATTGACAGCACAGTACACAGAACTCATGGAAACCAGACGAAATGCCATGGATGCGGAAGAAGAAGCGAAAGATGGCATGAAGGCAGCACAGGAGACCGTTGAGAGTTACAAGGGAACACTGGAGGAGACAGCAGACAGTGTGGAAGACATGTCCGATGCAGAGGAACAGGCATCATCGGCAACACAGAAAGCGACAGAAGAACAGCAACAGGCATATCAGGAATTAAAAAACACCATATCAGACAGTTTGGAAAATTCTATTTCTTTAATGGAAGAATTTTCCGGGGGCGAAGAAATATCCGCGAAAAAGATTCTGGAAAATTTAGAAAGCCAGATCAATGGAATGTCAAACTGGGCTGATAATATGGAAGAACTTGCCGGTGCGGCCGGCTACGGAATGACGGAAGAATTTTATAATTACCTTGCCGAGATGGGACCGCAAAGTGCGAATCTTGTTCAAACGCTTGTGGACAGCTTAAAAAATAATAAGGGACAGTTCGCGGAGATTTGTAAGGACTGGACGAGTGCGATGAATTTAGAAGGACCACTGTCGGATAAGGTGTCAGGAGCGTACCAGAAGGTTATTGATGAGACAGAGAACTTTAAAAAGAAATACACAGACGAAGCAGGAAACCTTTGCGTTGGCGCCGGGAAAAGATCAAGTGAAGAACTTTCGAACGCAGCAAAGACGATCAATGAGCAACAGAAGATCAGCGGTCAGGAGAGCATAAAAAAATATTCAGAAGGAGTCGCCTCACAGCGCGGAGAATTAGAAAGACAGGTCACGGATACCTTAAACGGTGCATTAAATCCAGCCAGGCAGGCAATGCCGGAACAGTTTTACACAAGTGGCACATATGTGGCACAGGGACTCGCAAAAGGAATGAGAGATTCATCGGCTGTAGTAGCGAGCGCTGCAAGAGATTTGGCAAACACGGCCAACACAACGTTTCGGAAAACGGTAGACATTAACTCACCTTCGAAAAAATTTGCAGAAAACGGTAAATATATCTCAGAGGGAGTAGCGGTCGGCATCCGTGGCGCGAAAAAAGAAGCGGAAGATTCCATTGTAGATCTGTGCAACGGACTGGAAGAGACTGCAAAAGGCGAGCTTGAGATCCATTCCCCGTCGAAAAGGTTTAAAGAAAAAGTTGGAAAACAGATTGCACGTGGCGTTGCGTTTGGGGTCACAGATGAAAAAGGAAATGTTGCAAAAGAAATGGAAAAGTTTGCGACGGACATGTACAACAACGCGCAGCAGGCACTTAAAAATATGAATAAAAATCAACCAATGTACAGCGACATTCAGCAGGCATATATACAAAGCCAGCTGTTATATGAAAAAGCAAAACGAATGCAGCAGGAGGCACTGAATGAATATTCAAAAAACGTGTACAAAGCAGCTAATGCATGGTTCACATCCTGGAAAAAAACAAACGTCACAAAGCTCGAGGATGAGAAGTTTTTCTGGAAAAAAGTATTAAAAACAACAACAGAAGGAACGGAAGGATACGCCAGTGCATATAAAAAGCTGGCGAGCATTAAGGAATATGAAAAAGCTGCAAAAAATCAGCTTGATAATAATTTCTGGATATCGGAGTACACAGAAAGTTCAACCGGAGAGAGGACAAAGAAAAAACTGGAAGATTATTACAGCGAGATCTATTCTGCAGCAAGTAAATACATCGACAATTACAGTGTACTGCACAATGTTTCACTGCAGGAAGAGGAAGATTACTGGAAAAAAGTGCAGAAAAAAATGCAAAAAGGTACACAGGGATATATCGATGCGACCAAAAAACTGAAAGAAGTACAAAGTGAAATAAAGGAAAATGTGGCCAAGCAAAAACAGACCAACAGAGAATACGGTCTGTCGGGTAGCGCGCTTGATGTCTATAAGACATATTACAATGTTTCTGCGAAAGCAGAAATGCAGTATTGGAATCTTGTGAGAAAAAAAGCGAAAAAAGGGACAGCAGAGCAGATCGAAGCTGATCAGAAATATTATGAGGCAAAGCAGAATTATAATGATCAGTTAAAAGAACTGAATGATGATTATTATCAGAACTGCAAAGACGTAAAAGATAAACTGAAAGATGATATTGAAGATCTGCAGAAAGAATATAAAGATACGGTTGCGGATAGAAAAAATGCAATCGCATCCAGTTTTAACCTGTTTGATGAGTTTGAATCAAAATCATCATCAGGGAAAACACTGCTTTACAATTTAAAAAGCCAGGTTGCCGGAATAGCTGACTGGGAACAACAGCTTGATGTACTTGGAAAGAAAGGAATCCTGTCGGATGGTCTTATGAAAGAACTCCAGGAAATGGGACCGGAGGCATCTGCGTCAATTCATGCACTGAATCAGTTGTCAGAAAGTGAATTGCGAGAGTATCAGAATTTATATGACCAGAAGAATGCACTGGCAGAGTCACAGGCGGTAAAAGAGAATGAAGATTTGAGAAAAGAGACACAAGCAAAGATAAAAACATTGAAGGAGGAAGCACAAAAAGAACTGGATGGATATAAAAAAGAATACGATGCCGCCGTAAAGAAAATAAAAAAAGGAATAGAAAAACCTTTAAAAAACCTTGCAAAGAATGCTTTGACAATAGGAGAGGATGCGGCTATCAGCCTGGTTACCGGAATAGGAGACGGAGTAGAAAAGAAATCAACAGATGTGAAATTAAAAAAAGTCAACAATAAGATCTCTGAAAAACTTGGAAAACTTCCGGCGGCTGGCAAAAAGATTGGAAAGGATACACTGCAGGGAATCCTTGATGGACTTTACAATGAGAAGTCGATAAATTCTTCTGCAAAGAACTTGATCGATGCATTGAAAAAAGCAATGCAAAAAGCTGCGGATATTCATTCGCCGTCAAGATTATTTAAACGTGAAGTCGGAAAGAGAATCGGCGAAGGGACGACAGAAGGCATCATCGAGGAGACAAAAAACGCGGAGAAAGCCGGATCGAATATGATCAGATCGCTATTGGAAAAACAACAGGAAGAATTGCGGAACAGGCAGAATACCGTAAAAGGCAAGCTGGAAGAGATTAACGACAGTGCACGGATTGCAGCGGCAAATCAGGTTTTATCCACATCGCAATCAACACAGATTATTGCACAGGTGGATAACTCCGATCTTATTTCTATGTTTGGGGAAATGATAGCGGTAATGCAGCAAGGCTTTGGGGCGATGGCAAACACGCAGATCGTTACAGACACAGGAACGCTGATCGGTGAGACGAGCAGAGGAATGTCGGAAGAATTTGCAATGATGAGCCGGAGAACGAGGAGGTAAGAGAATTGTGACAGTAGACGGACAGGATGTGAAAGAATATGGAGTGCAGCAGTGGAACCTGGAACATGATTATTCCCAGTTAAGTAACGAGAGTGAATGGCCGGACGGCGCAGTCAGTCCACTTATACTCCCAAGCACGATAGGATTCAAAAAGATTAAGGCGACGATCATGATACGAGGGAGCGACAGAAAGGAAATCTGGGAGAAAGCAGGGAGATTTATAGCCAATTTATTGACACCGAGAGAATATAGTTTTGATGGATTTAATGGACATTATTTTTATGGATACTTGAAAAATGCATCGCAGGCTGAGACCTGCCTGCAAAGATGGCACAAGGCGACATTGGAACTTTGCGGATATGAATATGGAGAGCTGACGCAGGCAGATAGCGAAAAAAACGTGATCACGCTAACCAATGCAGGAACATTATTGACACCAGCGATCGTGAAGATAACACCGGTTATAAATTTGACGGATATTACACTGACAGGGCTGGTAAGAAATGCGACAACCGGAGAAGAAAAGAATATAACAGTAAAGAACTTGACAAATGGAAAGACGGTCATAATTGATGGAGAAACTGGGCTGATTACAGAAAACGGGATAAATAAATATTCAGACGTGGATCTGTGGGATCTGCCATCATTGGTTCCTGGCATAAATAAAATCACAGCAAATAAAGATATCAACATCACTGTGCAGTATAAGCCACGGTATTTTTAGGAGGAGAAAACGATGAAAGAAAGAAAAATTACGGTAACAGCAGGAGAACTTAGAAAAATTTATGCGAAAGCGACAGAGTTGATCAAAGAGAAAAAACTGTTTACGGCAGAGGTCAACCTTGCACTGGCGAGAAACCACACGGAGCTGGAAAAACAGCTAAAACCGGTCGATGCTACTGCATATGATTTACTGGAAAAATATGCTGCAAAAAAAGAAAATGGAGAGCTGGAAGTCAAGAATGGACGATATCTGTTTGAAACAGATGAGAAACAGAAGAAGTATATGGAGCAGGCGGAGGAACTGGAAAAAACAGAAATCGAAATTACTGTTTTCAAGGTAGAATCTGAAAAGGTCGTGGATGGAAAACACGATGAACCGACAGCGTTTGATCTTGTCGCAATGGATTTCATGCTGGAATTTTAGGAGGATGGAAAGATGCTCTTAAAATTATATAATTTGGAGCATGTTCAGATTGCCGGTTTGAAAAATCACAAGAATGCCACAGTAGAGAGTGAGTTGTCAACAGGAGATAAAACACTCTCTTTTTTATGGCATCAAAACAACTGGCAGAGGATACCACATGAGTATTATATACGGACAGATACGGATGAATTTGTGGTAAAAGAAAACTCCAAAACGTCAAATGGATATCGGAAAATTGTTGCAAAATTAAATATTGAGACGATAGAAGGAAGAGGCTGGCGGGAATTTACTTTGAAAGGATGCACGGCACAGGAAGCAGCAGATTACGCACTGACAGACACGGGATGGATCTGCAGGTCGACAGTTTCAAAAGACAGAATAAGAAATATCAGCATGAAAAAAGTAAGCAGCTACCAGGTGCTTGAAAAAATTCAGGATGCATTTACTTGTGAAATAGAATACGACACTATTAATAAAATCGTGTACTTAAAAGAGAAAGTCGGAGCTGATAAAGGCGTGTGTTTTATTGACGGGCTGAACCTGCTGGAAGTAACGGATAGCGGAGATAGTTATGATTACGCGACAATTATTGTGCCAATCGGAGCGGATGACCTGAGCATTGAATCTGTAAACAATGGCAATAATTTTCTTGAAAATTATCAGTACAGCAAGAAAAAGATAACAATGATCTGGGAAGATTCGAGTTACACTGATCCGCAGGCATTAAAAGATGATGCCGAATATAAACTGAATGAAATTTCGAAGCCAAAGAAAACTTATCGCGTAAAGATTGTTGATCTGGCAAAAAGAAATAAAAAATATAGCGGCATGGAGTATTCTGTTGGAGATACAGTGACGATCATATCACTCAAAGACGGAATAAAAGAAAAACAGAGGATTACCAAAACAACAGAATATCTGGAAAAACCAGTAAACAATACATGCGACATATCAAACGCAGTACTGTCGTTTGAAGATATGCAGAAAAAATTATTTGCGGCAGCCGAGTGCATTGATAATATCACAACGGATAATGGGACGGTAAAAGGATCAAGCATTGACAGTATCGATGTGACACAGATCATCGGTCTGGAACGGTACATAGCAGAGGATATCAATGACCTGAAAGCAGAATATCTATATGTAAAAAAAGAACTTGGAGCAGTGGCAGCAGTAATCGGAGAAGCAACAATTACGAGCGGTAAGATCACCAACCTCACGGTTACGGATGAAGAAGTTGAAACGAGCCACATTAAAGATCTGAAAGTTGACAGCATGACGGGAGAAAATGCGGTATTCAAAACAGTCGAAGCAGAGAATATAAATGCGCTAGAGGAACGTGTGAATAAAATCACAGCGACAGATATCACGGTTGAGTACCTGGAAGCACATTATGCACAGATCGACTATGCAAATGTAGATGTGGCATCAATTAAGCAGGGGTTTTTAAAGAATCTGATGGTATCACAGGGAATCGTAGCAGACCGCATTGTTGGTTCGGAAGTGACAGCAACAAATGTTTTGACAGGGGTTAATATTTATGCTGACGATATTACAGCAGGGACTTTATCGGTAGACAGACTGGTTTTCAGAGGAAGCGAGCAGAGCATCGTTTATCAGCTTAATCAGATAAACGGAGCGCTCCAGGCGGAAAATGTTGATACGATCAACGGGGAAGTGATTACACCGAGGACAATTACAGCAGACCGGATCATAGCAAAGACAATCACATCAAATGAAATTAATGTGGAAAATCTGGTTGCGACGGGATTGGTGGAAACAAATAGACTGACCTCGAAAAATATCGAAGTCGAAGATCTGTTCGCCATGGATATAATTGCAGCAGGAAGTATACAGAGCGCAAATTATAAATACACGAGCGGGACATACAGCTCAGCTGGAATAAAAATAAATATGGCAAACGGGGGAATCGCGAGCAGGCAATTTGCCATTGACACATCGGGCAATGCCTATTTTGCAGGAAATCTTGTGGCGGCAAAGGGAACATTCAGTGGAAAACTATCAGCTCCAGAAGGAAGTATTGGAGGTTTTACAATAGGGACAAAAGCGCTATATAGTGGAACTGATTCGATGACAAGTGTTGTCGCTGGAGTATATTTAGGGACAGATGGAATCAGACAGTACAAATCTGCAAAAACGTACACACAGATTGAAAATGGAAAACTTACATGCGTGGGTGCAGATATTAAAGGAAACATCTATCTTGATAGTTCACTTATGATGTGGCACGAAAACGATGAGGGTGGCTATGGCGCCAGATATGAAGAGGCACTTTCCTGGGTATATAATACAGGTATGTATAAACTTAAACTTGGCGGTCAAGGATGTACGACAAATTATCTTGACGTTTATGAAGATATCACATGTAATGGCAATATATACGGAAATTCTTCTACGGCTGAAAAGTTGAAAACACAACGTTCTATTAAGGTAGGAAATACAAGCAAAACGTTCGATGGATCAGCAAATGTATCATGGACACTTGCTGAAATTGGAGCAGCAGCCTCAAACCACACACATGCTTATTTACCATTGGCGGGCGGAACGTTAACGGGAAGTTTAGATATTGCATCTGGAAAATATATCCATGGAA
>OGYQ01000533.1_pt1 | contig 38301 bp, 37 predicted proteins | sample 1576641 | NCBI WGS metagenome assembly OGYQ01 (sample SAMEA3541476, study PRJEB24748) | human gut metagenome | biome: human gut; feature: human-associated habitat; material: faeces | place: China | collected 2012 | reverse complement strand
AGAAGCTGGTGGAAATGGAAAGAGGGCAAGAAGTTTTTCATCGACGCTACTTGGGACGTCACACGCAATGCCATTGCGCACGGACAAACTTACGATGCCGCCACTGGTGTGCGCACTTTTTCTCCGAGAAATGTAGACGGAAACTGGCATGCTGCGGCTAGAATGTTTTGGGAACGGCCTTTCGACAAGGACAGACAGACGCTCTTTACCAGTGAGACGAAGGCAGACTTCCGCAACAGTGTGGATTTTGTGACGGAACGAAGCACGGTACAAAACTTTGCGGTGCAGCAAAACCTCCGTTTTAATGCCAAAATTAAACGCGTGATTCTAGATGGAAGCATCGGAGCACGCTATTGGCATGCCACTTCAGCGCGCAAGAACTTTCAAACCATCAACAGTTTTGATGTGACTTATGGCTTGAATGCGCAGATTTCTCTCCCTGCAGGTTTGGCTTTTAGTGCTGACTGCAAGCTCTATCAACGTGAGGGGTACAGCGATGCGAGTATGAATGACCTGCATTTTGTGGCGAACGCTCGTTTGGAAAGGACCTTCCTTCGCGGTCGTTTAGGCGTTGCCTTGGATGGTTACGACATCTTCGGCGGACTGAGCAATGTGACGAAGGTGATTAACGCACAAGGCATCGTAGAGACATGGTATAACTCACTGCCTTCTTATGCCATGCTGCAGATTTCATATAAGTTGAGTAAAGCCCCCAAGAAGAAAAATCAATAATCATGATAGTCCGCATCCTCTTGTTTGTTGGTCTCTCTGTCGCACAAGGAAAAAGTTTTAGCAAAGTATTTCTAGAAAAACAGCGTTTAAATTGCGTTAGTCTGAGATAACTTTCCCTCTTTGTTGATTTGTTTCAGATATTGTGTCTGAAGATGGACTGGGGTTTAGCGGTATATTGCAGATAAGTCCATGATTATTTAGGTTTTCTCCTAAGTTAGTGAGAAAACTTCCGAGATAAATCCAGAAATCTCTGACGTTCTTTGGAAAACCTCCGACGTTTTTGAATTCTTCTCTGACGTTTCTGAAGAAAATCTCTGATGTTTCTGACCTTAACTCCTAGTATTGAACATAAAAGGTTACGGATGATGTGAAAATAGCCCGAACTTTCTGCTGCAATTAGTGGAAAGTTCGGGCTAAATAGTTCTAGAATGCACTAGGGAATTGTCTTAGTTTTTCGCGTTTGAATAAGTCATGCAGTGGCAAAACAGTCCTATGATTCCCTAGACGTCTCCGAGGGAGTAACACCCCTCTAGGAGTGGTTTGCTTTGAAATCAATTGTTTTCCCCTCGTGAAGCCTTTTCGCTTTGGTCAGACCAAGAAAAAAGTGTACCTTTGCAGCTAAATCAAAAATCATTTATGACTCGTAACTAAAACAGCATATCCTCACAACATCGGTTAAGCGCATAGATGTCTATCAGTCAGGCAAATATGCGCTTAATTGTTTTCAGCTCCCCTCTCTCATTATGCTCTTTTTTGAGCAGATATGTTCAAAAAGCGTGCAAAAAACGTGCAGAAAAGAAAGACGAAAAACTAAAAAACATGGCAAAAATATCATTATATCTAGACACCAGGGGCAAGAAAAAAGAAGCCCCCAGTCCCCTAAAGCTCGTGATAAGGCATCAAAAAGAAGCTGCTATGATAAATCTCGAGATCATGCTTACAGAAAGCACATGGGACCACAAAGCCCAGAGAGTAAAAAACAACCCAAACTGGCGCAAGTTAAACGACATCATATCCTCCCTACTGCTCAAGGCCACAAACATCATCTTCGATCTCAAATATACGGGAGTCATAGGCACCATGTCTGCAGCTGCCATACGCGACAAAATCAAAGCCGAGTTATGGGGCACAACCGATAAAATCGAAAAAAAGAGCTTTGTAGACCTCCTCAACATACGCATCGGGCTATCTCGTTCCGCATCCTCAAAAAATCAGTACAAATGCGTTTTGCGCTCGCTCCAGTTGTATGACAAAAAGATAGACTGCTATAGCTGCGATCAAATCACCCCCGATTTTCTGAGAAAATACATACTACACGCAGAGCAAGAGCAGCATTTTAAGCCCAACTCGATAGTACTATACATAACTCTTATCAAATCCGTCCTAAACTATGCCTACGAAGAGGGATATATAGACAGACAAGACTACAAGCGTGTCAAAGTCAAACAACAAGAGACCAGGAAGCGATATCTCACCGCACAGCAACTCCGTGAGTTATGGTTTCACAAGAGCGACTCAGACAGGATAAATACACTCTTAGATCTATTCAAGGCTTCCTTCCTCCTCATCGGCATCAACTTCGCAGACATATACGACTTAGAGCCACCACAAAATGGAATGGTAGAGTACTACAGAGCCAAGACGGGCAGACTGTATCACATAGCTGTACAACCCGAGTTGCAACCAATTATCGACAAATACGGCACAGCAACCAAATGCTTTGATTTTATACCACAATGCACACGCGCTACCATCGGTCACTATATAAATCACTATCTAAAGCAGCTCCCCTTCGATTTCGCGCCACAACTCACCCTATATTGGGCGCGCCACACGTGGGCGACCATCGCATCAGAGATTGGCATATCTAAGGACGTGATAGCAGCAGCACTTGGCCATGGAGCCAAGACCGTCACAGACATATACATCAGTTTCGACCGCAACAAGATAGACCAAGCAAATCGAGCCGTCATAGACTACGTGCTATACGACAAAAAAAGCCACCCTAGAGAGGATGGCTTGTGACAAATTTAATTGTCGCGCTTAAATTCACGCGCTCAAAATTGCGCGGTGTGATATCATCACAGGGCAAAGATAGAGACTTAATTCAACATGTCAAAATCTTTGCCCTGTTTTTTTACCACTCGATCGTCATTTTTGCACCGAGCGCAGCTAAGTGAGCAAGCACCGACTCTAGGTAGATCCTAGACGACTGTTCCCACTCTTTGATGCGTGCACCGCTCACTCGTGTGCTGTTGTGCCTTTTGGCAGCTGCATAATACGTTAAGCCACGTTCTTCGCGCAACGCCTGAAAGGCAGCACATATATCTGAGGGATTTTGTATGATTGTCTTTTTCATGCTAGTATATATATGAGGGAGAGGTGCCCTTGCGGTGCACCCCTCCTGTGTTTGCGGTGGCTTAGTAGCCTTGTTCCACCTTCTTGGTGTAGAGGCTGATGGCATGTTCGATGTTGCGCATCATGTAGTAGTTTTCTTCTTCGTCGCCAACTTCTTGGCCAGAGGCTTGGAAATAGTTCTTAGCAGCCTTCTTGGAGCCTGTTGCCTCGTACTCCTTGAGGTTAGCGAGAGCGGTCTTTGCAGCTTCGAGAGCTTCGTTTGCAGTTGCAAAAAGGTTGAGTCCAAATTGATGTGACATGATTTTGTAATTTTGAGGGTTAATGAATTTAAGCGGTGCAATCTTGAGGGGTATCCCTTTCGATTACATTGCAAAGGTATGACATTATTTTGATAGATACAAGCGTGTACCTAAAAAAATGCACGTCAAACCTCATTTTTAACCTTTCAAATATAGATACACGCACATACCTATTAAAATAGCAACTACAAAACACACCTATTACTTATTAGCGCGCAAATTGTTATAGCGTTGCAACTGGTGAGCCACACCATCATCCCCATCGATGGAGACTGTCGAGCGGATGCCACGCTCGAGAGTATCGGCCAATCTCGTCAGCGTATCCGTCAGAGCTTGTGCACTGGCCACACTACTATGATCCTCCGAGCGACCACCGCCAGACGACACCGCCACAGGAGCAGCAGCCACGCGCCCCGCACCATCAAGATTCAGGCGTGCCACAGTGTTATTGCGTTGAGCATGGTCTATCACACGCAGCACGCGCAGCACAGACGGATTACGCACTGCTTGATGGTTGGCCACAAACTCACCCTCATGCACCACACCAGCCTCCTTGCGATAGTTATCACCACCCGTAAAACCACCACTATAATATCCCACGCGCTGCGCCTCCGCCTGCTTACGGATAGTCGCGATTTGCACAGCACCAGCAGCCACCGCAGCAGCAGCAGCGATAGGAGCAAGCACAGTCCCAACAATCGGGATAGCAGCAGCCGAGGCATAAGCACTGATAGCAGCCATCGCAGTCTGCGCCACAGCCTGAGCTATCTGCATCGTAGCAGCACGGTTAGCATACTCACTCTTGATCTTGGCCAGCTCCTTTTGTTTTTTGCTCTCTATCTCCTTCTGCGCCTCAGTGTTGCCCTCAGCAGCCTTAATCTCAGCATCATAGCGCGCGCTCACACGAGCCTCCTGCGCTTGACCCTCCGCCTGCGTATAAGCAGAGAGCGCAGAGAGCATAGAGCCAATAGAGCCGTAGGCAGCAGCAGAGAGAGCCGTCAGGTTACTCAGTCGCTCCTCATCCAGCAAGCGCAGCGCAGCATCATACTCCCGAGCATGCTCCTTATCACTCTCGCGCAACTGCTGCAGATGCGCATACACCTTACGATCTTGTTGCATCTTCATCGCAGCCTGAGCCAGCGACGACACACCAAAGTCCGCACCACCCACATTCGGCGCATCCTTATCCTTACGTTGGTCGCGACCACTCACAGACTCACGCGCAGCCTCCAGACGTTTCCGAGCAGACTCCGCCAGCGCATCAGTCTCGCGCTGCACCTCATCCGCACGCAGCTTAGCATACTTAGCGCGCAGAACCTGCAGCAGTCGCTCATACTCCTCCTCACTCAGATACTTCTTTCGATGGAGTTCCTCCAGCGTTGCAAGCTCCATTTTCTCCTGCTCCTCTGGCGACTTCTTAGCATACTCATTCCGCAGCTCGCGCACCTTAGCCCAATACGCCTTCTCACGCTCCAGCTGTTGGCGGTGATCCTCCTCCGCATAGGCAGTCTGCGCTTTATCGATCTCCTCAGCCGAGCCCCATTGCTTAGCATACTCCGCACGCTGCTGCAGAGCCTTCAGCACGATTTGATTGCGCGCATCTTGATATTCACGCTCACTCATCACACCACGCTCATGTTGCAACTCCAGAGCCTCCAGGTCCGTTTTTTCCGCGCGGTCTATCTCTGCCTGCGACCACTTCAGGCGACGTTGCTTCTCCTCGTCATGATACTTCTCCAGCTCCTTTTGCCACTTATCACGCGCAGCCAAATCCAACTTATACCAGTCACGTTTCCGCTCCAGATGTTCAGTGTCCATCGCCACCAGACTAGCATAATACTCCGCATACGACAGCGCACCAGCAGCATATTGCGCGCGCAGATCTTCCACACGTTTCTTGCGCTCCTCGTCCAGCTTTTTTTCCAGTGCAGCACCCTCCTTTCGCTCACGCTCCAAGCGTGGGTTGGTAGTCTTTCCGCCACCGCCACCATGTTTTGAGCCGTGAGTTCCACCACCGCCACCACTGCCAGCACCCCCATCACGATTAAAATTGAGAGGGTCAATCCCCTTTTTGCGGGCTTCCTCCGCCATTTTCGTCAGGTCATTGATGTCGCGTTGAGTCTCTTTCAGACGATCAAGCGCACCGCGGAGCGCAGTCTGTTGCGTCTGTAGCTCTTCCTTCTTGGTCAGGCGATCAACATTACGCTCACGCACCTCTCTCACCATACTCTGGTTTCCATGGCTCACATAAATCTCACGCATATCCGAGGCATAATACGGATTATTGTCCAACTGATGCTGCACCTTCCTCACATTATTCTGCTTCCGCTTCACCACCAGCTCAGCATCTTGTTGTCGCCTATACGCATCCACCAACTTATCATGCAATGCCTCCGTATAAGCCTGATCTTTGAGCTTTTCGATATAGCGATCTATCGCCTCCGTGTTGTTGTTGATGAGTTTCCCCGACTTATTGAGAGAGGCATGATACTCCGGCACCAAACGCTTCAGCTCCAGCAGAGCTTGATTGCGCTCTTGGTACGAGAGAGTCTGATTATCCACACGTCGGCGCAGTTGGTCTATCTTTGCCGTCTCCTCAGCCGTCTTGCGGTTAGCCTCCTCCGTCGCACTCGCTATCTCGCGTTGCAATCGCGCCTTGCGCTCCTGCTCTTCGTTCGATTTCTTCTGAGCATCCGTCAGGTCACCAGTCCTCGATTGCAGCAGAGTCACCACCCCCAGCAGCGCAGACAGCCCAGCCATCAACCACCCCACAGGCGACATCGCCATCACAGCATTCAGCCCACGCATCGCCAGAGTCGATAGCGACACCGCACCCGTAAACAACCCCTGCACAGTCGTAGCCACTGTCGTCGCAGCCGTCCACGCAGCGCGAGTAATAGCAGCAGCCTTAGTCGCCACAGTGTTCAGAGCCTGCACCACAAGGTGTTTATGCTCCCATGCCACCAGGAGTTGCTTGCGCGCAATCATCACCGCCATCATGGCAGACAATATCGCCAACTGCGCCCAATAGCGAGCAACATAACCACCAGCCGTCATCATCGCACGACCCATCGCCACCGTACCGTTGAGCAACGCCATATAGATAGGCGACAACTTTTGCCCCAACTCCACACGCATATCCGCAAACTTTTGCTCAGACTTTTCAAGCTGCGCCTGCAGCGTATTGTTGGCCTTGTTATACTCATCCGTCACGCTCGTCCCCTTGCTGTAAGCCTCTGCAGCTTGAGCCTGTGCCGCACGCACCAAGTCCAGATTGTTAGCAAGTGCTGTCAAGGTCTGAGTCACACCAGACCCCGATAGCTTCATGTCCTCCAGCATCGGAGCCACATTTTCCATACCCCCATGCGATTTCAGCGCAGCCAAAAACTGCACCACAGCAGCATTGGCATCCGTTTTGAGGGTCTCGGCAAACTCCTTGACGTTCAGCCCAGCGATTTTCGCCATCTTTGCCGGATGTCGAAACAACGCACCGATCACATTTTGCAACGCCGTAGCACCTTTTTCCACACCCACCATCGACTGATCCAGCACACTGGCAAACCCCAAGATGTTAGTCTGTGAGATTTTTGCCGTGTTGGCCATACCCGACAACCGCGCCGTAAATTCCAGCAGATAAGGCTCAGATGCCGAGCTGCTCTGCGCCAAATCATTGATCGTCGATGCCGTCGCGAGCATCCCTTCCTTCAGTCCCACGCTAGGATCTTTCGCAAAGAGTTGAGTGATTTTCCCGATGTTTTTTACAGCATCCTCACCCAAGTCCTCACCCAGAGCCACCTTGATTTGATTAGCGGCATCCACAAAGTCCAGCACCTCCTCCTTGCTCTGGATGCCCAGTCGCCCAGCATCCGCAGCCAGGTCATTGAGCGCAGTCCTAGGAGTACGCGTGTCCAAGCCCTTAAAACTCTCATTCAGATCATCCACAGCCTCCGCCGACAGCCCAGTATATTTCACCACCCCGCTCATGTGCTCTTGCATCTCCGCAAACTCATCCACATAAGCGCGCATCTTAGACATGACAGCAGCGACGGCTTCGATACTATCTTTCACCACCGTCACTGCGCCAACCCATCTTTCACCCATCTTCCTAAATCGCTCGATGGCACCCTTCTCTTTCTCAAAAGCCTTTTGTTCCTCATTCAGCTTTTTGAGCTCAGTCTTCGCCGCACGGATAGCATGCATATAAGCATCCCACTCCTCGCTCCCACGCTCCACCGACCCCGAGTTCAGCGTCTTGTAGATTTCCTTGATTGTGTCGCGCAGTTGTTTCGGAGTTGCCTTTTCCAGACGATGCAGCACCATCTCCAAGGCTTCCATCCGGTTCACATTCGCTTTCAGCTCCTTCTCCTTCGCCTTCAGTTCCTTATTGATGGCTTTCAGTTCAGCCACTGCCTGCTTTTTATCCTCCTCCGAGGCAAAGACACTAGCTATCGTCCGTTGAGCCTTCGCCTTCTTCTCCTCAAGTGCTGACACATGCTTGCGCAATTCATCCAGTTGTTGCTTGGCTTGCGATCCATTCACCTGCAGCTCGATGATCTTAATTTCTTTCTCCGTCATAACAAAAAAATCGTATCTATGGTTTTGACACCAAAGATACGACTTTAGGGGAGATTAGAAAATGACAACTTTTCGCTAGGAGCTCCCTAAGGCAGCCCATGCAGCAGCAGTGCGGTGATAACTCGCTTCTTGTTCTCTTCTGTAGATAGACGCCATCATTTTAGCGCTCCACTTTTCATAAGCCTCTTTCTCTTTCCGCTTGGCTTCTCGAAGCGCAAGCGTCCGTTGGAAGCGAGCATAGATGCCAGGATGATGCTTTTCGGCACGACGATAAGCCAAATCTTGATGAGCCACTCTGAAGAGCATAACCACAAACAAGACCACCCAGAAAGTCGCCCACAGAGCGAAAATGCCGAGAGCCAGTGCGATAAACCAGATAAGCATAACCATAATCCAGAGTTTTAGAGAGTCCATAAATCGAAAGATCCATCATGTAGAGGAGTCTTTCTTCTCACCACAAAAATAAAAATAAAATCACACGCCGCCAAATCTTTATACAAAAATCTGCGCCACCAGTCAAAAAACAGGTGGCGCAGCAGTTTAAGCGCGTTTCAAGAGCCAAGCAACTATTCTTGGGGTTCTTCCCCCTCCGCAGCAGCTTCATCGGGGGCTACTCCTGCCTCTGGAGCATCCTCCATCAACTCCTCAGGCAGCTCATCGTCCAGCAGGCCAGCCTCACACATCTCATCGATAGCCTTGCTCCGTCCACGATAACGCTCAAACCGAGAAATCGGACTATCAATCTCTAGGTGCAGACCGCAGAACGACTCCTTAGGGTTCTCGGGCAGCTCACCACCGTCCACGCCGCGAGGCGTTGCCCGGATCATACCCCTCACTTGTCGCTCCGTGGGCAGCAGCAGGGTCAAAAAGTGGTGCAAGTTGGGCAACGCCATCCCCTCTTCGGCACACACCTGCATGCAGTCAATCAGGTCATACATCAAACCCTTAATACTTTCAGCGTTGGGGAAACGGCCCTCAGTGTCCACGATGACCATTCTTCCCTTTTTATTATGAGTAATCATTGTAGTATTCTTTTTTCACGGTTAATAGTATCAATCATTGTAGGGAGCATCCTCCGTCAGCCATCGCTTCAGCTCAGCTTCAGCTTCGGCATCATCGCTCGCGCGCAGTTCCGCCATTTGCTCAGCCTGCTCAGCCTGCATACGCTCCTGGTTGGCACGCATCTGGCGCAAGGTAGCCTCCAAGATCTCGATCATGTTTTCCACGCCCGACATCGTCACCTCACCTTTCACCACACCGATACGTCGTCCATCGCTGTCCGTATACATCGGGATCAGCAAGCAGTGACGCTCACCATACTCCTCGTGGAGCAACCACATATCCATCGCACGCTCCATGAGGCGGATACTACGGTCAAATTGAGCCTTCAGCAGCACACGTTCCACATCCTCATCCGTCTCCGGCAGCTCACGATAGTCTTGACTCATCGGCATCCGGTTGATATTCATTGAGTGTATATCCATAGTCTCTTATCGGTATTGTTCGTGAGTAATATAAGGCACATTCGCGGGGTCTATCCCAGCATCTTTACCCTTTGAGCGCAGATACACCAGCACACTGTAATACATATCCTTCAGTCGCGCCCCACTGCAAGGCAGCGACAACTTCATAGCAATCTCCGCCCACGAGACTTCATCACAGCGCATTTCTCTAATCTCCGCCACACGCTCGCGAACAAGGCAGTGCAGGCTCGGAGCCTTAGGCGGAAACAAGTCAGCATAGTCGCTCCGCAGCACCTGACTCAGCACACTAGGGTCCACCGACAGCTCTTTGGCGATAGCCTTGAGAGACAGCCCCTCCGAGCGCCATTTCTTAATCTTCTCGATATTGGCACCGATGATAGTGCGATACGTAGGTTTTTCCATAGCAGTATCAGTTATCTGTGAGGGAAATGTTTTTCAGTAGTCGGGAGCTAGGCTGCCAGGCGATGCGCACACCTGCCGCCAAGAGCGACAAGCCACCCACCAAGCCCAGCCACGTGGGCAACACATTGCTAGCGATCACGCCGCTAGCCCCAAGCACACTGCCCAGCGTGATGTCCAGCAAGTCGCGGCGCGACAGCTGCACACCCAGCGCAGACCACACCAGGCGACTATCGCCGTCCAGCGCTTTCGCCAGCTTCTTCCACATCGTGCGCACACTGTGGCGAACACTCTGCCCCATGGCAGCAGCCAATAGAGCACTCGCTTCACCCACGCTCAGCTTCTGAGCCATAGGGTGGGGGGATACTGTTGATTTGAACATAATAGAAAGGTATAAAAAAAAGACACCTGCCTGTCCTGCTGTTCAAAATTACAGTGAGAATTTCTCGAGGCTATTACGACCATCGAACAGGGGTGCAAGTGTCCATTATATGAAATGGAGTCTTTTAACGATAAGATCAGGCTGCATCTCTTCCTAAAAAGAAATAGCCCTCATCCGTGGGGGGGTGTGAGAGCTTAGCAGCCTCACTGTAATTTTTGAACACTGCAAAAGTAAGGCAAACATTTCAATCCACCAAACTTTCACCAAGTTTTTTTTCAAAAAACCCCTCACGATAACGAAGACCGTGAGGGGCACACCTTATGGATGGGTTCAAATGCTACCTAAATAATACCAACAACTATAACATCATTCTTCTTTCTAAGGTGCCCCCACGGGTTGTTGCGTGGGGGCTAATCTAAATCACGTAACGCAAAGCTATGATCTTAATCCACTTAGACAACGCAAAGATACAGATTTCTCTATTTGCGTCCAAATTTTAAGACCACAAAGTGCGAAAAATAATACACCACGCCCAGATTCACCATCACGATACATAGCAAAAAGACTGGGGAGGCACCTTGCCGGGAAAGGCTTCCGCCAGACGTTCAGGCTGCGCATAAGGCAAAAACTGCTTGATGCCGATGGCATACGCTTTATCACGATCCAAAAAATACTCGTCGAAAAATTCCCTACTGATGCCAGCTTTATCGTGAGTCATCTCCCACAGCTCTTCGGGGTTGGCACACAAGATCTCGTCCACCTCGATTTCACCCACCACACGACACACAGGGCTAGAGGCATATACCACAATTCTCTTCACGTCCTTGCGCTTATAGATGGCTTTCCGAAACTCATATAGCTTGTTCCCCTTCATGATCTCGGCGACAAATTGGGGCTTAATCGATAATAAAACCTTCATGGATTTGGGTGTTTGCGTTTGATGGTAAAATTACGAATTTCACCGCTTCTCACCAAATTTTTCCAAGACTTTTTGCCCACAAACTGACCATCTCTACAACCGACTAAACAGACCCACAAACTCCTTGCCCAGTTGCTGAGACAGCTGACTCACCAGCACACGCCGACTGATACGCCACGACACCGACATCCACGGACGTCGCTCTCGCGCTTTGCCCAGATTGTGCTTGGCACGATACGCCTTGTCCAGAAAGTGCAGGTCGCCGCCATTCCCCCTACGATAACCCTTACCCACACCGGCATCCACATACATCCCATACGTCAGAAAGGAGTACGTCGCACGCATCTGATAACCCTCCGACAATCGTAACGTGCTATGAGTCATCGACCGCACACTCTCTTGGAGCATACCCCGATGATACACACCCATCAGCTGCAACCGGTCCAGCCAGATCTTGCTCATCATCCGGTGCCATCCGCTCACATATTGCGCAAATCTCTCTTGGCTCATCTTGTCCACTCTTGATCCTGATAACTCAGACTCACCGGCTCGTCAATGGCGATTGACAGCGTGATGCCCGTTGCACCACTCAGATAGATGCCACCCAGCTCGGTCGTAGGCAGCGAGTCCAGGTGCAGATACAGATTGTGCTCGGCTTGTAGATAGTGCTCATCGTGCAAGATACCGCTCTGCACTTGTCGCAACAGCTCGCGCAGCACACCCAGTTGGCGATGTTGGTCGTGGCGGTCACCAGCACGATATCGAGCCAAAAAAAACACCTCCACCACGCGCCGTTGAAACCACCCGCCACTCTCTCTGAACGTGCTGCCATCCGTCACATCACTGATGCACACAAATTTAGCAGTCCGCCGCATCTGCTCGAGCACACCCTCCAGATGGTCAATACCGGAGCAGGTGGTCACCACAAATCCCTCACGCTGTGCCAGCACATTTCGCGACAACAATTGGGAGAGATACTCGTAAAAGTCAAACATAAGTCTTTATTTTTTAGGGGTTATACAATCAAGCGTGGGGATAATCGACAGGATCATGTCCAGTTCGACGACCGCACCAGCAAACCAGCCGACCGTTGCGGGAATTTTTCACAACCGATATACAGCGTGTCCCAAGCATCCGACCCATCCGTGCGGCTCTCCAGGCGGTCTTCTTCTGTTTCGGCCAACTTCTCACCGCGCTTGTCTTTCTTCCCGTTATACACCCCTGCCGTCTGCAGCGACACCAGCAGGTGCTCGCAGTTGTCTTGGTTGATATAGGGGGTGAGACGGCCCTGACCCTGAAAACCTTGATTGATCAGCAAGTGCTTTTCAGCGTGGTTCATCGGGTTCCCGACATACACCGGCTTCACCACCCACCCATGTGAGCGCAGCGTTTCTTCAATCACGCGCCGAAAATCACGGTCATTCACCGCATAGTTGGAGCCGAGCGCAGTGGAGTCATAATAAAAAATTACCTCTCTGTTTTTCCGCGTGCGATAGTAGTTGGCAAAGTCCTGACACAGCTCTATCAACTTCCGCTCGTATTTGACGAAAAAGGCTTTCACCGTGTTCATCCGATCGCGGTCTTCGTCCACCTGACCCACCACCAGCCAGTTGATGTTGCGGTTGAAGTCAAACGCGATGCACAAGGGCTTGTCGGGCATCAGGTCGGCATCCACCTCCATACTCTTGGCTTGCTTCGCTGCCTTGCCAAAGTCATATTCGAGGTTGTCCAGATAGTTGTAGTCGGCTGCCGTATACAGATGGCGCTCTTGCATCGAACTGTAAAAACCATCACGCAGTTGTCGGATAGGGATACACAGCACACTCGTATAAAACACCAGCGGGGGCAGGTCGCGTTTCATCTGTCTTATATAGGACTCTCCGAGCACCTCTAGGTTGGTCAGCGTGGAGTACACGCCATAATAGAGCGCATTCCTCCGCAGCACTGCCAGTTGGCGGTCTAGGCTCTTGAGCTTCTTTTGGAGATACTCGGGGGCTTCTTCTTCCATCCGCAGACGGTGGACGATGCCTTCACGCTCCGATTTCAGCGACACGATCACACGGATCAACTCGCGGTCCATCTCTTTTTCGTAGTTCAAAAACCACGACCCGGCTTTGGTCAGGGGCATATCGCTCGTCACCAGCATCCCATGATGGAGCGGACAATGGCCAAACTCCCGCTGCTGTCCGCGATTAGCTAAAAAAGTCTCATCTTTAAGTTGGTCGAACTTGATAAACTTCCCCTCGTCGATGGCCAAAAAGTCAAAGCTCTTAGAGTTCGAGGTGCCCTTGCGGTCTTGCGAAACGATTTGACAGATGGAGCCGTTGTAAAAGGAGATGATGTTGTCATAGCTGTAAGGCTCTATCAGCGGACGACCCCAGCCCAAAGCCTTAGGCGGACGATGACCGATGCACCAGTGCACATCGCGCTTATAGCCCCAGCTCTCCCAGTGCATAGTCGTCGAGGGTAGGGTGTTCGTCAGCGCGCGCACCACACTCGGAGCCACGATCGCCACCGTGCAGCCAGGCATCTGTTGCACCACGTTCAACAGCACCGAGGCTTGCACCAAGCCCTTTCCCGTACCGCGACCGGCCACCACCACATTGTCCTTCGCGCCGATACTCAGCACCTCACGCTGCATTCTATTCAAATAGATCTTCATACACTCTGTGATTTTAGGGTGGCTGCATCTCTGATTTTGGCATCAAGTTCCGTCAGTGCACGATGCACATCCGTCGCCAGAACTTGCGGCTCTTTGGTCACATCCCCATCCGTCAGCGCGCGGATTTGGGCATTAGTACTCTCACGTTGTTGTTGCGCCATCGGGGCATCATCCCCAAACTCATCCCCACCACCAGCAGCCACAAACAGACGAGGATACAGCGCGCTCAGCAGAGGTTTTGCCCCCATCCACCACAGCAACACGGAGTAGCAGCGGGCAGGAGTCGCCTCCACATCCACAGCATAGTCCCCATCGGCCGTCCTATACAGCAAGGGCAGCATCTGTGCCAACGCCTCCATATTTTGGCTCGACAGAAATCCTTGATACAGATTTTCGCACTTCAGATAGTCCCCAAAACTCAGCCCATCCAGATTTGCAGCCACCGCCTCCGCACCATCCAGCACCGGCAATCGCACCGGCGTTGTCGGCGGTTGCTCCATCCAGCGCAGCCAACCACTGTGCGCTGCCAGTGTCGCGATAGCATCCTCATTGTCCGCCACACCGCGCCAACGCCCCAGCACCCGCCGTTCATCATCCGTCAGACAATGGCGCAGCAGGAAATAGGCTGCTATCTCTTGCGGGCTATAGCACTCTTGCGCCAGCAGCGCACACACATACTCTAATTGCGGGGCACTCAGCGCACCCCAACTTTGCGGTATCTCCATATATTCTAACGTCTAATATCTAACGTCTAATGTCTAATCTCTAACGTCTAACGTCTAATCTAAGGCTTCTTGTCCAACTGCGCTAGCCCGAGGCGAGCGCAACGTAGTGAAGACGAAGCCGAGCATAAAAGGGTCCGTGACCCCTAACGTCTAATGTCTAACGTCTATTTCATGAAAATAGCCTTTGACTAGCGGTGACACCCCCTCATCCGTCAGCGTATATTCAAGTCGTTGGCACAGATACTCCCGACCGCGGATCACATACCGAGACGTAGGACTCAGCGCCCCAGCGTGCAAAAACGTAGCAGCCATCAGCACACGAGTGTCGGCAGGAGTGTAAGCCGTCAGCACATCCCGCACCATCCCCTCACTATATCCCGCATCCTCTTCTTTTGCCGTCAATCCCTTGAAATTAAGCAACAACCGATACGACACATCGAGCAACTGTTTAGAGTGCTCTTGCGAGATGTAGTAAGGGCAACCGCAAGCCATAGGCAGCGCATACGACGTAGCACTAGCTTGTTGGCCAGAGTCGCGACCCCCGCCACGCTCATCCACCATCTTTCGACGACGGCCAGAGTAATAAGCCACCTCCAGCACCTCACGTTTAGCAGCCTTTTTCTGCTCCGTCTTAGGATACAGCGCGCGATACACCGAAAAATGCGACGACTCAGAGGCAGTAGCGGTGTCTGAGGTCGCCATATAACCATAAGGCTGAGGGAAAAACTGCGGCTCCATACTCAGATCTACCAACGACACCAAGCAAGCACGCTTCGTCCCCTCCACCGCAAAGGCAGGCACGATACGCAGCTCCACCTCACGCTCTTTGTCATCTTTGGGAGTCGGCGCGCCATCCGCCACAGGATCCTTTTTCGGACGATGTGCACCCAGCACATCCACCACATCGAGAGCCCAACGATTGTCCGTACCATGCTCCAGCAGGTAAGTATGGCTAAATCCCGTCAGTTCATTGTCATAGATACGCCCTGTGCCGTAACTACTATTAAGATCATCCACCGCTCCTAAGTTAGCCAGACCATCAAACCCCACCCGCTCAGCCTTACTCAGCAGCTCATCGGGCAACGCGAGCGCTGACGGCACACCAGACAACTTATACCCCACACGAGTACGCGCCACGTCCTTACGAGAGCCCTCTTGCTCCAGAGTCGTCGTGTAGGCATCACTCACAGCACTGAGCACCACCTCCGAGCGGTCTGCTGCATACAGACTAGCACGGCGAGTGATCTTCAATCGCTTACCGTCCACCTCAATCAGCACACCAAAGAAACGCTGCACCTCCGTCACAAACTCGCGTGCCGTCCAGTGGGGCAACATCTGGCGATAGTCCAACGTCGGCCGCACATTCGCCACGATCAAACGCTCAAACCACGTACCGCGCAGCGCATTGTCCTCCGCACGCACTTCAAAGCCCAATGCCCTAAACACACGCTCTATCAAAGGCACTAGATAAGGCTGTGGCGCAAAGAGATAGCCATCATCAAATACGGTGCTATCTATGGTCGAGCCGGCACGCTTAATGGGGGCAAGCAGTCCCAGACTCTTATCCCCAAAAGCACCACCTCCCGAGCCAGTCCGCGCCATCGTCTCACACAGCTCATTAACGAGTTTCTTGTCCGTGGTCGAGTAGATAGGCAACGCGGTCGCATCATCATCACCGATATACAGGCTCGTCGGGTCGCTCTCGTCGGCTTGCCACATCAACTTGCCCCGCATCATCGCGTCGCGAGTGCTTTCATACGTCTGCACACTCTGTTCCCCCATCGCGCGCACGTAGGCTCCCTGCAACGCTTGACCCAGTGATGGCAACTCGTCTATATAACGATCGCGCCCCTGCTCATCGAGCAAGGACACATTAAGGGCGGAACGACCGCCCAGCAACTGTACTTTTACCTCCACATCCGTCACACTCGTCACCACGGCTGTCCCCTCCACGCGCAGAGGCAACGACACCAGCAGCGCGCGCAGGCGCTTTCCCAGCCACGCCCCCTTACCCACCTCCGCACGATGCAGAGCACCAAAGATGGCGAGGTTCTCCGCACAACCATCTAGGGGCAGAGAGACCTCAAACGTGTAGTCCCCCGAGTCGGTAAACAAGGGGTTCTCACGCGTGAGCTTGATTTCAGTCTGTGCCTTGAGCACTGCGGGCTTAGAGTTGAGATATAGCGTTAGCATCTTAAATTGTTGATTTATTGGTATTATCCGAAAAAGAACACACCATCGTCCATCTCGTTCTCATAGCGCGCGCTCTCCTGAGCGCGACACACGGACGACGAGGCCCATGCCGAGAAAGCTGCACGGTCACTGCGCAGCACCTCGAGCAGCCTACGCTCATGCACCACCAGAGGACTACCATCAAAATGTGCCGTGATGTAGCACAAGCACTCATAGCGCAGACGGTGTAGCGGAGGGGACATCAGCACAGGATTACGCACAGCATCGAGCAACACCGCCATCTGCTCGGGAGAAATCACCGCGCACAAGGCATAATGAGCCGACATCAGACGAGGACGGATAGCACGAAACTCCGTGTCATACACCACCACAGCACTACCGTGATCATGCAGCAGACTACCTACCCCCATCACACGCAAACGCTCACTAGGCACACGCAGTCCGATGTTTTGGGCAATGGTGGGCTGCCACACCAACTGGTCTATCAAGCGCACACCATCTGCACTTGTCCCCCATCCATCCAAAAGGGCTTGCGCCTGCAGAGCATCCAGGGCCATAGTGTGCGCGCGGCGCAGACTCTCTTTGAGCGCATCCACGCGGTCTTTTGAGGCAGGAACTAGATTTTCATTCCGCACCACAGCAAAGCCGTGAGGGGTCATCGCTAGATCCAAATGGGGGATAGCCTCACGCGCAGCCATCAAGCAGGCCACACGCTCCTTGTGGGTTGCCATCTCTCTCCCATCGGGATACCCCGACAGTTGCTGCAGCGCACGCTCATACATCGGTTCAATCATCCGCCACACCTCATCTGTGGCATCCGCCATCGCGGGCACGTGGCTCTCAAATATCGCTTGTGTCATCTTTCTAATTTCTAATGTCTAACGTCTAAAACGGGTCCGCGACCCTCTAACGTCTAACGTCTAAAGTCTAACGTCTAAAAGGGGTCTATGACCCCTCTATCTCCGCATCCTTATGTTGGTCCAGGGTCGTCAGCTGCACCATAGGCAACTGTGGCTCACTCTCCCAACCGTTAAAGGCGCAGCACAACTTCAGCGGACGGAGCAAGAGGTCTTTCGTAGGGATGAGCAAGGCTTGTTTCATGGTGTAGAGTTCGCGCTTGTCAGAGCCTGAGTTGTTAGTTTGCGACTTACCAGGCACAGCACCCACCAGGTTAGGGTGCACGCCAAAAGCAAAACAGATCGTGTTCGCGGCAGCTTGCACATCCTCGTTCCAGTCTCCGCCTTCCTTTTTCCCCTCGATGAGGTTGATACGCACATCCTTAACTTCACGACCATCCGGCGAAACGTAAAAACTACTGATCCACACCTTGTCCGAGTTCTCAAGTCCCGACAGAAATTTGCGGATGTTTTCTTTTTCACGCTTGATGCGAGCTTGGATTTTTTCGGGATCCGTAATAAACTCCTCACGACAGATTTTATCCCAATAGTCACGCTCGATCTCCACGTGATACTTCACGCTCGTATGATTCCGCAACTTCGCACGCTTGCCCACGGAGATTAGACGTTTTTCGTCATAAGATCCACCGCGCAAGATGCTCGACCAATAAGGCACGGGGTAGTATTGACTGCCTGCTGTGGGAAATCTCGACACGATGGCAAATTTGCGCACGCTCGTTGGCTTGCCCTTCACGCCGGTTCTTGGGTCGGGTTCCAAGCCCAAGCGCACACGAAGGTCACCCAGTGGGTCGCGTTGGTCCAGCAGGTCGATGCGCTCGATCGTGTTGCGAGACAGACGACCACCATACCAGTCGGCATAATACACATAGCGGATTCTCCCACGCTCGTCGGCTTTGCCCAAACGCACATACGGAGACTCTTTGTGCACCAACTTGTTGATTTTGCGCCCATCTTGAGACAGGATAATCACAGACACCGTATAGTAATACAGCATCAGATCTGTAGCTTGCTCGAGTAGATAGGTCTCTAGGCTCTGACGGCTCACCCAAGCGCGCTGATCATCGCTCGGGGGAGCAGTCCACTGCACACCAGCACCATAAGCAGCGGTGACGTTAAAGTGCAGGCATTGTGCCGTCACCTCATCACCGTCTATCAACTCTTTCAGTTGCTTCGGCAGGTCGTTGTTGTCACCATTGGGGATGTAATACTCTCCCTCGCGACCAGGTACAGGACGAGCTTTGACATTGCCCAGTGAGCTGTCATAGATGTCCGTGGTACTAGCCACCTCGGTCATCATGGCTTGCACCCCATCAGGGGATATGGTCATTATTTCGTTCATATTTTCAAGATTTCGAGAGGAGGACTAAGGGGGGATAGAGGTCTTTCAGGGTCGCTACAATCACGTCACGGATGCTTTCGCTAGGTTGGGACGGCACATCTACATCCATCCCGATTTGCACAGCTGTACGCCAGGGCAAACCCATCAGATATTGCTTGCCTTGCGTGTCCGTCAGCACCAGACTACTACCAGGAGCCACAACACGACGATGCACAAGACGAGCCCGCAGCGTACTCACATACACACGCACACCATGATCATACTCGGTACTCACATGCAGCTCGGCCAAACCAGACAAGCACAGCTCGGGCAACTCCTCGGGGAGCGCGCTCTGTAGACTCACCTCATGGCGATGCACAGAGGGAATAGGATGGCAGCTGCTCAACTGCTGAGGGCTAATCAACTGCACTTTGCGGAGATAGGAGGGCATAATTTATCAGATTTCTTCATATTCGGTGTCTTCGGCTTCGCCTTTAATGTATTGGCGCATCAACTTCTTAGCGCGCTCCTCGGCATCGGGCAGAGGCTTAAACCCTGCCACAGAAACATCACCCGAGATTTCCAAAAATGGGGGAGTGATAGTGGAGTAGTCGGGGGCAGTACTTTCTTCGCGGTCTAGGCGCATATACTTCGCGCGGGTCGCCAAGATAGCCGACATCGCTTTGCGGTCGTCCGCTTCGAGGGCTTTTTCCCAAGCCAAATCCGACCGCTGCACAAACAGCCAACGCTCATAGTCCACCGTGTGCTGATTCATCGCACCGATGCACCACTTCACAATCTTCACATCCTCATAAGCCACACTGCGACCGATGGAGTATTTTTCGCAAAGCAGATACACCAACTCGGAGGTGGAGGTCAAAGGATAGCGCAGCCAATAGTTGTAACCATCGCGCATCCGGAGTAAACGCTGTTGCGTTGCCTCGGGTAGGCCGTCTTTTGTCATCCGTCCCTCATCGGCAAAGAGATAGGTTTGAGCAAGGGTTTGTAGATTCTTTGACATAAGCGATTCGGACGATCATAAATACACCTGCATATCATCGATTTCAAACAGCAGGAAATTGTGAAACTCGCGGATCTCACCAGAGGGAAACAACTTAACGCGGGTCATACGCCCATTAGTGTGAGAACCTAAATACAGCGCGCGGGGATATAGCAAGATCTCACCAGTTGATTTTTTCCACACCTTGATGCGGTGCAGCTGACCATCACGCAGCAGAACTCGGGCCTCACGATGATGGATTTCTTTGGGGTAATATCTCTCGGCCATCACTCAAAACTATTATCAAAATGATCATCAAACACGCGACGACGACCCAAAGGGGCTAACTCGATACCATCACCACTAGGGCGCAAGGTTACCGTGCCCCATTGCAGATTATAGGGGTCATGCACCACGCTCTCACCGATACTATCTACTATCATACGCGTACGCTGCGGTAAGAGAGACACATCCCGCGAGCTAAGCAGGTCCACCAGCGTGTAGTCGTAAGCCTGCAAGGGCCCATACGTCAGGGTCGTACGCAAACCGGCATCCGTGTGATAATTGCGCAGCTCACCGCCCACGCGCACACTCGTCACCTCACTCTTGCTCTCGCGCACCGTCTGTACCATCATCACAGGCTCCAGCACGCCAAAACCATTGCGCATCACTACGGAGCGAGCACCCACACAACAGCCCATAGGCAACAGATGATACGTCACCGAGCGACTACCACAACTTGCCGTATACTCTACCAACTCACCCTCACCGCTCATAGTCTTGGGAGACACATCGGCAGTGTGCACCACGCCATCACCACTTGCCAACGGGCTATGCTCCGTGCGCTGCACACGACCATCAGCAAGCCACCAATAGGCGGTCACCGTCATCCGATCACTACCAATCCACGACAACTGCTCTTGAGCAGCAGCATACGTGTAACGATCCGTCGGCCCTAGACTCAAATAATGCTGAGCGCAATACGTATCCGCGGTCACACCCAAGTGCTGAGACAGAGGCAGCACGGTATAATCATCCACCACCTGACCGCCTACCTTGATACTTACAGACGTAATCCGACCACTCGCATACGACAACACCAGACTACCCAAACCCACGAGAGTGAGCTTACCTTGCGTGCTGCGCAACTCCTCCTTGAGCGCGACTTGACCGCCGATGATGATCTCCACCACAGCCGACTTGCTCGACACGGGATAGGACAAATCATTAAGATCATGGGCAAAACTGAGCTTAGACATAGTTAAGGATATATACGACGGACGAAGGAGACGACATACAGCACGATCACCACGAGGGCGATAATACCTAAGAGAGTGAGAGGACGACGATACCAGGGAGGGTGCTGCACCTGACGCTCTAGGGTGGACTTATACACATCGCGATAATGGATCACCGTGTCACGACGAGTCTTATACACCGTATCAATACGTGTGCGCCAACGATAACGCCATCGCTCTTTGATCAGCGTAGCACCCTCCAAATACACCGAGTCGCGCACATACACGCTATCATGCAGATAGCGCGTCTCGCGCAAGGTGTCATGGAGGACGATGCGCTGCACATCGTGGCTCTTGTCCTCGATTTTCACACTTTTAGTGATGGTCGAACAAGAATACGATAACACCAAGAGCAACAAGAAGTAAACGTATCTCATATTCTCAGACAACTACCCTACAAAGTTAATACTTTTGATGCGTTTTTCCCAACCATTCAGCCACTTTTTTTGCGTGGGATTTCGAGCCACGATGGCTTGCACATAGCGCAGACGGGCAGCGCGCAGCGCGGGAAACAGCACCTCGGGCTTACTGCTATTGATGGCACGCAGCGTTTGAGGACCAAACACGCCATCAGGAGCCACACAGAGCACGCGCTGCACGGCTTGCAAACCGCCAGTGCCGGAGTGCCAACCCCAGTCCACGATCATTTCCGCCACGCTCTGACTCTTGATTTCGTCTCCGCAACAGCGGTCCCAAAACTTGTGCTTGAGGATGTCATACCACTCACTATAACGCATCGAGCGCAAATCTTTGATAGTGGGCATCGGTTGTCCATGTTGCTTGCGCCACTCGCTAAAGGTAGCAAGGGTCACACCGGTCTGAGTCGCACCACCGCGGTCTGCGGGGTCATTGGCATAGCCACGGCGACGAGCCAACTCAAAGAGTTTGTCCGCGCTCGCTCCAGCGGACGATACACCAGTCTCCCACAAGATGATAAAGGGGATCAGCTTTGAAAAATTTGCCATTGTCTTTAATTTGTTAGCGTTAAGGGATAAGATGTGGTCGAGCATTACCACTAGAGTCCCGACCAAATTGGGCTTTCTGCGTCTGTCCGCCCCTGGGATAAGCGTCCTCTTGGGCAAAATACACCGTGTGGAGGTCCGTGATAAAACCATCATTGATGCGCACCAACTCGAGCGAATACAGGTCCAAACGTCTGCCAAGCTCTGTGTGATACACACTATAGCCCGTACGCTGCATCGTTTGGTGACGAGTGGCATACCAACCTGTCGGCGGAACGGTGAGAGAGATATCACCGTTCTCCGAACCATCACTATTCACGAAGATATCATTAGGACCATAGTTCTCAGCGTTATACAACTCTATCGGCAAGTCACTCACCATAAACACGCGCTTGCCATTAACCGGAGGCTTAAGACTAAACAGGGGATTGCTACTATACAGAGGCTGACCACGACGAGACACGTTGTAGAGTTTAGTTTCTCCACCGTCGCCTAGGTTGTTCAGTGTCGTATAGCCTTCCGTAAACCACAAACCAAAGCCGAGTTCTCCGATCTGCACACGATCGTCCTCGTGACCAAATTCGGGATTCGCCATATCGGGCTGTCCCAGCTGAAGAGCTGGATATCTGTTGTGTACCACCCAGTCATACAACTGACGGATGGTGCAATACTCACCCACCCACATCAAACCGGCACGATCCCACTTATTGCCCACACGCTTCAGCGCGGAGAAGATGCCGTTGGGTCCTAGGTTATACAGCAAAGCACCGGTCTTACCATCGTAAAACTCTAGCACCGCGATGCGTTGATCACCCTCTTGGCGAAAACCCTGCACAATACTGGGATAGGCATTGCCAGCAGCATACGTGCGCTGCTCAGCACCAATACTCACCACACGGTCGTGTCCCTCGGGAGCCGTACGCAACTGACGGACCTGCGCACTGTCGATGTGGGCATCACCAATCAGGGCATAACGCGTCGAGATAAACTCAAAAGAGTCGCCCTTGCGCCAATAGGCACTGTCGGCTCTTGGAGCGGTGGCACTGCTCTTGACATGCGACTGAGTGCAGTAATACGTCTCCACCGTACCAGCAGCCGTGCTTATCGTCACCACATCCATAAATGGATCACCATCCGTACCAGCGGAAAAACGACTACCATCTTTTAGATCGGACCACATACCACGAGGACGGAGAGAGGAACCACGCTCACCGCGTTTGTCATCCTCCGACAAGCACCAGGGGGTGGCAGCACCATCTAACTCTAGTTTGGGAGCCGCGAAATAGACTCCGCTACCATCGGGCTTATTTCCGAAATTATTCCACAGGCGCAAGTAGAAATTACAAGCCTCACTAGCCGCGGAAAAGGAGATGGAAAAGCGTTGCCACTCTTTCGTCGCGACGAAAGACGTTTGAGGACCAGCAGGATAAGCGATGAGCCAAAACTTACAACTATTACTACGCCTAGAGCGAGCATATACCGAAAAGACATACTGCTGACCAGGGATGAGTTTACCGGCAAACTGTTGCACCAACTCACTATACTCATTTTTGGCACTCGACAGATTAGAGTTGCCAGGAGAGGTCAGTAGCACCACATCTGCGCCAAAAATAGGACTACTCATAGCCGCATACTGCTCACCCTTGCTGAACGCACTATTTTCTGTCACCTGAGCGCACCAACGACCAGCATGTGGACTGTCGAGTATCTTACCCTTAAAGTCCGTACCATGGAGCATATTTGCCTGAGTCGTCAGACCATCACGACCATTTTTGCCATCTTTACCAGGAGCACCAGGAGTACCAGGAGCACCAGGAGCGCCTGGTTCTCCCTTTATTTTGCTCCACTTGTAGGCACTTGGTCGATTGGGGGCGACTTTGTTGAAGTCGGTGCATTCGCCGATATAGTCGCCCACCGTCTCGCCATTGTTCGCCGTGAAGGTCTGTCCCCCATCGTTCGAGTATTTGATGTGCAGGTACGTGGTCTGACCATCTTGGGGAGCGGCTTGCAACAAGAGCCATTGCGTGGGACGGGACGCGGACGGAGCGACTCCCTGACTGTTCGCCAAGCATCGCCACTTTGCCCCCTCATGCCACACGTCGGAGATTTCATAAACCGACGTGTCGGCATTGCGCGACTTGTGATAGTACCTTGCATCGCTCGTCCACACACCGCGGTCCACAATCTCGGGCAGCGGGAGAGAGTCCGCACCTAAGCGGATGATGTCCTGCACAATCAAACCTCGAGCATATACATAGTCTTGATCTGGAGCAAGCACGTCACCCAGCAGCTGACGCAAAAAATCGGGCACACTGCCAAAGGAACTTGACACATCGCTATCAGAGAGGAGCGGACTGTCCACATGCGACAAATGGACGATGCGACCCTCACGACTCGACAGATACAAGCAACTCTGTCGCTCTGGGTTGCGCTGATTGCCCCAGCGAGCGAGATTCATTCCCACCACGGGAGGGGTATTACGACCACTCGGGATTTGTGCGGGGTCGTCATCATACAACTGTACACCGATGGTGTTGGTCGACAAATCGACATCTTGCACCAACATCCAAGACGTGGCATACAAGGGGGCATTCGCATCGGGGGCATCTGCCACACCGAGCGCACGGGCTGCCATCGTGTTCACCACGCCCTTCAAGATGTCCAGAGGGGCAAACGCGGTATAGTCATTATCCCAGCGGCGACGCAGACGCAAACGATAACGACCACCACCCATCGACTCTACATGCTCCACCGTGCCACTCTCGGTCATCAACCAATCGCCCTCGATGGCTGTAATGCGGTTGATGAGCAGTTCGGTCGCACGCAGATAACTGCGCACCGTCAGACTCTCCACCTCGGCATTGCCATCACCATCAATGCGACCACCACGACCACCCACGATGCCGGAGCGGAAATCGCCAAACGTAGCACCACCGCGCAAGCTGCTCGCACCCTCTACGTCTAGACCATCACGCACGCTCGCGCCTTTGGCAAAGGTGATATGTCCATGGGCCGTGTCGTCATGGCTAGAGGAGAGGTAATCGCCACTAGATTGTTGGAGCATCACGATCATATCGGCCAACAACTGACCGACACGATACGCCGTATTGGCGGCTTCTGCCACTTCATCGCGGATGATGTGCGCACGTTCTAGCAGGGTTTTTGACATGAGTTATATTTTATGACTAAGTACTTCGAGCAGGAGAGCAAAAGCACCAAACAACAATATTAAGAGCTTGAGGATAAATTCCTCGCTATACGTCCGCTTTTCGGGACGACTACGCTGCAGCTTTTTCTTGGGTATCTTCGGGGGAGGTTGGAGGATTTAACACTACATCGGCCATCTTATTAGGATCTTCACGATTAACGATGACAGCGCGGATGGTGTTATTCTGTTGCTGTATTTCGGCTTTTGTCCACGCGCTTTCTCTTACGCTCCAAAACTCTGATAATAAGATATATCCAGTCCAAGGCAGGCTAAAGAAAGGAGCAGGCAACAAAAACGCGGCAATCAAATCCAACAGACACAAAATGAAAAAGGGAACGAGGTACTTAACGGCTTTTTTAGCCGTCATTTTCAGCCCGCGAGAGGTCGTTGCCTCACCGCGTTGTCTGGCCTTATAGACACCCGTCACCAAGTCCACAAACATCGCCACCAAGATAGCCCCCGTAAAGAAGACTATCATGGCGATGTGAAAACGCAAGTGGACTTCAAATAATTCTACAAACGCTTCTTTCATAGATTATCGATTATGGTGATTCTCTTTCAAAAAATCTAATTCCGATTTGAGGCTATAGATTTCTTTTCTAATCTTTTGGAGTTCGTCGTCAAGGACCGATAATAGCCCTGACGAGGCTGCACCACGCACGCTACTCGTGAAATCATCCGCAAGCTGACCAGATGTTCCACTCAACCAAATTTGGGAGGGGGAGACGAAAGATTTTGACAGCTCGGTCTTGAGCTCCGTCTTCAGCTTCTGCGCATCCGGGATTTTGGTATCTTGACTCTCCTGCTTTTTAGACAATTTGCCGAGATTTTCCGTGAGCTCTTGGAGCTTCGCCGTGAGCTCTTGGTACTTCGCGGGGAGCTGCTGGTGCTCTTCCGACAGTCCTTGTGCCATGGAGGCCACGGTATTTTTGGGAGCAGTCAAGAACTGCTTGTACCACTTCACATCCTCATCCTCCTGATAGCTTCCGTCTGGTGTCTCAAATATACCGTTCCGACCCTCTACCTGAGAGGGAGTGTACGTGTAAAAAGACTCATCCAAAGCGGACTCGATAAATAGAGCTTTGTAGTCGTCCAATTTTGTGCCGTCTCTACGGAGAAAGGGCTGTGCCGCGTATCTACGTCTATTGCTCACCCGCATAAACGAGAGTCTCGGGACTAACGCATCGTAAGGATAGCTTGGGTCCAAAGAGCCATCGAGGCGGGTTATTTCAAAATCTGAGATTTTCACAAATACTTCCACCATCGTGATTTCCCCGAGTACCTTACTTTTTTGAGTATGGGTGATGCGCACGATGTCGGCTTTCGGATTTTTCGTGAGGGCAACGATAAACATTTGCTCGAGGGAGAGAGACATCGTTTCCGCGGTGTAAGCGAGGTCGGTTACGACAAAGCTACTGCCCGACCCCTTGGGAGATTGCTCCAAACTCTCTACACGCGACAACAAAGAGGAGTAATCAGAGGGGCTATCGGGCAAATGCTCTGACTTGATTTTGTCGTTATTGTCGAAAAACTTGGACAGATCGCGCATGTTGGTCTTAAGGTGGAGGGACACAGCTGTGTCTCCTCCAATATTCGTAAAAATGTTATTACTCATCGTTCTGGGGCTTCGGGGTGATAGTGGTTAAACTTTCCAATTCCGCTTGCTTCGCAGCGATTTTCTCCTCTTCAGCACGCAGCTCTTCAGGAGCTGCACCTGCCTCTTCAAGATCGCGGAGCTTTTTGCGGTGCTTTTGGAGATAGCGTTTTGCAGCAGCTATCTTATTGGCAAGAGTGGAGGGGTCGGGAGTAGAGGTATTTTCATCATCTTCCGCTGCAGCCTCGTCCTCATCCTCGGACACGGCCGTGGCATCATAGCTGTCATACGCAGCCCAAGCATCAGCCCAAGCCTTAACGAGCTTCTCGAGTTGGAAAATGTGCTCTTTGCGGTCACAAGGTTGGGCATCGGCCATCGAGAGCAACTGCTGATACACCTTGCGCATCTGGTCATAGCGAGTCGCATTGTCCTCATAGAGGGCTTGGATTTCTGGAGGCAACGCATCATGATCCTCACGACGACCGCGCTTGGTGCTCGACACCACGGGAGCTTCGCCAGGCACGGCATAAGCATCTGATTCTGTTGCTTCGGCAGCTTCCTCTTCGACGAGCTCATTTGGGGATGCTTCTTCGCCAAATTCTTCGGCACATTCCGCCAACAGCTCGCGCTCGAGGTTGCGCAAGGTTTCCACATTATGTCCCTCTTGACGGATGGCGAGATGCTTTTGCAGCTCATACTCCACATGATCATGCACCACATGAGGGCGGACTATGGCGGTCGCATAAAATTGACGATTGCCAGTAATACGCATGAGCAATTCTGCACCGGCTACTACATCGCGCTCATCGCGCGGTGTAGAAAGCCATTTGGACAGCTCCTCGGTAAATTTTTGATCGATCATATTATCAAGGATTTGGGGATTTAACCTGCCGCGGTAAACGTACCATCGGCACCCGATACGGTGCCCTCGACGGTCTCGATTTTACCGGCATAAAAGGGAGCAGGACAGATGTCGGTCACGGAGGCTTCGATGGTCGTTCCGCCACCAGTGGTGCCTTCACCCGACTCGAGTTTGGGCTTCAACTCCAAATCGTAATCGGGATTGCCAAACACGCGATACTGTCCATTACGCTGAGGAACCAACATCACAAAGTGGTCGGTCACACACAACTGACAAAAGCCGGTGGCTTCTTCTTGGATGCCGGGGTGGGTCACCGTAATCTTGTTCTGGTACGTCACGGACGGAAATTCTCCTTGTTGCTCACAACTAAAGCTGCCTTTGTTCGGGATGAGGTCTACCTTCATCCACTTTTTGTCTGCGGCCAACTTAAAGTCACCGCTATACGTCGCGAGCTTGGCCATAGTTGCACCGGAGTCACTCACCTTTGTACGAGTTGGCCACAAAGCGATGTCGCGCTTGGAGATGAGATACACGTGGGGGCGGATACCAGGGCGCACGCTTTCGCCTGCGCAAAACTCGATACTGCCCAACAAACTGGGCATATCCTTACATTTTGATGCCATTTTTCTTGATTTTGAGGGTTATACATTAGACTAGGCACTACGGAGCAACTCCGTAGGCACTAGTCGCTAATGTTTTGGGGTTACGAGTGCAACTTGCCCACGTGCAAAAACTCCTTGGAGATGCTCTCGAACTGGGTGCCGAAATACATCGTGGCCACATAAGAGAGGGTAAAGGGCTTGTACTTCTCGATGGCGATGTTTTCATCCGCAAAACCGGCACCATAACCATACAGGAGGTTGCTCGAGGTGGACAAGTGCACAAACGGACTGCCTTTCTTGCTCGAGAGAGCTACGATTTCACACAAGTCGTCACTGCCTTCGAGGTACACTTTCTCATACGTGCGGTTGTAAGGAGCGGCGTTAAAGCGGGTGGCATAGTCGCGCTTGTAGGCGTTATAAATCTCCTTCGACACATAGAGCTTGGTCTTCACCGACTGGAGCTCATCTGCTGCGCTCTCGTAAAACGCTTGCAGCATTTCGACGGCGTTCGTGTGGCTGATGGCTGCACCAAACTCAAACAAATTGCCGGCTGCGGTCGAAATTTTGGTGTCAGTAATCTCTTTTTGCGTGATGGTGTCAAAACCGTCAAAGAGATCTCTCGTCTTCGTACCGCTCGCGTTGCGCTTCGCGCTCCAAATGCAAGTACCAAGAGCCTTACCAAGATTGGCAGAGAGATACGTCAGCACCTGCAGACTGATGTCGGCACTCTTGAGAGCTTCGCCTTGAGCGGTCAAAAGCCCCCATACCGTTTTTGCAGCACTATTGGGGTCAAATTCCTTGATCACACTGCCCAAATACGTCTCGAGCACACGGGGGGTGATGGTCATGCCGCTACTGTCCACACGGTTGGGGTCGTAAGGACCGATTTCGATATCACCGGACAACTCACCCACGACTTCACGTCCTGCCACACCGGGACGACCAGTCATGTGCATGAGGGTGTCGTTAGGGAAAATCACAGGAGTGATGATCAACTGTGTCTTAAATTTCGTCGCGGACTTCTTGAGCTCGTCCGTCGTTACATTGAGGTTTCCCATTTTCTTCTTCTTGTTTTGAGGTTAAAAATCGCCCAGGGACTTAAGGACATTGCGAGCACTGGCCACAGCGGTCGCAAAATCGTCACCTGCGGCGGGGACTACTGGATCTACCGTGCTAGTATCATCACCATCGGCCGATGCTTTTGCCGTGAGCTCGGTCACTTTCGCTTCAAGCTCCGTCACCTTGGCTTGCAAGGTGTCACGCTCTGTGGTGAGGGTTTGTTTCTCGGTTTCAAGGGCGGTCACCTTACCTTGCAAGGTGTCGCGCGCTGTAGTGAGGGTCTGTTTCTCGGTTTCGAGGGCAGTCACCTTGCCTTGCAAGGTGTCACGCTCTGCCGTTACGGCTTGGAGGTCTGGTTGTGCCATTTCTTCTTTGTTTTTTGAGGTTGTTCTTGAGGTTGTTTCTGAAATTGTTTTTGGCGCGGCATCAGACTCGGCAAATAAGCCCAGCAGCTTTGACCAAAAATTTTTACGATCGGGGGTCTCCGCTTCTTCTTTTGGCGGTGGCGCAGCAGAGGGGGGTGGGGTGCCTGCCATCGACACATCGGGGAGGTGATAACCAGCGCAAAAGGCACGCACAAGGCGATTTTCCGCGCTAGTTTCCGCGCTATATTGTGCACTCATCCCTACACGGCTCGATGCGCTGCCATCTTGTGCACTGACATCACCTTCTTCTCCATCTCTGACATCACCTTCTGATCCTTCGATGGCATCGATGAGTCCTAACTCGAGACATTCCTGCGCGCTCAGCCACCGCTCTTCCTTCATCAGCGATGCCATCTCATCACGATCACCACCCGAACGAGTGGCATACAAATCGGCCATCACACTGTCAAGGGTGGCGAGGTTCTTCTTCATGTCCTCATATTCGGCTTGCTTCTCGCTCAGCTCCTCTTTGTTAGCTTGAGTCCACTCTAACAGCAGATAGGAGGCATTATGCACCAGCATCACGGACTCGGGAGACATACTAATTTTTTTTGCCCCCATGGCTAGCACGGTCGCTGCCGATGCCGTCATCCCTTGGATATGCACATGCACATTACCGTGGTCCCTAAACAAGGCGCAGATAGCAAGGCCATCAGACAGTGACCCACCAGGAGAGCACACACGCACATGCACCTCTGGTGTCATTCCATCGCCACCACTGGCACCACCACCAGCACCACCGCGAGCACTACCACTAGTCGCACTCTCCTTAGCCTGAGTCACAGACTCCAGCTTATAGCGCACCCCCTCCGCAGTAATCCAATACCCTATCGGGCCATCTATGTGTAAGTCATATTTCATATTCTTTCTGTCTTTTTCCGTCCCTTCCTTTTCGGTTGTGTCCTTTCCTAACTTCCGCACCTAACTTCCACGCATTCTTTTTTTCGAGTACATAGCCGGCCTTTTTAGGTTCTTTTCCGATTATTATTTCTCTTTTCGGGGGATTTGCAGCCGTCTTAACTCACCAGCTGCTTACTTCTCCGCAAAGATAGCTCCTATATATAGGCTTAAAAATGACACTTTTCCCCGATAAAAATAGGCTTACATCTAATACTATGGACATTTTCGCAATCGACCTGACCCCAAACGACCGCAAAAAATACCTATCTCCACTTGTCCGCTCTCGATATCACCTTATCCTCTGGCTATCAAGACAAAAGATGTCGGACAAATCTAATTTTGTCCGACATCTCTCACAATCGAGCAGCGTGCGCCCTGAGCGGGGGTGGTCGCGACCTCTCTCGGAAATTACGCTATATGCTGTTTGTATCGCGCGCTGCAGTGACCAAACAACCAATAATATAGTGTGGAATTATCGAGCTGCGCGCAATCTATAATACAATCTCCTTACAGCCTCACGATTAACAACCTTGATACCGTTATCTGAGCACCACTTATCAAGGCTTACTCCAATGGGATGTCCATGTAGAGTACGCCCTTGCATCCAATCCCATAACTCAATCCTCAGACTACGCACGAGACATCTAACAATCCGTGCGTGCGATCTCCTCGAAAAATGGTGGTAGTATTCTGGCTTTTTTTGGCGATGATCTGGTAATATGATGAGGGTAGCTACCCCGCGACGATAGAGCGGAGTTACACGACGTCTCTCTGATAAGAGAGAAAGCAGGTCGTTCGTGGCGGAGTGTTTAGGAAATTTCGCAGGAGTACCATATTTATTAACAACAAAGTCGTGTAAGTAGGGAGGAAGGTGCAAAATGCAGGTTATATTTTTCATAATCAACAATCTATAGTAGCAAAAGTAATACTTTTCCGTATTAAAAACAAATCCTCCAGAGTCCGAAATCTTGCATTTCCCCTAAATCAAAAATCTAGCTATATAGTAAAATGGTAAATCAAGTTGTATCTTGTATCACACACACAATCTATTGAAAATCAACAGAAAAGAATATGATACAAAAAATGAAAGCACTGCACATATAGTAAAAAAGCGCATCGGCAACAGCATACCCCCATAATAATAGACAATTAGCTGCATCTTTGTATCACCTTTGTATCATCTTTGTATCAATGTTTGTATCACCCCGAACTTCCTTTATTTACTACTATTCTGAATTCTTTTTGCCTTGTTTGATACAAGATACAAACTAATAGTACAAAACTAAGAGAGGAGGAGGGAGAGGAGAAAGCCCCCGCCGCCCCACACGAGCAGCCTAATCCGCAAGCAGTTTGTTAAGTATCAGTAAAATCTAGAGTTATGTTTAATAGGGTTTTTAGATAAATATGAATAGATAGATAATAAAAAAGACACACCCAATCATTAGGACTGGGTGTGTCTTTGGAATTGTAGTGGGGTTAAGGGTGAGGGCTTATAATGCGACCCCTCCAGTCCCTTGTGATCGTGATAGGGGGCGGTATGCGATGTAGTAGTGTGTAGTCGTCGCTAAACATATACTCCACAGGTTGGTGATGGATTATCTGTCTGTCGATGAGGTGACACACAATGCTGATAATCCAGGCTAACTTTTGTCCGTCATACCTAGACAGCGACAGAGAACTACCAATCCGCATTGTACGTAGATACTCGACGATCTTACACTCAAGGGCTCGAAAATCCTCTTGGTGCCAATACTGAGACTCGTAATAGTCTGCGCTGCGCACATCTACTCCATCATAATAATAAGGTGTGCGTGTCATTGTTGGCCAAGTATAGCGACCTCAATCTCAAACCCAAGCCGAGCCATACCAGCCACCGCCTTCAGCTCAAAAATCTTAACGAGTTTGCAAAAATTCTCTAGCTCACTAAGCATATCCTCATCGTTGGCCAACTCTCGTACTCTCTCCCTGCATGCGATGCTCTTAACAGCATATACAGAGATATTAGACAACAAATCTGCAACATCCTTGTCACGAGCTCCTTCTGTCATAAGAGAACTCGATATAGCTGTGATTTCCCGGATCTGGGATTTCATGATTTTGAGGATTGATTTTCTGAGTGTTTCTGTTTCCATTTTTGTCAATTAGATGTTTATGGATTCGTTAGGACATATACCAGTGACTTCGCCCATAGATAAGCGAGGAGGAGCAAGAGGAATGCAATAATCCAAAACCTTATAAAAGCTCGAAAAATTCTATACATCTGTCTCGTGTCTGGCCGTTTGCGGAACAGATATAGCCAAGTACAGACAACATCTTCAACGTAACAGACACACATCACTATGAACAAGGAAAAAAATACATTGTCAATCATGTTAGAACGGCATACTATGATCTACCACTGAAAAACTATCGTTGAGTTCACATCCTTGCTCTTGAGCAAGAGATGAGCGCATATAAAAGCAGTCCTCCATTTTACCATCAACTCGTCTGGAGATACGTCTTTGCGAATTTTGTAAGGGTCGAGGATTAAGCTCCGCAACATGGTTGCAACAATCAGCAAATGCTTGTAGCTGTTTGGAAAACTTTTGCATCGAGTATGACCGCCCTACATTTCCGGCAAATGTCACATACTCCTCGAACGCTATACGACGTACTATTAAACGATCTAGGTTGTCTCCGTCCTCAGAGAAATAAGTTGCAGCCCAGTCCTCAAAGTTTGCGCCCATGTCCGCCTTCTGTTTGCGCTTACGGATATTATCCATTGGAGGCAGTATTTTTATATTTCGCTTTGACATCTGGAAATAAAAATGGAGGCACTGTAGCATAAAGTTTATATCTAGATTCCACAACTGCTCAGGATAAACATCATCGTGCAAAGTACGCCCAAAATCATCGCCTATAGCCCGATTTTCCAGGTAGTCATTGTCGTCCGTCTTGACATGATAATAGTCTGAAAAAACCATAGGTAACAATCGTCCCATAGTAGAAGATGAGAACTCTGTAGGTACATAGTTTGTGGTGAATGCTAATTTGGGAGCTATCTTAAAAGGTATAGTGTAGGATCGATTGTTTTTAGGATTAACCGTAAGAGAACCAGTGATAATATCATAAAACACACCCATAGATAGATTGCGCGAGCAGTCATCCACCAGTACTATATCTGTAGACTTGTCCACTTGGTCAAATACGTGAGGGTTATCCATCAGTTTAGGATTGCGACCCGACAAAACAACCATGCGATCAAAAATAGAGAAAGCCTTAAACAAAAACGACTTACCGCTACGACCATTACACTCACCATCCTCTCCTATCTTGTGGTCCATTGCTTGAGGAGCCCATGCACGAGAAGCAGATTTGTAACGGTGCATCATATATCCTATACCAAAGATCTTATTTACCAAATTCTGTTTCTGCTCCTGTATCTCTTGAGCTGTCAAACCATCTCCATCGATGCAAAAGGGATGAGTAGTAGCATAAGCAGCTCTCTCTTCCGCGGTGCGCCATTGCTCCTCCATTTCCTTGCGCCAATGGATGCGTGAGGTGTTAATAAGGTACCCAAAGACCGGCGACCTATGATCTAAAACCTTAATATCAAAAATAGGATCCTCGTTAGCATCTTCGGGGGATAGTTCCGTAATCTCAAACATCGGTGCAAGAGACTGAAATTTGTGCGGTATCACCTTATCCTCCCAAACGTAACGGTCTACCATCTCATTCGACTCTACAATACCATCAGCCGACACATTGACAAACACGTTGTGAGTGGGTGTCTTTTTTATATAAAAATGTTGGCTATCTGGAGTATAAGAGGTGAAATCTAAATCAACCTCGCTCAAATTTTCGATAATAGAGCTACTTGCAAGGCGAGGCGAATTAAGAATAAGATTACGTATCTCAGAATTAAGCTCACGATCCTCTGCCCATACGCGCATAAAACGTCTAATATCACGCTGTCTTACCTCCTTAACCTTATTACCCTCTATGAGGATGTATCTTGGAGTATCGCTGTCTTCGTCCTTAAGGGTGTGGAAACCATTTAGCTCCAGAAAAGCCAGCAGCGACACCGTGTCTATATAATAATCCACCTTTCCGCTCTTTTTGTTGGTCTGCTCGCGCCAAAATTGAGCAGGAGCAGCTAATGACAACAGCCCCACAAAGTCCTTTTTGTCGTGGCGCAGCTCCATCCAGTCGCGGAGATCCTTTCGTGGCTTGCCTCTGTTGTCTCGATAGGTAGATAGCCATTCGGGCAGCCAAGCAGTGCGGATTTCGGGGTATCTCAAGGCAAGCTCAGTCCCTTTTTTCCGTCCTGTGCTATCAAGATCAGGGATATTGTAGACCACCTTCACATACCTCTGGATTTCGCGCATCTCGCCATCGCTCACCTGATAGGTCTCGGAGTTAAACCATAGAGGACTATACCCCATACTCTTACAGCATAAGCTATCACGCTCACCGCTACATATCACCGCCTCCTCCAACTTTTTAGGCTTATACACCTTGTTCTCGTTTGCGGGGTCGTTAAAAAAGTCACGCTCCTGCGCCTCATTGTAGCTATCATAGATTTGCTTGAGCTCCGCCAGTCCATTGATGTAGCGTTGGGGTTTCTCCCCTTTCGGGCAATAGGTAAATCTATATTGTTTTTCGGGGTTGAGAGGCTTGTAAATTTTGAAAAATGCACTCTGACTACCATCTGCACGCTGCACCACGCACTCACGCATAAAGATAGGGTAATTGTCGTTGCTGCGCTCCAGTTTAACGCGACGATTTTTAACCACGCCCACCTCCTCGACAGCATACCAGTGCAACGCCTCTGCATGCTCATGAGTCACTTTTGGGCCTAAGACCTTCAGCCAAGACGATGGTATTTTCTCCATTAGTTTGTACACCGTTGCTCCTTCGTCTTCATCCGCTGTTGCAGCACGCTCCACCCACTCAGAGCGATTTAATGTGCGATTGAGCTCATCCCTCACGTCGAAATGTTGTGCAAGCTGTAGCACCGCCTCACCAAATCTAGTGACCCCACGCTCTTTCATATAGCAGTCCACCGGGCTAAGTGCATGACCTTCGTCCCCATAGTCCACCACTTTCCACACGCGGTTGCCCGAGGTGTCCTTACCTTCCCAAAGTACCGCACTAGGCGTTTTTTCGCCTAGTCGGCACTTAAATTTAGCTTTGCGATCGCTCAAACATACCTGTGCTTGAGGGTAGACCATGAGGATGATGTCCAAGCCATCATTGGTCGCTCGATATAATTGTTCGGCTGTTATCATTTGATGGCTTAATTGTTGATATTATCGTTTATTTCCATTGTATTATAATTGATGCGACCCGCGACTCGCAAGAACCGCAACAAGTCTTATTTCTAAGCCTGTTTTGTAGGCTCGTGTGTGTAGCTATTAACGCCTAGATCTGCGCATAGGCTCACCGCGCCAAAATGCGATGATCGATGCTCCTAGTATATACTTTCTGCCAGTGTAGCGATGCACATGCACCTCGATGTCTCCTGCTGCTATATAATTGCGCAACGTCGTGCGGCATACACCCAACACCTTTGCAGCTGCAGAGAGAGCAAATCGGTCATCCTCCTGTACTGTAGGCTCTTGTCTAGTCATAACTAAGATAGTCGATAGAGTTTTATTACTCTGGCCACGTAGTCCACAGACGACTTAAAACTACGTCCAAGAGAGCGACCATACAGTGATTTATAGGTGCCAACTTTAGGCAAGTTGGCAATGTCTAGATACAAACATTCGCCGACTTTCATCCCCTTAATGTGGGCTGCAGAAAATTTTTTTATGACATTATAGCCTTCTTGTTTTGCCATTAGTTTTTTTATTATTAGTTTTACAGCGCGAATATAAGAAATAATACTGATAAGTGCAAGAATTAAGACGCAAAAGTATTAAATAAAACACTGCGCGGTGCTAATAATAGTACTAATAAGAGCGTAAAATACATTGTCTAACCTCAAATATCATCATTATGGACCTCCAGATGTTACACAAGATCCTAGAGTCCCAGGACTCCAGCATCGCCAATCTCGCCGCACTCATCGGCATGAGCAAATCCAATCTATACCGCTGCATCCGCGAGGAAAGCATCAAGGCACAAGACCTAGAGGTCATCGCGGATGCCTTAGGGGTAAGTGTGCTAACGTTTTTCCCCTCCACCCCCCCCGAGGAAGAAGAGGACACAGACAACAAAGTGGCTATAGGCAACAGCTCTGTGCATAGCTTTAACAAGAGCCGCATCAATGTAGGCAACAATACGATAGCCAAGCTCCAAGATCGCATCATATACTTGGAGCAGCAGCTTGAGATCTACAAGCTCAAGGTTCGTCATCTCGAGGAGAGAGTCGCAGATAAAGACAGTCTGATTGAGGCTTTGAAACGAGCCGGTGGCGTGCAAGATTAGTGCAAACATTCGTGTGGATTTTCTCACATGGTTGATAATCAATGTTTTATATGAAATTAGAGTTTTATGACTCGTAAAAAGAAACCGCTCCCACTCCTCGAAAAAGTTCTCATCACAGATGTTGCAGCAGAAGGCAAAGCCCTCGTGAAAGTCGATGGTCTTGCTATCTTCGTTCCCTATGTCGTACCCGGTGATGTGGTAGATCTTCAGCTTCGTCGCAAGAAACACAGCTACGCTGAGGCTGAGGCGGTGAAAATCCACGAATATAGTCAGCATCGCACGGCAGCTTTTTGTCCTCACTATGGAGTTTGCGGCGGTTGTAAATGGCAAATCTTGCCCTATGAAGAGCAACTGCGTTACAAGCAAAAGCAAGTGATGGATAACCTCACGCGTATTGGTAAGGTGGAACTCCCAGAGTGCATGCCTATCTTAGGTTCAAAGCGTACGAAAGAGTATAGAAACAAACTTGAGTTTGGCTTTTCCAACAAGAAGTGGCTCACACTTGAGCAGGTGAAAAGCGGAGAAAAGTTTGATCAGATGAATGCAGTGGGTTTCCATATCCCAGGTGCATTCGATAAAATCCTAGATATTGATGAATGTCACTTGATGACCGATATCAATAATCAGATTCGCAACCAGCTCCGTGCTTTTGCCATTGAGCAAAACTTTGAGTTTTACGATCTTCGCAACAATCGCGGTTTGCTTCGCAATATTATGTTGCGCACTGCCTCCACAGGAGAAATCATGCTTCTCGTTCAGTTCTGCATTACCACCGACAAAGAGCGTGAGGATGCGCTGAAGGTGATGGGCTTCTTGCACGAGACTTTCCCACAAATCTCTTCGTTGCTCTATGTAAACAACACCAAATGCAACGATACGATTGGAGATTTGGACGTTATCACCTATAGCGGCACAGATTTTATCTATGAAGAGATGGAAGGTCTCCGTTTCAAGGTCGGTCCAAAGAGCTTTTATCAAACCAATCCTGAGCAAGCCTAAGATCTTTATAAGGTT
>OGYQ01000526.1_pt1 | contig 38688 bp, 36 predicted proteins | sample 1576641 | NCBI WGS metagenome assembly OGYQ01 (sample SAMEA3541476, study PRJEB24748) | human gut metagenome | biome: human gut; feature: human-associated habitat; material: faeces | place: China | collected 2012 | reverse complement strand
CCGCACGTACGAGCATCAGCTCCGCCAGGTGAGCCGGGTAATACACGTAGAAGAACCACTTGCCGAATTTCCCGGAACGTGGGGATTTCTTCCCGTTGTAGAAGCAAAGCATGATCACACCGGAGACGATGATCCCTCCCCCGGCAGCCAGTGTCCGAAGAAGCGCCTGGCCCACGGCATCTCCGGCCATGTAGTAGGAAAGGAAGTTGATGCCTCCAAAGACCACAAAAGCGATCCCATAGGCCCAGGCCGTCTTTTTCTTATCTCCTCTGCTCCAGTCAAAAAGCAGGGTAAAGACTGCCGCAAGAAGCGCCCAGTCTCCGAACAGGGTGCAGGCCGCAAGACAGATGATCGCCACAGTCCGTTCCGCCGGCCTTCTGATATACTCCTTGGCACAGAGGATCAGAAAGCAGAAAAATAAGGTGAATAGCATATTAAAGGCTGCCGCTCCCACCGCATCCTGAAACGGAATCTGCGAAATAAGCGCAAACACAAGAAGCCGCTGTCCGTATTTTTTCTTGGAATGGGTATAATGATACCCCTCCACCAGAAAATAGCACATAGTGACAGCAGTAAAATAGCCGATGTCAAGGAGTGCCTCTCCCAGGAGCGTATCCGGATCTAAAAATATATTGGAAATATGATTCAGTGTCATCGCAATAATAGCAATATATTTAATCACATCTCTATTCATCTTTTGTTCTCCTCTCTGACTGTTCTTTTAAAGCTGATATACGTGATGAGAAAATAAACGGTATAAATCCCGATAAACAACAGGCAGGAACCCCCGAAATACTGAAACAGCGGTGTGTGTACTCCCGTATAAAAAATGAACTTTCGGCTGATAAAAGCACAAATCATACTGCTGATGGCTGCTGCAAATACCGCCGGGCAAAGGTAGTACCACAAAAGCTGCCGGAAAATCAGATGATCCGTCTCTTTTCTTCCCATTCCCAACTGATGCAAGACCTGGTACCGGAACCGGTACTTGGCCGCATCACTTAACTGCTGCACGGAAAGCACTGCAAGCGCTACGCACAGGAATACCAGGCCGATATAAAAAGCCGGAAAAATAATGCAGAGCAACAGATAGCGCACCTCCGGTATCAGATTGTCTCTCACCAGATTTACCGCAGCATAGCTTACAATAGTATCGGATCCATAACAGCTGTTCCCCTCTCTCTGAGGGTGTCCGCCGAAATCCTGCTCTTCTCCCAGCGCATCCAGCTGCCTCTCCAGATCCGCCGGTGCCTTCCCTTTAATATCCACCGCCAGCTCCGAATAATAGGGCGTCATGGCAGAAATCTCCGCATCCGGTACCACGATTACATAATCTCCGCCATTATGACCATCCTGCGAAAAGGGTTCCGTGCGTATCCCCGCGCAGGACAGAACTCCCTTTTCTCCCAAAACCCTTATCTCATCAGTAAAATCCTTCGTCTCCCGCAGTACACGCTCCTTGATATGCAGCAGATATTCTCCGTCTCTCAATGACACTTCCTGATAGCCCAGCATATGCCGCAGTCTGTTATAGTCGGAAAGTCCCATGTAGGTATCATATCTGCAATAGCTGCCGTCCGCCTCCTCCCGGATCTTTTCTACATCTGCCGTCCCATCCGGCTTTTGATAGATTGTCCCGAATACCTGAAGGTGTGAATACAGCCACACATTGACAGGATCCGTTCCATTTTCATAGATCCGGTAAATATACGAATCTTCTACCGTCGTCTCTTTGTTTAAAACCTCAAATTCATCTGCAAACTCATCCGCAGGATCTGCGCCATAGACCTGTACATCAAAAGGAAATTTGCTCTGCAGGATCTGATCCTGGTAATCCTGGAACATCAGAGCCACCGTACACCCCAGGATAGCCACTGTAAAAAGTGCCGTCAAAGTCCCCATGGTAAACTGCATGGTGCGGACTTTGGATGCAAACTGACGCAAAAGGAACAGATTTCCTCTCCGATAGATCCGGGATCCCTTTTTCCGCACATAGCTGACCACCCAGGCCGAGACCCCTGCATAAAACAGGTAGATAAACACCACCAGCCCTGCAAGAAATCCCATAATAGAAACTCCATCCCGGATGAGTCCCAGACAAAGCGCCACTTCCAGTGCCGCCAGCACCAGAATAGAGACAGGAAGAAGCAGTTTACGGATTCCAACCTTCCCTTCCTGGATTTCCTCACCACGATGCTGTTCATCCATCAAGTCCCGGATATTCATTTTCCGGAATCTTCTTTTGCACCGGAATAAAGCCAGAAAATAGCAGCCAAAATAGCACAGGAACGTCATCAGAAAACACCACCAGCTCCACTCTATTCTAAGAGGCTGATCCAGTTTCAGCACGCCGTAGAGGACAGCCAGCAGAATCTGCTGCAGAAGAAGGCCGGGCAAGAGTCCCAGACCAAAAGCTACCGTCCCCAGAAGAAGCATTTCCCTTAGATATAGTCTTGAAATCTGCTTTTTCTTCATCCCGATCAGAAGATAAATCCCAAATTCCCGGCTCCTCTTTTCCAGAATAAATCGAACCATGTAGTTAATGAGCCATGCCACGATCAGTACGATGAAAAAGGTCGCCATACCGATCATTGCAGCCATCAGTCCCGCCACCTCGAACATCCTTCCCACACTCTCGGAAAAAATCACCGTATTAAAGGCAAACATCAATGCCGCCACAAAGGTCATGGTCAGAAAATAAACCAGATAATCTCTGGCGGAACGCTTTACGTTCCGGAATGCAAGCTTAGCAGTCATCGGAGAGCTCACCTCCCGTCAGACTTAAAACATCCAGAATCTCCTGCAGAAATTCCCTTCTCGTTCTTTTTCCTTTCACAAGCTCATGGAAGATCTTTCCGTCCTGCAAAAACAGGATCCGGCTGCAGTAGCTGGCAGAAAATGCATCATGAGTCACCATAAATATGGTGGCTCCCATCTCCCGGTTCATCTTCGTGAAGGTAGAAAGCAGTATCTGCGCCGCTCTGGAATCCAGCGCCCCTGTAGGCTCATCGGCCAGAAGGAGTCTGGGATGGTTCACCATGGCTCTTGCACAGGCACATCTTTGTCTCTGTCCGCCGGATACCTGGTAAGGAAATGCATGTCTTACAGCTTCAAGCCCCAGAAGTCCTATCATCCTTTCGCACTCATCACGGATTACTGCCTTTTTCTTCTCCTGAAGCGACATGGCAAGCTCAATATTCTCTTCCAGTGTCAAGGTGTCCAGGAGATTATAATCCTGAAATATAAATCCCAGATTCTTCTTCCGGAATTCCGAAAGTTCATCCTCTGTAAGCTCTGTAATGTCTGTATCCTGGTAATAAATATGGCCGGCCGTCACCCGGTCTACCGTTGCCAGAAGGTTAAGAAGCGTGGTCTTCCCCGAACCGGAAGCTCCCATAACTCCCATAAATTCCCCCGGCTCCACGGTAAAGCTTACACGGTCTACTGCCTTTGTTACCTGCCGCCCGTTCCTGTAATATTTTTCCACATCCTCGACTCGAATTTCACGTCCCATTGTCCAAACACCTCATGTCAAAAAATACTCACCAGGAGACTTTTCGTCTCCGGATGAGTATACTTTATCATACGCTTTCAGTCTGTGGTAGCGCCCCGCCTTACAGTTATCTTACAGTTTTGAAAGATAAGTGCTGACCGGAAATTCTAAGATCAATTTTGTCCATTCCCCCGGAAGAGACCTGGCATACAGCCGGATGCCCAGCTTCCTGCAAAGCTTCTGGCTAAGATATAGCCCCATTCCTGTAGAGGCATGAATCTTCCGGCCATTGCTTCCGGTAAATCCCTTTTCAAAGATCCGGGAAAGTTCCTCCTCCCGGATGCCGATCCCGTCATCCTCCACCGTAAGACGCACGCCTCCTTCTTTCTTCTCGCTAAAAATCTTGATATAAGGATGCTCGCCTTTCCGGTATTTTACCGCATTTTGCAGGATCTGATGCAGAATGAATCCGATCCATTTCGGATCCGTGTACACCTCATCCTGACAGTCCACATCCAAATGCACTCCATTTCCGATCAGATATTGCTTATCCCGGGAAAGAACCTCTGACACGATATCAGAAATCCGCACCTGATGGATCATGTAATCCTTATAAACCTCATCTGACCTTGCATAATAAAGAGCCATATCTACAAAGTCTTCGATCCGCCGGTTTTCTTTCCGGATCCGGTCTGTCAGCTCATCCTTATGATTCACACACATCAGATCCACCGCCGTGATCGGCGCCTTGATCTCATGAACCCAGCTTTCAATATATTCCCGGTATTCCTTCCCGGCGTCTTCGCTGCGTCGCACCCGTTCAATCATGGACTTATTTGCTTTTCTGATCATATCACGGTAAAGCTGATCCTCCAGATGATAGGACGCCGGCATCAGCTCCCCCAAAAGATACCTTTGGTCTACCTCGTCCAAAATCATCTCCATCCTGCCAAAATACCGCCTCCTGTCCCGGTATTTCAGGATCAGCCATATGGCCGCGGTCAGGATCCAGCAGACCAGAATGAGCACGGTATTGGCTTTCGGATATCCGGTCACAGAGAGAAAAAAGAAAAGCAATGCCATCAGTATGATCTGCAGGAGCAGGAATAAAACCTTATCTTTTAAAAATGCTGCAAATGTCATATCTTATATCCCATCCCGCGTCTGGTCTCAATAAAATTCTCTACGCCGATCTCCTTTAATTTTCCACGGATGCGCGTTATGTTGACACTCAGCGTATTATCATCGATAAACACCTGCTGATCCCACAGCTCTTCAATCAGATCAGGCCGTGCAACAATCTCACCCTTCTTCACAAACAGGCAGTACAGGATCTTTAGTTCGTTTCTTGAAAGCTCCGTCTCTTTTTCCTGAAAGCAGACAGTCCCCCTGGAAAGATCCAGGGTTACCCCTTTATAAGTCATCCGCAGTTGATCTTCTGTATCTTTTCTGCTTCTCTTTAATACCGCGGCGATCCTGGCAAGAAGAATGGGAGGCTGGAACGGTTTTGTAATATAATCATCCGCACCTTTTAACATCCCTGACAGCTCATCCATAGCGTCTGTCCGGCTGGTGAGAAAAATGACAGGGACAGAAGAACGGGCCCGGACCTTGCTTAGAACCCAATCTCCATTCTCTCCCGGCAGGTTCCAGTCAAGCAGGACCAGATCCGGTTCTGCTTCCAGGATCTGGTCCGCAAGGCTTTCAAAAGATTCAGTTGTCTGTGTCTGATACAATGCATTTTCCAGCAAAGCTTTTAATTCCAGCCGGATCTCCGGCTCGTCTTCCACAATAAATATCTTCATAAGCTCTGTTTCTACATCTTATCCTTTTATAAGCAATGATTTTCCTGTCATTTCCTTTGGCTGCTCCATGCCCATCATCTCAATCAGTGTCGGTGCAATATCCGCCAGACATCCGCCCTCTCTTAAGCGGTAAGCAGGATCTGCATTAACCAGAATGAACGGCACCGGATTGGTGGTGTGCGCCGTAAACGGCTCGCCCGTCTCATCATCGATCAGCTGCTCTGCATTTCCGTGATCTGCACAGATAAACATCTGGCCGTCCACCTTGCGGATCGCCTCCACTGCTCTTCCCACGCATACATCTACTGCCTCGATTGCCTGAATCGCTGCCTTCTCTACACCGGTATGACCCACCATATCCGGATTCGCAAAGTTGATGATGATCACATCATACTTTCCAGACTCGATCGCCTCTACCAGCTTATCGCAGACCTCATAGGCACTCATTTCCGGCTTCAGGTCATAGGTGGCTACCTTCGGTGATTTCACCAGGATCCGGTCCTCGCCCTCATTTGGCTCTTCCACGCCGCCGTTAAAGAAGAAGGTCACATGTGCGTATTTCTCTGTCTCTGCGATACGGGCCTGCTTCAAGCCATGAGCAGCCAGATATTCGCCAAAGGTATTGGTGATCTCCTCTTTTACAAATGCGATCTGCTTGTTGGGGATCGTCACATCATACTCGGTAAAGCATACATAGGTTGTTTTGATCCGCTCTCCTCTTTCGAATCCGGTAAAATCATCATCACAAAAAGCACGGGTAATTTCTCTTGCCCGGTCCGGACGGAAATTGAAGAAAATGACAGAGTCCTGATTTCTAATCACAGCCGTCGGATGTCCATTCTCTTCTACAACTGTTGGAAGTACAAACTCATCGGTAGTGTCCTTGTCGTAAGACGCCTGGATTCCTGCCGGTCCGCTTGCTGCTTTCTCGCCTTCGCCATATACCAGCGCACGGTATGCCTTTTCTACACGGTCCCAGCGGTTATCACGGTCCATAGCATAGTAGCGTCCCATCACTGTCGCCACTTTTCCGACGCCGATCTCCTTCATCTTTGCTTCCAACTGCTCTACATATTCTTTTCCGGATGCCGGCGGTGTATCTCTTCCGTCCAGGAAGCAGTGTACATATACCTTTTCGATTCCCTGTCTCTTCGCCAGTTCCAGAAGCCCATAGATGTGTTCAATGTGGCTGTGTACACCACCGTCAGACACAAGTCCGAATAAATGCAGCGAGGAATCATTTTCTTTCACATTTTTGCATGCTGCAAGAAGGGCCGGATTCTCGAAGAAATCACCGTCCTGGATTGCCTTTGTGATCTTGGTAAGATCCTGGTAGACAATCCTTCCCGCACCCATGTTTAAATGTCCGACTTCCGAATTTCCCATCTGCCCTTCCGGAAGTCCGACTGCCATACCGCTGGCATTTCCTTTTACAAACGGGCACTCCTTCATCAGTTGATCCATGACCGGCGTTTTGCCTTCCGCCACCGCATTTCCTTTTATATTCTCATTCAATCCATATCCGTCAAGGATCATAAGAACTGTAGGTCTTTTACTCATTTTTTCATCTCCTCCATTATTTGATATCGCATAAATGTTTAATCCAAATGTCAGCAAGGTCTATCCAGGACTGACAGACTTCTTCCACGCCGGAGCCGTCTGCCCGGCGCACCTGCTCACTTGCAAGGCTTAACCCGTGGACGCCCTCCGGATAAATGTGAAGCTCCGCCGGAACGCCGCATTCGATCAGCGCTTCTGCCATCCGCATAGAATTTGCCACAGGCACCGTCCCGTCAGTCGCCGTATGCCAGAGAAAAGCCGGCGGTGTATCGTCCGTCACCTGTTTTTCCAGAGACAGCTTATCCTTATCCTCTTCAAACTGTTCTCCCAGAAGATTTCGGAAACTTGGCAGATGCCCCTGAGCCTCATCCGAAGTGATCACCGGGTAACAAAGCAGCATCCCTGCCGGACGTAAGACTTTGCTTTCTGTTTCCAGCATATCTGCAAGCCATTGCCTGCTCCAGAACACGCCCAGCATGCCTGCCAGATGTCCGCCTGCCGATGATCCGCTGACGATGATCTGATCTGTATTCACCCGCAATTCTTCTGCATGGCTGTGAATGATCCGCATGACCTGTCCAAGCTCCAGAAGCGGCACCGGATATCTTGCCGGCGCTACGGAGTAGCGAAGCACACAGGCATGGTATCCCTTCGCCAGAAACTGCATGGCGACCGGTTCTCCTTCCCGGTAGCTTAACTTTTCGTAGCCGCCTCCCGGACAGATCACGATCATCGGCCGCTTTTTGATCTGTATCTTTTCCACCGGGGTGTCTAGGATATACGTTTCCATTCTTGCATCTTCTACAGATCCATTTACTTCTATCGGTATTTCCAGGTATTTCATGTGCGCTCCTTCAAGTTTTAAAAGCGGTTTTCCATGATACCACATGGATACATGGATAAACCGCTTTTTCGCTTTCCTTTTATCAAAATCTGTATCTGTTACTTATAATTTACGATCTTTCCAAAATCTGCCTTCAGGGAGGCTCCGCCTACCAGTCCTCCGTCAATATCTGCCTGAGCGAATAATTCTGCTGCATTTCCTGCATTGACAGACCCGCCGTACTGAATACGGATTGCTTCCGCAGTCGCCTCGTCATAGACTTCCGCAACACAGTCACGGATGCCCTTGCATACTTCCTCTGCCTGCTCTGTGGTAGCGGTCTTTCCGGTTCCGATCGCCCAGATCGGCTCGTATGCAATGACCATAGCCTTTGCCTGGTCAGCCGTTACATTCTGGAGTCCAACCTTTACCTGCTGGCGGATGAAATCCATGGTCACGCCCTGCTCTCTCTGCTCCAGAGTTTCGCCGCAGCACATGATCGGAGTAATGCCGTGCTCAAATGCTTTCAGAACTTTCTTATTAACATCCTCATTGGTCTCTCCAAAGTAATCTCTTCTCTCGGAGTGTCCCAGGACTACATATTTTACGCCTGCATCTACCAGCATAGCCGGGGAAATCTCTCCCGTATAAGCACCGCTCTCTTCAAAGTACATATTTTCAGCACCAACCTGGATGTTGGTTCCTTTACATGCTTCTACCACCGGAACGATGTCAATAGCTGGTACACAGAATACCACGTCAACTTCCTCGTTTGCTACCAGCGGTTTTAATTCTTCTACCAGGGCAACTGCCTCACTTGGAGTCTTGTTCATTTTCCAGTTGCCTGCAATAATCTTCTTTCTTGCCATTTCTTTATCTCCTTACAAATGAATCTTCTATTTCCGTACTCTTACCCTCCGCAAGACGGGATGTTCACCGAAGCTTCCTTCGGTGAACTAAGTAAACGCTAAGTTCAATCTTACCCTCCGCAAGGCGGGATGTTCACCGAAGCCTGCTTCGGTGAACTAAGTAAGCACTAACACTCGTCTCTCGCCTGAGGCTCGGTCTCGCTAAGTGCTTACTTATCATTAGCGGCTGCTACACCCGGGAGTTCTTTGCCTTCCAGGAATTCCAGGGAAGCGCCTCCTCCAGTGGAGATGTGAGTCATCTTATCGCCGTAGCCCAGCTGGTTGACTGCCGCTGCAGAGTCTCCTCCGCCGATAATAGTCGTAGCTTCTGTCTCTGCCAGAGCTTTTGCTACAGCCTCGGTACCATGTGCAAAGTTCGGCATCTCAAAGGCTCCCATCGGTCCGTTCCATACAACTGTCTTTGCGTCTTTCACTGCATCACAGAAAATCTTCTCGGTATCCGGTCCGATATCCAGTCCTTCCCAGCCTTCCGGAATCTCTCCGGCCTTTACAACCTTCTTATTGGCATCGTTGGAGAAGTCGTCAGCGATCACGGTGTCAACCGGAAGCAGCAGCTTAACGCCTTTTTCTTCTGCCTTTTTCAGCATGTTTAGTGCATATTCACAGTAATCTTCTTCCAGAAGAGATTTTCCGACGCTTCCGCCCTGAGCCTTGCTGAATGTATAAGACATTCCGCCGCCGATGATCAGGGTATCTACCTTGTCCAGCAGGTTTTCAATTACAGAAATCTTACTGGAAACCTTTGCTCCGCCCAGGATGGCAACGAACGGTCTCTCCGGGTTGTTGACAGCATTTCCAAGGAAATCGATCTCTTTCTGCATCAGGTATCCGACTACCGCGGTATCCACGAACTGGGTCACACCCACATTGGAGCAGTGTGCACGGTGTGCGGTTCCGAATGCATCATTTACAAATACGTCACACAGAGAAGCCAGCTCTTTGCTGAAAGCCTCGCCATTTTTTGTCTCCTCTGCTCTGTAACGGGTATTTTCAAGAAGGATTACATCACCGTCCTGCATAGCCTCAACAGCTGCCTTTGCATTCGGTCCTACTACCTCCGGATCAGCCGCAAATTTCACTTCCTGTCCCAGAAGCTCTGACAGACGTGCTGCTACAGGCGCCAGAGACAGAGAAGGTACTGCCTCTCCCTTCGGCTTTCCAAGATGAGAACAAAGAATGATCTTTCCTCCGTCTGCGATCAGCTTCTTGATCGTCGGCAGAGCCGCTACCAGACGGTTTTCATCCGTGATCTTTCCGTCGATCAGCGGAACATTAAAGTCACATCTTACCAGGACTCTTTTTCCTTTTACATTAATATCGTCTACAGATTTTTTATTGAGCATAATCTTGCCTCCTAAAGTATATTTTCAGGGGATTTCCCTGCGAAAAAGGGCCCGGCCCACTTAAGACCGGACCCTTATTTGAGTCTTACTGATCTCTCTGATTATGATAACTCAGAGAAGAATTTGATTGTTCTTACCATCTGGCTTGTGTAAGAATTTTCATTGTCATACCAGGAAACAACCTGAACCTCTGTTGTTCCGTTGTCTAACGGAAGTACCATGGTCTGTGTTGCATCGAACAGAGAACCATATCTCATACCAACGATATCGCTGGATACGATCTCATCTGTATTATATCCGAAGGACTCATTAGAAGCAGCTTTCATAGCTTCGTTGATCTGATCTACAGTTACATTTCCTTCTACAACTGCTGTCAGGATCGTGGTAGAGCCTGTCGGGGTCGGAACACGCTGAGCAGCTCCGATCAGTTTTCCGTTCAGTTCCGGAATAACCAGACCGATTGCCTTAGCAGCACCTGTGCTGTTCGGAACGATATTGCATGCAGCTGCACGAGATCTTCTTAAGTCACCTTTTCTCTGCGGTCCGTCCAGAGTCATCTGGTCGCCTGTGTAAGCGTGGATGGTGCACATGATACCTGTCTTGATCGGTGCAAGGTCATTCAGAGCCTTTGCCATCGGAGCCAGGCAGTTTGTTGTACAGGAAGCTGCAGAGATAACAGTATCTTCCGGTTTCAGTGTGTCATGGTTTACATTATATACGATTGTTGGCAGGTCATTACCAGCCGGTGCAGAAATAACTACCTTTCTTGCGCCTGCTTTGATGTGAGCAGATGCTTTCTCTTTGGATGTGTAGAATCCAGTACACTCCAGAACAACGTCAACGCCGATCTCTCCCCAAGGAAGCTCCTCTGCGTTTGCCATTGCGTAGATCTTGATTTCTTTCCCGTCTACGATAATAGAATCATCAGTAGCTTCAACCTTGTCAGCCAGTGCATATTTGCCCTGAGATGAATCATATTTTAATAAATGTGCGAGCATCTTTGGAGATGTCAAGTCGTTGATTGCAACTACTTCATATCCTTCTGCTCCAAACATCTGTCTGAATGCGAGACGTCCGATACGTCCGAATCCATTAATCGCTACTTTTACTGCCATGATTAATTCCTCCTAAAGTTTTATTAACTGGTTACGCAGTCATCTGTTGACGCTTCTTTTGTTAAAGAATCATCAACCAAGATTTATTGTACTAAATCTGATATAAAAATTCAAGTGCTTTTCCAGTTTTTATGGAAGTTCCAGGAAAACCGGCTTTCGTTCTGAAAATTCTGTATAGTACCGGAATCCGCAGCTTTTCAGGATTTCCGATACCTTTTCATAATCATAGGCGATGTGTTCCGGTTTATGCCCGTCCGCACCTACAGTAATAATTTCGCCTCCCAGCTCTTTATATCTTTTCAGTACATCCGGATGGGGATGGGCAAAGGGCAGCCCGTATTTTAAGCCTGCCATGTTCAGCTCGATCCCTTTTCCTTTGGCAATCACTGTGCGGAGGATCTCATCGATCAGATCCGCATATTTTTTATAGGAATACTGCTTCTCCCGTTCTTTTCCATAGCGTACCACATAGTCCAGATGACCCAGCACGTCAAATTCTTCATGGCTTTTTACATCCTCAAGCATCTCTTCCAGTGCGATCCGGTAGATCTCTTCGTCCGGACGTCTCTGGAAATCCTCGTCATGCTGCATCCCATACACCACATCCTTTCCCAGGATACTATGAAGGGATCCGATCACAAAATCAAACGGGTAGCGGCGTACAAACTGATTATAGAACTCCGCAAGATGCGGCTGCATGCCAAGTTCCACACCGATCCTGACATCAATGCGCCCCCGGTACTTTTCCCGGAGCGGGATCATCGCCCGGAAATACGCTTCGGGATCAAAAATATCTTCCAGCCCCCAGGACATGTTATCCTTATCAAAATGATCTGTAAAACAGATCACCTCCAGCCCTTTTTCGATGGCCCCCTGTATCATTTCCTCCGGACTCGACTCCGAGTCATGGGAAAAATTCGTATGCATGTGCACATCTGCTCTCATTTCTTATTCCTCCCTTACGATCGTTCCGCCGCCCAGAACATATTCTCCGTCATAAAGCACCAGCGCCTGCCCCGGAGTGACTGCTCTCTGAGGCTCGTCAAAGGTACATAAGATCTCATCCTCGCCGGTCTTTTCCGCCGTACACCAGGCCCCTTTGTGGTTGTACCGGATCTTTGCAAAGACCCGTTTTTTCTCCGGCAGATCTTCCACCGACATAAAATTGATATGGCGTGCCCTGACCTTGCGGGTCAGTGATTCCTCGCCGGTCCCCACCACGATCTCGTTGGTATCCGGCCGGATCTCCAGCACAAACACCGGATGCCCCAGGGAAAGCCCCAGGCCTTTTCGCTGACCTACCGTATAATGGATGATCCCCTTATGGGTTCCCACCACACTACCATCGGACAGCACAAAATTTCCAGGACGGCTTCCCGCATCCGTCGTCTCTTCAATGAACGATGCGTAATCTCCGTCCGGCACAAAACAGATGTCCTGGCTGTCCGGCTTCTCCGCAACCAGAAGCCCCAGCTCCTTTGCCATCTTCCGGATCTCGTCCTTGGTATAGCTTCCTACCGGCATCAAAGTGGAGCTTAACTGCTCCTGAGTCAGATTATACAGCGCATAGGTCTGATCCTTGGCCCCCGTCTCAGAAACCCTTAAGCTAAACCTGCCATTTGGCAGCTTTTCGATCCTGGCATAGTGCCCCGTCGCAATATAGTCCGCTCCGATCCTGCGGCTCCTCTCAAGCAGAGACTCCCATTTCACATACCGGTTGCAGGCAATACAGGGATTGGGCGTCCGCCCGTGTAAATATTCATCGATAAAATAGTCTATGACATGTTCCTTAAATTCTTTCCGGAAATTCATGACATAATAGGGAATCCCCAGGGATGAGGCCACCCTCCTGGCGTCATCCACGGCGCTTAGTCCGCAGCACCCGCCATTTTCCTCCTGCACCTGCTCCTCTTCCTCCTGCCAGATCTGCATGGTTACTCCGATGACATCATATCCCTGCTTCTTAAGGAGCCAGGCCGCCACTGAAGAATCCACTCCGCCGGACATGCCGACTACCACTTTCTTTCGTTCCATGATACATCCTCAGTCTTAATATTCTTCTTCCTCTTCTTCCTCGTCTTCGTGGATATCCGACTTCGGTTTTGTCAGTCCCTCAATCTTAATGCCATGTTTTTCGGCATAATCCCACAAAGCCGCATGAATGGCTTCTTCCGCCAACAAAGAACAGTGTACCTTAACCGGCGGCAGCCCGTCAAGTGCCTCCATGACAGCTTTATTCGTCACCTGCATAGCCTCCTTAACTGATTTTCCCTTCACCAGCTCCGTAGCCATGCTGCTGGTAGCTACCGCAGCTCCGCAGCCGAAGGTCTTAAACTTTACATCACGGATGATCTGGTTCTCATCAATATCCAGATAAATCCTCATAATATCTCCGCACTTTGCGTTCCCTACCGTTCCAACGCCGCTGGCGTTCTCTATTTCTCCCACATTTCTTGGATGTTCAAAGTGGTCCATAACCTTTGCTGAATACATATTGATTCCTCCTGTTCTTCCTCTATACGTTTTTCTCTTGTTTCTTTACAAAATCCTCGTAAAGCGGCGACATATTCCGAAGTCCCTCTACGATCTCTTTCAAACTGTCTACCACATAATCCACGTCTTCTTTTGAAATCTCCTCATTGATCGTAAGGCGGAGTGACCCGTGGGCGATCTCATGGGGAAGGCCGATGGCCAGAAGCACATGTGACGGATCCAGTGATCCCGAGGTACATGCAGATCCGCTGGATGCACAGATTCCCTTCATATCCAGACGGATCAGCAACGATTCTCCTTCAATGAACTGGAAACTGAAATTTGCATTGTTTGGCAGACGATCTGTCCGATGTCCGTTCAGCCGGCAGTAAGGGATCTCGTTCTCCACTCTCTGGATGAGATAGTCCCGCACTTCTCGTTCCTTACCCGTCCGTTCTTCCATCGTATCAAACGCCCGCTTTACCGCAGCGCCCATTCCGACGATCCCCGGCACGTTTTCTGTCCCGGCGCGGCGTTTACGCTCCTGCGCTCCTCCGTGAATGAAGGAACGGATCTTCACGCCTGTGCGGATATACAGAAATCCGATGCCCTTTGGTCCGTTCAGCTTATGTCCGCTGGCACTCAGCATATCGATGTGACATTCATCCACATTGATTGGGAGATGTCCATAAGCCTGCACCGCATCTGTATGGAACAGGATGCCATGCTCATGGGCGATCTCGCCGATCTTGCGGATAGGCTCTACCGTTCCGATCTCATTATTGGCATACATAACGGAGATCAGGATCGTATCTGGCCGGATCGCAGCCTTTAATTCCTCAAGATCTATCTTTCCATCCTCGTCCACATCAAGGTATGTCACCTCATAGCCCTGCCGCTCCAGATACTCTGCCGTATGGAGAATCGCATGGTGCTCGATCTTCGTGGTGATGATATGCCTTCCCTTTGCCTGATAAGCCTCTGCCGTCGCCTTCAGCGCCCAGTTGTCTGCCTCAGAGCCGCCGGCAGTAAAATAGATCTCCTTACTCTTTGCTCCAAGGGATTCGGCGATGATCTTACGCATCTCATCCACCACCGTCTTATTCTCCGCCGCAAACTGATATACACTGGACGGATTTCCGAATTTCTCCGTGAAATATGGAAGCATAGCTTCCAGTACTTCTGGTGCCGTTTTTGTCGTTGCCGCATTATCTAAATATAAAAATCTGCTCATCCTATTCTCCTCTCTGCCGTCCGCTTCCGGGACAGCTCCGCATTTTGATTTATGGCTGACTGCACTGGGGCTCTTCACATCCCCCGGCAGGATTTACCTTTTTACTTTCCTCCACCAGTTCGTCCAGCATGATATGGTCCACCGTATCATTAATACTGTCATTGATCTTCTGCCAGACATACTTCGTCACGCATCCTCCGGCGGCCAGACAGCCTTCTTCCGAATAAAACGCTGCACATTTCACCGGTTCAAGACTTCCTTCCAGTGCCCGCAAAACATCTCCCACCGAAATTTCAGAAGCTTCTTTCGCCAGCACATATCCCCCCTGTGCTCCCCGGATGCTGGACACCAGCCCGGCTTTTTTCAACAATGCTACCAGCTGTTCGAGATAACGCTCCGAGATTGCCTGTCTGGAGGCGATACTGCTAATGGATACCGGCTCATCTTCACTATATCTGGCGAGATCGATCATGGCCCGCAGGCCGTATCTTCCTTTGGTAGAAAGCTTCATTTTCTCACCTTCTTTTTAATTCCTACTATTTTACTGGGTTATCTTTCTGTAGGATACCATTGACTGGTGGTTCTGTCAAGCCTCTCTTTTGAATATCTTATAACAATATCCTTAAGGAGTCCTGCTATGTCCCGCGCACACACATTGATTAAAGGAACTCTGATCCTGACCATGACAGGTCTTGCCACCCGCATGATGGGCTTTTTCTACCGCATTTTCTTAAGTCATGCATTTGGAGAGGAGGGCGTTGGTCTCTATCAGCTGATCTTTCCTGTTTACGCCCTGGGATTTTCTCTTACCTGTGCCGGAATCGAGCTGATACTGGCCCGCCTGGTAGCAAAAGACACGGCTCTCGGACGAAAAAAAGAGGCCCGGCAGTTGTTGTACACGGCCCTCTTAATTACAGTTTCTTTTTCCAGTATTGTAACACTATTCCTCCAAAACTATGCAGGATGGATCGCCGTGGTATTTCTGCGCGACCCTCGCTGCGCCGGGCTTTTAGTCATCTTATCTTATGTCTTTCCATTTGCCGCCATTCACAGCTGTATCTGCGGCTACTATTTCGGTCAAAAGGAAACCGGCGTCCCCGCCGTTTCCCAGTTGATCGAACAGAGCGTACGGATCGGCAGCGTGTTCCTTATTTATTTTGCAGCCGCAGAACGAGGCCTTACCGCAGATGTCTCCTTTGCCGTTGTCGGACTGGCAGCCGGAGAGCTCGCTTCCTCCTTCTACTGCCTGCATATTTTGATCTCCGGCAAAAAAGGAGAGCCGAAAAACCGTCTCTCCTTTCTCTCCCTTTGCCGGCAGATTCCCCGGCTTTTGCTCCCTTCACTCCCGCTTACCGGGAACCGGGTCCTTCTAAACCTCCTGCAGAGTGCGGAGGCAGTCTCTATCCCTCTGCAGCTTAAAGCGGCCGGTATGACCCAAAAAGAGGCCCTTTCCGTCTATGGCGTTCTGACCGGTATGGCTCTTCCATGCATCCTGTTCCCTTCGGCAGTCTCTGGCTCCATCTCCACCATGCTGCTTCCGGAGGTCGCCCAGATACAGACGCTGCGCGATAAAAAAGCTTTCCGCACCCTGGTCATAAAGGTCACTTCTTCCTGTATTGCTATGGGATGCTTTTGCTGCGCCTTTCTTTTGATAGCCGGTCCCTGGATCGGCAGTCATATTTTTCACAGCAGCCTGGCCGGAAATCTGATACAGATCCTGGCATGGATGTGTCCCTTTTTATACACCAACAACACTCTGATCAGCACCATTAACGGTATCGGAAAAACAACCCTCACCTTTCTCATCAATGCCGCAAGCCTTGGTCTCAGGATATCCAGCATTTTCCTGCTGATCCCCTCCTTCGGGATCCAGGGATATCTCTGGGGTATGCTGGCAAGCCAGCTCTGTGTATTTTCCTGCTGTCTCCTGGTTCTAATCCGATATCGTTTCCCGGAAAAGAACAGCTGACCTGTTTTCGCCGCCGGGTGTCACTGAAGCGTCTCCACAAACATTTGCATCAGCACGGGATTCACATAGCACTCCAGCAAAAAACCTGTCAATATCAAAAACGCCATGCAGACAGTCTTAGACAGATTCCACCGTACCTCCGGATACCGGAACAGATACCACAGAAGAATCAGATAGCCGGCCGCATAGAAAAAAAGATGCGGAGTCAAGGCAATCAGACAAAGCACCAGTCCCTTTCCTCCCATCTTCAGCACTGCCGCCGTCATGATAAGCCCCAGGGAAAAGCCTGTCCAGGCCAGAAATACAGCCGCAGAAGCTTTCCGGAGCTTTGTGGAACCAAGAGCCGCCAGCAAAAAAAGCGGAACTGCCCGTATCCTTGCGATATACCAGATATAATCAGCACTCAGAATCTCCACGCCGGAAAACCGTCCAAGAAAATACTCCTGAAAAATCCCGATCCCGGCAATCTCATCTGCCGCCAGCACATTGGCATATAGGATCCCCGCCAGAAATCCTGCCATGCAGATCCACACGACATACATTCTGTTTTCCCGTATCTTCAAAGAACCCCTCCTTAGTCCGTCAGATACTTCATTATATGCCGCATTTTACCTCGTATGCCAGGATTGCCGCAATGGTCTTGGAATCCTGAATCTTTCCTTCAAATATTTTTTCCTTCAATTCCGCCAGCGTATATGCCTTCACATCTACATATTCATCCTCGTCCAGATGCTGCCCTGTCCTTTTAAGATCCCTCGCCAGATAAATCTCGATCTTCTCATCGCAAAAGGCTACCGTGGTCCGGAGCGTCAAAAGATGCTCCAGATGCTCACAGCGGTATCCCGTCTCTTCCTCCAGTTCCCTGGACGCACAGGAAATTCCCGGCTCGTCCGGATCGTCCAGCTTGCCGGCCGGTATCTCCAGTGTCATCCGTTCCAGTGCGTTGCGGTACTGGGATACCATAAGAATCCTCCCATCCGGCAGTACCGGCACCACGGCCGCCGCCCCGTCATGATGGATAAAATCCCAATCAGCGGTATTGCCATTTGCAAACTCCATATGGTCTTTGTATACGTTCAGGATCGCTCCCTGGTATACCAGCTTGCGTCCCGTTCTTTTTACATTCTCGCTCATTTTTCTCCCTCCTGCATCTTCAAATGAACGCCCGTCGGTACAGGCGCCAAAATTTCCAATGTAATAAAAACAGAGCCGGTAATCATACCGACCCTGCCGTCATTTATCTTCTACTTGGCATAGTCCGTCACTCGTGACTCACGAATAACATTGACCTTGATCTGTCCAGGATATTCCAATTCATACTCAATCTGTTTTGCAATATCTCTGGCCATCAATACCATATCCGCATCAGATACCTGCTCCGGAACTACCATAACTCGAATCTCTCTACCTGCCTGAATAGCAAAAGACTTATCAACACCCTTGAACTGGTTGGTGATATCTTCTAATTGTTTTAACCTGTTTGTATATGTTTCCAATGTTTCTCTTCTCGCACCCGGTCTTGCCGCAGAAATCGTATCTGCCGCCTGAACCACGCACGCGATCAGAGTTTCCGGCTCTACATCGCCGTGATGAGCTTCCACCGCATTAATCACAGTCGCTGACTCTTTGTATTTTCTGCAAAGATCCACACCAATCTGGATGTGGGATCCTTCCACATCATGGTCGATGGATTTTCCAATATCATGCAAAAGTCCGGCACGCTTGGCAACTCTGACATCCAGTCCGATCTCGCCAGCCAGAAGTCCTGCAAGCTGAGCCACTTCGATAGAATGTTTTAACGCATTCTGCCCATAGCTGGTGCGGAACTTCATGCGTCCCAGAAGCTTGATCAGTTCCGGATGGATACCGTGAACTCCTACTTCCAGGGCTGCCGCCTCTCCTTCTTCGCGAATCATAACGTCGACTTCTTTCTGAGCCTTCTCGACCATTTCTTCGATTCTGGCCGGATGGATCCGCCCGTCGACGATCAGTTTTTCCAGCGCGATCCTTGCGACTTCTCTTCTGATCGGGTCAAATCCAGAAAGCACAACGGCTTCCGGGGTGTCATCGATGATCAATTCCACACCCGTCAATGTCTCAAGCGTACGGATATTCCGTCCTTCACGTCCGATGATTCGTCCCTTCATCTCATCGCTTGGAAGCTGTACGACCGAAATCGTAGTTTCCGCCACATGATCAGCCGCACATCTCTGGATCGCGGTAACGACAAATTCCTTTGCCTTCTTATCCGCTTCTTCCTTCGCCTGCGTCTCCAGTTCCTTGATCATCTTGGCGGTATCATGTTTCACATCTTCTTCAACAGTTTTTAACAAATATTCTTTTGCCTGTTCGGAGGTAAGTCCTGAGATTCTTTCTAGTTCCTGTACTCTTTGCTTACTCAGCTCTTCCACTTTCGCTTCGCGCTGTTTCAGCTGTTCTTCTTTTGCTGCAAATCCTGCTTCCCGCTTTTCAATCGCGTCCGCCTTCTTGTCTAAAGCCTCTTCCTTGGATAACACTCGTTTCTCGTAACGCTGCAGCTCTGCTCTGCGTTCCTTGGTTTCTTTTTCAAGTTCATTTTTATTCTTTATGGACTCTTCTTTAATCTCCAAGAGAGACTCCTTTTTCTTGGCCTCTGCGGTTTTCACAGCGTCATCAATGATTTCTCTTGCTTTTGTCTCCGCATTTCCTATCTTAGATTCAGCGTTCTTCTTCAGATTGGACACGGTTACAAAATGGCTGATGACTGCTGCCGCGATGATCAGCACGACTGCTACAGCAATGATCATTCCACTCGGCACAGGAGCACCTCCTTATTTAATTTTCATTGTACAAATACAACACTTAAATTTTATACTGTTTTCACAAAGATGTCAAGCGTTCCACTCAGAAACTTGTATCACTCGACGGATATCTTCATAGCGGAAACCTTTTCTTGCCAGATAGGCCGACACCTTCTGTGTCTCCTTCCAGTCCGCCGTCTCCGGATCATATTTCTTTTTCCGGAGCAGCTCACGGATCGCCTGTTCCGTATCCTCCGTCTCATAACATTCGGCCATGGCCTCTTCGATCTGCTCTGCCGGAACTCCTTTCTCTGAAAGCGAGGCAAATATCTCTTTCCGGCTCTTCCGGTGCTTCCGTCCCAGGATAAAGCTTCTTGCATACTCCAGGTCATTGACATAGCCAAACGAGCTTACGTAAGCCATCGCATCATCAACCACCTCTTCCGGATAGCCACCGTCAAGCAGCTTTTTCCGAAGCTGGGCCTTCGTACGTCCCATCTGGTTCAAAAGGTGCATCGCTCTCAACTTCGCCCTGCGAAGAAGTGTCTCCTGGCAGATCCTCTGATAGACCTCCTCATCCAGGCTGCCGCCCTCTGTCAGGTGATAGCGAGACAGCTCGCCTTTGTATAAACAAAAGGCGGGCTGTCCGTCCAGGAAAACCTGATATCTCGTTTTTGTCACCGGTGCAATCCCTGTGATGATCATTCAGCTTTTCCTTCCTGCTTCTTTTCTGCTTTCTTTTCCGCTTTCTCATCTGCCTCCTGGCCGAAGTGGTAATGCTCGCGGATCTGGTGATCTAATGTCTCCATGATCTCCGGATGCTCGGCCAGATACTTCTTGGCGTTTTCACGTCCCTGTCCGATCTTCTCGCCATTGTAAGCGAACCAGGCTCCGCTTTTGTTTACCAGATTCAAGCCCACGGCCAGATCCAGGATATCTCCTTCTTTAGAGATTCCTTTTCCGAACATAATGTCAAATTCCGCCTCTTTAAACGGCGGTGCGATCTTGTTCTTTACTACCTTGACGCGGGTCCGGTTTCCAACCATCTCTCCGCCCTGCTTCAGTGTCTCGATCCTGCGGACATCCATACGGATCGATGCATAGAACTTCAGCGCCCGTCCTCCGGTCGTGGTCTCCGGATTGCCGAACATCACGCCAACCTTCTCACGGAGCTGATTGATAAAGATAACCACACAGTTGGACTTGCTGATCACCGGCGTCAGCTTCCGGAGCGCCTGGGACATCAGTCTCGCCTGCAGACCCACATGGCTGTCTCCCATGTCTCCTTCAATCTCCTGCTTCGGCACCAGAGCCGCTACAGAGTCCACGACCACGATATCCATCGCTCCGGACCGCACCATGGTCTCCGTGATCTCCAAAGCCTGGTCTCCGCTGTCCGGCTGGGAAATATAAAGCTCGTCGATATCCACACCAATATTCTTTGCATAAACCGGATCCAGCGCATGCTCTGCGTCAATAAACCCGGCAATTCCTCCCTGCTTCTGTACTTCTGCGATCATATGAAGCGCAACGGTCGTCTTACCACTGGACTCCGGTCCGTAGATCTCCACCACACGTCCCCTCGGAACACCGCCTAAGCCCAATGCAATATCCAGGCTTAAGGAACCTGTCGGGATCGTCTCTACGGCCACCTGCGCCGCCGGATCTCCCAGCTTCATCACGGTTCCCTTTCCAAAATCCTTCTCTAATTTTGCGATCGCGGCATCCAATGCCTTCTTCTTATCTTCACTTGCCATAACACACTTCTCCTTTATACAACGAACAAACGTTCGTTTCCTGGTTAATATACTATTATATTTATGATTTCTTGTCAAGCATAAATAATCATGAAATCTTCTGCCGAACGGCAAAGATGATCCGGCGGCTTTTACCGCCAAAGATGAGGCCTCTGATACACTTCTTTACTGAACTTTTTGATATGTGATAGTATATCCCATCGGCGTTGAAAAGTAAATAGATTTCACGAAATCAGCCCAAAAACGGCAGCGATCCGGGCGCACTCGCACAAAAGCCCCGGCAGACGCCTTCCAAAAACATCTGCCGGAACTTTCTATCCATTCATGGTCTGATCATATTTTTCCCGTTCTGCCTCCCAGTATTTCCGGTCTTCCTCCGTGACTTTTCTGAGTACCCGGCAGGGATTTCCTGCTGCCACCACGCCATCCGGAATATCCCGCGTCACCACGGATCCGGATCCGATCACCACGTTATCTCCAATGGTAAGACCCGGGTTGATGACTACATTTCCGCCGACCCATACATTATTTCCGATGGTTACCGGCTTTCCAAACTCCAGAGCCTCTGTGCGCACTCCCGGATCGATGGGATGGCCCGCTGTATAAACACAGACTCTGGGGCCGAACATCACATTGTCTCCGATATGGACCTCACAGACATCCAGTATGATACAGTCAAAATTTGTATAAAAATTTTCACCGATATAAATATTGGAGCCATAATCACACCGAAACGGCGGTTCAATATAAAAATGTTCCCCGGTCCCTCCAAAAAGCTCCCGGATCAATTCCTCCCGGGTATCCAGATCCGCTTCCGTCGTTGCATTAAAAAGACGGGTGATCCTCCGGGAGCGGGCACAGTCCTTTGCCAGCTGCGGGTCATTTGCGGGAATATACAGTTCTCCTTTCAGCATCAGTTCCTTGTCTGTCATACGTTCCATTCCTTTCTATTCACACACCTGGCATACCAGCACTTCACAGGGTTCCAGGACCACTTCCCGGGCGTTAATCTGTTGCGGACGGTACATATTTGCCAGAAGGACCTTGCCAAGATTTTCTGAAAGCTTTACCGCCATCTCTTCCTTTCCGAAGTTTGCCAGTATAACTGCTTTTTTCTCTCCGTCTGTTCTTGCATATGCAAACAGGCTCTCGTCTTCTTCAAAAAGCGGAAGAAACTCTCCATACACAAAAACATTTTTCCACTCTTCAGACTTACGAAGAGCGATCAGCTTCCGATAAAAATGAAGGACAGATCCCGGATCCTTCTCCTGGTCCGCCACGTTGACCATTCGGTAATTTTCATTAACACGAAGCCAGGGCGTCCCTTTCGTAAATCCGGCATTTTCACCGGCATCCCACTGCATGGGAGTTCTTGCATTATCACGGCTGAATCTGTAACAAGCCTCCAGCGCTTCTTTGTCAGACAGCCCTGCTTCCCTTGCCTCCCGGTACTGATGATAAGTATCAATGTCATCGTAATCTTCAATACTGTCCATCCGGCAATTGGTCATGCCAATTTCCTGTCCCTGATAAATAAAGGGTATCCCCCTGAGCAGGACACTGACACAGCCCAGCATCTTTATACCGTCCGGATTCTGTGCGTATTCTGGCAGATAGCGGCTTGCGCCTCTTGGCTCGTCGTGATTCTCGATAATATTACTTAAAAACGCCTTGCCCTGACATTCCATCTGAGACTGAATGATCGTCTTTTTCCACTCTAGAAATGTTACTTCCCTGGTGTCATACCATCCATTCTGCCCTTCTGTCAGCATATGGGGCGCAAAGTCAAACATACTGGAAAAATAGCCGTCCTCTCCTACAAACTCCTCCAGAGCTCCCTCTTTCAGATTAAAGACCTCTCCTACGGTAAATGTATCTCTCTTTGCAAATGTCTCCCTTTTCAATTCTCCCAAAAGCTCGCCGATGCCGTCTACCCGTTCCACCATAGCCGTGCAGGCGCACATGCCGTCCGGTCCGTCCGACTCGTAGCTTGGGAAATTGACGTCTTTTTTGATGTTGATGATCGCATCGATCCGGAATCCGGCAATCCCCTTGTCCAGCCACCAGTTGATCATATCGAACAGCTCTTTCTTTACTTTTGGGTTCTCCCAGTTCAGATCCGGCTGTTCTTTTGCAAACATATGGAGATAATAAAGGTCCGTTCCCGGTACCTTCTCCCAGGCGCTTCCGCCAAAATAAGACCGGTAGTTGCTGGGCGGATTCCCGTCCTTTCCCTTTTCAAAATAAAAATATCCCGCATATTCTCCATAAGGATCCTTAAGCGCTTTCTGGAACCACTCGTGTTCACTGGAGCAGTGATTAATCACCAGATCCATCACTATACCGATCCCCAGCTTCTTTGCCTCGGCAAGCAAAGTGTCAAAATCCTCCATGGTACCGAATACCTCAGAGATCTTGTAATAGTCAGAAATATCATATCCCTGATCGATAAAAGGCGACTGGTAAACCGGTGACAGCCATACCATATCAATTCCGAGATTTTTCAGATATGGGAGCTTTTCCAAAATTCCCTTCAAATCACCTATGCCGTCTCCATTGCTGTCCTTAAAGCTTTTTGGATAGATCTGATAGACAACCTTTTCTTTCCACCACTGTTTTTTCACTGCCCGTTCCTCCATCTTTTCTTTTTCCCTTACGCAGTTTTCTGATGCTGCATTTAACCCTTTGATGATTATACTGCTCTTTTTGATGGATTTCTTCTCTTATTATGCGGTTTGATTGTACAATCCTAACTTTCTTTACATACATCCACCCACTGGAGGCTATGGCTGTATCGCTCCAGCTCTTCAATACTAAGCTCGATCATACTGTTGCTGCTGCCAGCTGCCGGGAATACCGTTTCAAAACGCTTCAGGGACTCATCCAGATAGACTTCAACCCCCTCCCTGACGGCAAATGGGCAGACACCGCCCACTGCATGTCCCACCAGGTCTTCCACTTCTTCAAATTTGAGCATTTTTGCCTTGCAGCCAAACTGCTCCCGGTACTTTTTATTATCAATCTTTCGGTCGCCTGCCGTCACCACCAGCACCACACGATCTCCTGCCTGGAAGGACAGCGTCTTTGCGATCCTCTGCGGCTCGCATCCAAGGGCTTCGGCCGCTTCTTCCACCGTTGCGCTGGAGTGTTCCTTTTCCCAGACCCGGTCTTCCATTCCGTACTGCCGGAAATATTCCTTCACTTTTTCAATAGACATCGTAGATATTCTCCTTTTCTTTACAAAGCTTTCTGCTCCATACAATAGTTTCCCAGATTGTCAAGAACCTTCTGGTTCAGCCGCTCTACCGCCTGGCGTGTCATTCCGGAGGAGCGATTCAGGCATGCTGCATGGTTATTCTTAAGAAGGGATTCGTCTCCCAGCCCCATCAGCGTATCGCAGAAATACCAGGTGTTCTCCTGATCCAGCCACTTCTTTATTGCCTCCTCCTCGAAACAGGGACTAAGGGCGGTATTAAACAACACCTTCCCCGGGCCCATGATCTGAAACTCCTCTTCGCCAAGCAGCACCACATTCTTGCTTAAGCAGCTGCAGATCACGTCGCACTCCCGCAGAAGATCAGGAAGCTCCTGATAGCGATATCCCTTCTCTTCTTCCAGTTCCGGCTTTCTGGTCCTGCTGTAATAGCGGATATCTGCATGGAAGGCCGCAAGTCCTGCTGCCACCGTTTTTGCGCTTGCTCCCATACCAAGGATCCCCACTCTGACTCCGGTAATTTCCGAAATCTCTCCGAAAAGAGGCGGGAATCCATCGTCTCCGCCCAGTCTGCGGATCAGATTTGCTGTCACATACTCTGCTACCCCGGCGTCTCCATAATCCCGGATTCCTGTCACCTTAATTCCGCGGGCTCTGGCATAGGCAAGATCCACATTGGAGCTTGCTTCTGAGTACAGGCTGCAGCACATACCGATATAGCGTACATCCTTGCAGTCCTTCAGTACATTTTCTCCGATCTTATGCGTATAGCTGACAAAGATGCCGTCTGCATCCCCGATCCTCTTTGTAATCTCGGCGTCGCTTTCCGGAATCGTATCATAAAATACCGCTTTCTCGCAGTATTCCTTTATCTTCTCTCTTGTCTCCGGCAAAAGAGACACCGGCTGGATAGCCACCAGCTTCTTTAGCTTTTTCATCCTTTCATCCTCCCGATATGTATTCAATCCTGTTCTTCATTATATACCGCCACAGAGTGATGGGAAAGAAAAATGTGAACAAAATGACCTCTTCTATAGTAATAACTTTCTGGCTGCACTATGAAATGCAGTCCCAAAACCATATCTCCTCACGTCCTCCAGCGCCCATATTTCAAACCGCCCTACTTCTTCCCCCTCCAGCAGACAGATCATCTCTCCCACCTTCTGTCCCTTCTTAACCGGCGCTGCCAGCGTCTTGGGAAGCTCTGTCTTTTTCTCTATCTTCTCATCCCCACGCATCAGAAGACTCAGCGGCTCTGACTCTTTTACCGATGCCCGGACAGTGGTAGTTTTTCGATAGGGATCCTTATCATCCACTCCCTTTTCTACCGGGATCTCCAGGACGTCAGTTTCTGGCTCTATCTTGTGGTATTCATAATTATTAAGCCCGTATTCCATAAGCTTCCTGGTATCTGCCCACTTATAATTCTTGTTGTTTGGCCACCCGCAGGCTAAGAGGGCCACGATAAAAGTCCTCTTCCCCTGTCTCAGCGCCCCTACATAGCAATAGCCGGCATCGGCAGTAAACCCAGTCTTCCCGCTTAAAGCACCATCCATCATATCCAGAAATGCATTATGGTTGCTGCAGGAAAAGCTGCGCTTCCCCTCTACATCTGTGAAGCTGTACTCCTTCGTCCGGGTAACCTCAAGGAAGGCCTCCCTTTTGGGAGATTCCATGATACAGTACCTCATGATCCTGGCCAGGTCCTTCGCCGTAGTAGAATGAATCCCTTCTTCGTCTTCTCCGTCCAGCCCGTTTGGAGTCACAAAATGCGTATCCATACAGCCAAGTGCCGCCGCCTTTTCATTCATCTGATCTGCGAAGTCCTCCACGCTCCCGGAGATTTCTTCGGCAATGACCACTGCACTGTCATTGTAGGATTCCAGCATCAGCGCATACAGAAGGTCCTCCAGGTAATATTCTTCTCCTTCCTGCACTCCCAGCCGCACCTTGGGCTGGCGTGCGGCATTCTGAGACACTGTGGCCGTCTGCCCTTCCTCCATCTCTTCCAGCGCCAGGATACAGGTCATGATTTTGGTGGTGCTGGCCATGGGGCGTATGACATTTTCTTCTTTTCCAAATAAAACACGCCCACTGTCAGCATCCAAAAGTACCGCTGACCGGGCGTATAAATCTTCGGGTTCCTCCGGCGCCTCCTCTGCCTGCACAGGCAGGCGGATATTTCCCAAAAGGAGCAGGATGATCCCTGTCATATATATGATCTGTTTTTTCCATTTCATAGCAGCACCACAAACCTTTGCCTTATCCTACTATATGCATCCTGTGGTACAGCTATTCCTTTCTTTTGATATCCGGTATGTAAATCCCGTTTAGATATCCAGCTTTAACTGGATCTCTTCTTCTGCTTCTTCCTTAAAGTTTTCCACTTGCTCCGGATTCAGAGTCGGCAGATCATCGGCAGACTGTATGCTGAACCTTCGCAGGAACTCCTCTGTAGTGCCGAATAAAATAGGCTTTCCCGGTGCGTCCAGGCGCCCCACCTCACAGACCAGATCATACTCTACCAGCTTATTCACCGCATGATCTGACTTGACGCCTCTGATCTTTTCGATCTCCAGCTTTGTCACCGGCTGTTTATAGGCGACGATCGACAGAGTCTCCAGGAGCACGTCTGTCAGCACATATTTCTTCGGCTGTTTTGCCACCCGGATCAGGTATTCATACATTTCCTTTTTGGTACACATCTGAAAAGCATCCTCCAGTTCAATAATGCGGATGCCCCTGTCCTCGGTTTCGTAACGATCCATCATCTGATGTATGATCTTTCGGGTGGTCTCTTCGTCATGCTCAATAGCAAGCGCTATCTGTCCAAGCTCCACCGAGTCACCCATGGCAAACAGGACCGCCTCTATGATTCCTTCCAATTTCTTAATTTCCACTGTATCCATACTACCTTTCCTACGCTTGTCCTTCTACATTGGAATCGATCATGATGTCCTCAAAGGGCTGTTCCTGACGGATCGTGATCGTTCCCTCCTTCATCAGCTGTAAAATCGCAAGAAACGTCACCACCAGCTGGGTCTTTGACGTCTGCTTCTTTAACAGTTCCCGGAAACTGAACCTTCGGTGCTTTTTTGCATATTCACTGACATAATCCAGCTTTTCCGGCAGTGTTACTTCTTCCTTTTCAATCTTCCCAAATTTACTGCGGACCGGATCGATCTTATCTACCTGCCGCTTCATCACATCCTGAAAGATCCGGTTCAGTTTTGCCAGGGTCAGATCTCCCAGCAGCTCTGTAAGATCCACCGGCTCCTCATAGTCTTTCACTTCCTCAGGAATCGTTGGTTCCTTATAGAGCACCTGCTCGCCCTCTACCTGACGGTCACGCAGCTCATAGGACATGTATTTATACATCTTATACTCCAGCAGCTGTTCGACCAGTTCCTGTCTCGGATCCTCTTCCTCTTCTTCCTCCACTTCCTTGGGAAGCAGCATCCGGCATTTGATATCCAGAAGGGTTGCTGCCATAACCAGGAATTCGCTCATAACATTTAAGTCTTCACTTTCCATGGCTTTAATGTAGTCCATATACTGGCTGGTGATTTCTACGATCGGAATATCGTAAATGTCTATCTTGTTTTTATCAATGAGATGTAAAAGAAGATCCAGCGGACCTTCAAACACCTGCAGCTTTACCGGAATTCCCATAACGCTCCTCTTTCCAGACTCTTGTCCGTTATCGTAACTTTATTATTATACAGGATTTCCTCTGGTTTCACAAGCACTATCCTTAGGGTTTTAGCGGGATGCTTTGTCAATCATCTCCTCTAAGTTCAAGCACCACCAGCTCCGCCGGGTTCATGAAACGGATGGGCACAGAGTGGACGCCCAGGCCGCGGCTTACTACTACATCTGTTTTCGGATCCCTGTAAATACCTGCGGAATATGCGGGAAACAGACGGAAATCCGGGGAAATGACTCCGCCGATCCATGGAAGGCCAACCAGACCGCCATGGACGTGGCCGGACAAAACAAGATCTGCCCCCCAGGCTTCATACTGCTGCACATATGCAGGATTATGCGCCAGCAGGATCTGATAGGAGGAATCTGATCTTCCGATCCGATCTTCGATCTGCCGGACACTTAGATTTCTTTTTCCCAGTTTTTCATATGCCGAAAGTGGAATTTCAAGACCGCTGATCCGGATCCTGACTCCGTCAGGTTTCCAGATCACAGCTTCATTTTCCAGAAAAATAATGCCTGCTTCTTCCAGATACTTTTTGTAGGCGGCATAGGACTGTTCATAACGCTCCGGTTCTTCTTTCAGCTTCTGCTCGTGGTTGCCATTGGCATAATATACCGGACACATAGCTGTAAGACGGGTAAGAAACTTAAGTGTCTTTGCGTAGGAAGTTCCGTTTTTCCGCACCAGCATATCGCCGCCGATCAGGATCAGATCCGGCCGGGATCTGCGGACTGCCGCCAGAAGCCTCCCGTTATTTTTTCCATAAGAGCAGTTATGGAGATCACTTAAAAATACAATTCTTTTCTTTTGTATCCCTTTCAGTTTATGGGAAAATATCCGATAGGTCCTGATCCTGAATGTCCGGAGTTCCCGGGCGTTTTCAATAAAAAACACCAGGCACAGGACGCCTAGAATTATGATGATCATCTGCAATGACTTTCTCCTCTTTCTTCAGATTAATTATATAATTATTTCTGTTCATTTGTAAACAGATATGTTAAAATCTATTACGGTAATGAAATGTATATAGGAGGAGAATTTACCATGAACATACCTGAAAGAATCAGCGCACTCCGTGCCCTGATGGCTGAAAAAGGCTATGATGCCTACGTGGTTCCTACCGACGATAATCACCAGAGTGAATATGTCGGGGAACATTTCAAGGCAAGAGCATTTATCACCGGTTTTACCGGTTCTGCCGGTACTGCTGTCATCACAAAGGATGAAGCCGGACTTTGGACCGACGGACGTTACTTTATCCAGGCGGAACAGCAGCTTAGCGGAAGCGGTGTAAAGCTGTTCAAAATGGGAGAACCCGGCGTGCCCGGCACACTGGAATATCTGGAGGAAACCCTTCCGGAGGGATGCACGCTTGGCTTTGACGGACGTGTAGTCGCCATGGGCGACGGCCTGGAATATGAAGCGATTGTTTCCAGGAAAAACGGACAGATCAACTATTCTGAGGATCTGATCGACCAGATCTGGGAAGACCGTCCGGCTCTTTCCGAAGAGCCTGCTTTTGCCCTGGATGAGTCCTATACCGGAGAGAGCACTGCTTCCAAGCTTTCAAGAGTACGGGAGGCTATGAAGGAAGCTGGCGCCGATGTCCATGTGATCGCGGCTCTAGATGACATCTGCTGGATTACAAACCTGCGTGGAAATGATATTGAATTCTTCCCGCTGCTTCTGTCCTATGCTGTCATCACTATGGACGACATGAAACTTTACATCGATGAGCGCAAGCTGACCGATGAGATGAAGGAAAAGCTGGCAAAGGATCAGATTTCTCTGCATCCGTACAATGCTATCTATGAGGACGTCAAGGCACTTCCCGGAGATGCTGCCATCCTGGTAGATTCCGCACGCCTGAATTATGCGCTTTACAACAATCTGCCGAAAACCGCAAAGGTCATCGACGAGATGAACCCCACGGTGGTCATGAAAGCAACAAAAAATGATGTGGAACTTAAGAACATCATCAGCGCACACGTAAAAGACGGCGTGGCTGTCACCAGATTTATGTACTGGCTGAAGAAAAATGTAGGAAAGACAGAGCCGCCGATCACCGAGATCAGCGCAGCGGAAAAACTGGACGAGTTCCGCAAGGAGCAGGAAGGATATCTGTGGCAGAGCTTTGAGCCCATCTGCGGATCCGGCGAACACGGGGCTATCGTACACTATGCCGCTACTCCGGAGACCAATATCCCTGTTGTAACTGACGGTCTTTTCCTGACCGACACCGGCGGCGGATATATCGAAGGCTCTACAGACATCACACGTACCTTCGCCTTTGGCAATCTGACCCAGGAAATGAAGGAAGACTTTACTACCGTCCTCCAGTGCAACATGCATCTGGCAGGCGCCGTGTTCCTGGAAGGTACTACGGGTTACAACCTGGACGTGCTGGCAAGAATGCCCGCATGGAAACGGGGTAAAAACTTTAACCATGGCACCGGACACGGTGTAGGGTATCTGATGAATATCCACGAGGCTCCCTGCGGTTTCCGCTGCGCTATCCGCGACCGCGAGAAACAGCCGCTGATGCCGGGCCTTGTCATCACCGATGAGCCTGGTATCTACATCGAAGGTTCCCACGGTGTCCGCACCGAAAATGAGCTGGTGGTACGCAAAGGGGAAAAGAACGAATACGGACAGTTCCTCTACTTCGAGCCGATCACTTACGTACCCATCGACCTGGATGCTGTTATCCCGGAGATGCTGAGCGCTGAAGATAAAGAGCAGCTCAACGCTTACCATGCAAAGGTATACGAGATAGTGGCTCCACATCTAAATGAAGAAGAACGCGAGTGGCTGAAAGAATACACACGCGCCATCTAATCCATTGGGGACGGGGGTTTTTCAGAAATCCCCCGTCCCTTTTTGCGTAAACCCGCCGGTTGTCACCCGAATGGGGATAATCTCTGTGGAAAATTTGTGGAAAACTGAAAATCACCCTTCAATGGGGACGGGGGTTTTTCGGAAAACCCCCGTCCCCATTGGTTATGGCAGGAATTTTTCCACCGTGTTTTCCACAGCATCGGGATAGCTCATTTTCTTTACTTTCTCTGTTGTCAGAATCCTGACGCTTCCGATTTCTTTTCCGTCCAGATAATACCGGACTGTTCCGGCCGCCTGCCCTTCTTTTACCGGAGCTTTTAAGGATTTTTTCATTTCGATTTTTCTTTCAATGGATGAAAGATTTGCTCCGGAAGTGTCTACATACGAAAACAACTCTTCCTGCGCCGTCCGGGCCGTTTCTTTTACGCCTCCTTTGACGGGAATGTCCGGCGTTTTTTCTGCCTCTTCTTCCTGATATACGCTGCATTTACCGAATCCGTAATTTAGCAGTGCGATCGCATCCTTTGTCCGGTCTTTACTGGTCTCGGCCGCCATGATCACTGCGATTATCTCCATTCCGTTTTTTTCGGCAGTTGCGGAGATACAGAATTTTGCCAGACTGGTAGATCCGGTTTTTAAGCCCGTCGTATATTCGTAGTGCCGCACCAGCTTGTTGGTGTTTGTCAGTCCGAATTCTGTAGTGCCTTTCTCGGTCGTATGGGTGATATTTTCCATCCATATCATGGTATAATCCCGGATCTGCGGATAGGATGTGATCAGTTCCCGGGACATCAGTCCAATATCTCTTGCCGTCGTCAGATGTCCGTCCGTGTCCAGCCCGTTGCAGTTTACAAAATGCGTATTCGCCATGCCAAGCCCTGTGGCCCGTTCATTCATCCGTTTTACAAATTCCTCTTCGCTTCCCGCAATATACTCTGCCATGGCGACACAGGCATCATTTGCGCTGGCAACCACAATGCATTTGATCATCGTCTCCACCGTCTGTTCCTCTCCCGGCTCAAGAAACACCTGGGAGCCTCCCATGGACGCTGCGTATTCCGACGTGGTGACCATATCTTCCAGACGGATCTGCCCGGACTCTATAGCATCAAAGATCAAAAGCAGGGTCATAACCTTGGTAACACTGGCCGGCGGCCGCTGCTCATCCGGATTCTTTTCATAAATCACCTGTCCTGTGGAAGCCTCCATCAGAATCGCTGACGGTGCACTGATCTGTAGCCCGGCCTGCTCCGAAGGCTCTTCTGTGCCGGCGCTCTCCTGTCCCTCACTATTCTCCTGCGTCTCACTGGTTTCCTCTACCCGGTCATCTTCCTGTGTTTTGGCGCCTTCCTGCTCTTCAGCGCTTCCCGGCATTTCACTTTCTGCCGCCTCCCCTGCCTCCGTATCCTCCTGCGCCAAAACAGGCTGTATACACAGCATCACACATAACACAACTGACAAAAATACTTTCATCCCACAGCTCCTTGCCGCTTCCTGTCTATCATTACTATTGTAATCTGCGGCTCTTTCAAATATGCTCATTCTTTTCATCCAAATATCAGAAATGCTTATTGACATCTATCTACTATGTGGTACAATATAGTTAACAACTATTAGGCGACGCATAGTAGAGGATGTGAATATTATGTATGACAAATCTCAATTAATGCGGGGGACACTGGAGGGATGCATTTTAAAATTTCTTTCCGAAGAAACCACTTATGGTTATGAACTCGTAGAAAAGCTTGAACAATACGGGTTCGAAGATATCAAGGAGGGAACCATTTATCCGCTCTTGGTGCGCCTGGAAAAAAAGGGAATTATCGACTCGCAGTTCCGCCCTTCTCCTCTTGGTCCCAGCAGAAAGTATTATTCTCTCACCACCGAAGGAGCCGCTTATCTGGAAGAATTTCTTGCCAACTGGACTAAGATTTCCTCTTCCGTCAACCAAATTTTCCGATTGGAGGGATGATCCATGACCGCAAACATCCAAGACCTCAGGAATACCCTGGAAGCTCAGAACTTCCAGGATGAACAGATCCTGAATAAAGAAAACAGGAAAACACTTCACAAAATGATGAAGTATGTACGCACATTTCCCCTTAAGAGTATAGAAATTGAACAGATCCGAAGGGATCTGACCGGCATGGCAATCGAGGCACAGCAGCGTGGAACATCTCTCCAGGCCATGCTGGGAGAAAATCCCCGGAAGTTCTGTGATGAGATCATCTATTCCATCGGAGGCATCAAAGCGCCCGGAGGACGGAAGCTTCTTCACATTGCCGGATGTTATTATCAGATTATCGGTGCTATGTCTATTGTATGCGATTTGATTTCCATTTTCGCTCTTTTGATAATTGCCGCTGGCAGTCTACTAAACACCGGGGAACCAGATCTGCGGATAATGGATCTGCTTTCTGTTTTTTGGTCCCTTGCCATTGCTATCTTCCACTATACAGCCGGGAAAAGAGCCTACCAGTATGCAAATGATATCACAAAAACCAAATTTGCGCTCCGCTGGGGAATTGGTGTTTTCGTTTTCGATTTTATAGTAAATCTTTCATTTTTCATTGAAACAGCAACTACCCCTTCGCTCCCACTTAGCCTGATCTTACTTAGCGGAATGATATGTATAATTTTCCTGACCTTCCCCATCCTCTACGTCGTGGGAGCCTACAGAAACCGACCGCACTCGGGGACACCCTAAAATGCAGATGGGGACACCGGCAAACGCAAATGGGGACGTACACTTTTTGCAAAAGTGTACGTCCCCGTTCACATTTTCGTCACATTTCTACGTTATTTCCCAGCCATCTGCTTTTCCTGCTGCTCGATCATCTTCTTTACCATATAACCGCCAACAGAACCGTTCTGTCTGGATGTCAGGTCGCCGTTGTATCCTTCAGTAAGCGGTACTCCCAGCTCGTTTGCCACCTCATATTTAAACTTGTCTAATGCGCCTTTTGCTTCAGGCACTGCTGCTCTGTTTGAAGAACGATTTGTCATTTCTATACTCCTCCTTTTCGTAACTTTGTAACTTTCTGTTTTGTTACAACCATAGTATATGGAGGATTTAAATTATTACACTGGCAGTTGATTCATATTCTGGAATTTTTTTCAGCCAGTCGCTGTTTTCCCGGATCAGAAGATCCGCGGCTTCGTTGGCTTTTTGCAGGATCTTTGCATCCTGGTACACGTCGCCCAAGCGGAAGTTCATAAGTCCGCTCTGGCGGATGCCAAACAGGTCGCCGGGTCCCCGAAGCTTCAGATCTTCGCTTGCGATCTTGAAGCCGTCGTTAGAATGATTCAGTATATCCAGCCGCTCCTTGGCCTCTTTTGCCTTGGAAGCAGTCATAAAAATACAATAAGACTGATGCTTTCCTCTTCCCACACGGCCCCGGAGCTGATGAAGCTGGGCAAGTCCGAACCGCTCGGCATTTTCGATCATCATCACGGTGGCGTTCGGCACGTCGATCCCCACCTCGATCACCGTGGTAGACACCAGGATCTGGATCTCATTTTTGGAGAACCGTTCCATGATCTCGTCCTTTTCCGCCTGCTTCATCCTTCCGTACAGACAGGACACCACGATCCCCTCTCCCATCTCTTCCTGCAGCATGGAAGAATAGTCCAGCACATTCTCTGCTTCCAGGCTCTCGCTTTCTTCCACCATGGGACAGATGATATAGCACTGTCTGCCCTCACCGATCTGCTTCTTCATAAATGTATAAGCCGTGGCACGGTAGCCGGTATCCACCACACAGTTTTTGATGGGCAGACGGTTCGCCGGCAGCTCATCGATCACGGAAATGTCCAGGTCACCGTACAAAATAATGGCAAGAGTCCGGGGAATCGGCGTCGCACTCATGACCAGCACATGCGGCACTCCGCCTTTCTTCGCAAAGGTCTCCCGCTGCTTAACCCCGAACCTATGCTGCTCGTCTGTCACCACCAGCGCCAGATTATCATAATTCACCGCATCCTGGATCAGCGCATGGGTTCCCACGATGATCTTCGCATAGCCGCACTCGATCCGGTCATAGGCCCTTCGTTTCTCTTTGGTGGTCATAGATCCGGTCAGAAGCTCTGCCTTTACCGGGATCTGGTGCTCCTCCAGCATCCGGGTGATGGTGGCGTAATGCTGTCTTGCCAGCACCTCCGTCGGCGCCATCATAGCCGCCTGCATCCCGTTTAAAGCCACCGTCAGAAGCGCTAAAAACGCCACGATCGTCTTTCCGGAACCCACGTCTCCCTGAACCAGCCTGGACATCACCGTATCTGACGCCATATCCGCGGAAATCTCCTTCCAGACCTTCTTCTGCGCCCCGGTCAGTTCATAGGGCAGTTCCTTTATAAATTCCTCCACCCGCGGGCTGGCCGGTATCACATAGTCATTGCCAAACCTTTCATTTTTATCCCTCAGCTTCCGGAGCGCCAGGATAAACTCCAGGAACTCCTCAAACACCAGCCGCTCCCTGGCCTGATAAAACACCTGCTTATCTTCAGGAAAATGGATCCCCCGCATGGCAAAATTATATTCTGCCAGCCCGTACTTCAGACGTACAGTTTCAGGGAGCGTCTCTTTCGACAGGTTCAGGCCCGAAAGCGCCTGCTGTACTGCCTTTGCCACCATATGATTGGTCAGCCCGGTGGTCAGGCCATAGACCGGCTGCAGGGTGTCCTTTTTTTCTTCATATTTTTCACTGGGGTAAAAAATCTCCGGATGCTCCATGGTCAGCACCTGCTTCCTGCTGACCACCCGTCCCCTTAAGGTAACTGCTCCTCCCTTTGCAAACGTATTCCGGAGAAACGGCATTCGGAACCAGATGACCTTCAGTGTCCCGGTCAGATCCTTCAACATCAGAGTCGTCACCTGCAGCTTCCTGCTTCCGGAAACCTGCACCCTTCCAAAGATCATCCCTGTCACCGTCTGGACCTTTCCTTCCTCCAGCTCTCCGATGGGCACTGCCTCTTCATATACGTCATAGCCTCTGGGATAATATCGGATCAGATCTCCGACCGTCTCGATGCCAACCTTCGCAAACAGCTTCTGGGTCTTCTCCCCGATTCCCTTTAATTCCGCTATATTTGTCTGTTCAATCATATTCGTCCTGCCCTCATCCTTTTTCTCGAACTACAGCAAAAGGGCGGAATCCTCCGCCCTTTCCTCTTTCTTATTCTATCATCAGACCAGACTCGGAAACTGCTTATTCTACCGCCATCACATAATAGTAAATGGGCTGACCGCCGAAGTGGAAGTCCACATCTACATCCGGATAAAGCTCTTCCACCTCCGCAGCGAATTTCTCCGCCTCTTCTTCCGACACTTCTTCTCCATAGTACAGGCTGATCAGCTCGGAATCCTCATCCACCAGCTCTGCCAGCATCTCTTTGGCGGTTGCCTCTACTTCAGTTCCAACTGCAAGAATTCCCTTGTCGCCGATTCCCATGATATCTCCTTCATGGATTTCCTTATCATCCACATGGGTATCCCGGACCGCATATGTCACCTGTCCGGTCTTCACCTGCTGGATTCCCTCCAGCATTGCCTCTTCGTTCGCTTTCGCATCCGCATCCGGCATGAAGCTGATGATCGCAGTAATTCCCTGCGGTACTGTCTTGGTCGGGATCACGACAATCTCCTTTTCCTTGACCAGCGCTTTTGCCTGGTTTGCAGCAAGCACAATGTTTTTATTATTCGGAAGGATAAACACGGTATCCGCATTGACCTGATCAATGGCGTTCAGCATATCCTCTGTGCTTGGATTCATAGTCTGCCCGCCTTCAATAATATAATCAGCGCCCAGCTCACGGAAAATCTCATTCAATCCTTCGCCGATAGACACCGTGATGAAGCCCATAGCCTTTCTCGGCTCCTGCGCCTTTTGTGCCTTTTCCTTTTCAGCCTCTTCCGCAGCCTGTTTGGCCGCCATCTTCTCTGCATCGCGGATCAGCTTTTCCTGGTGTTCTTCCCTCATATTGTCAATCTTCATCCTTGACAGCTGTCCATAGGTCAATGCCCTCTGGATCGCCAGTCCCGGATCGTTGGTGTGTACGTGGACCTTTACCACATCCTCATCCGCCACGCAGACGATAGAATCACCGATAGAAGAAAGATAAGCTTTAAAGTCCCGCTCCTCTTCTTCGGTAAATTCTCTCTCTGTCAGAATAATAAACTCTGTACAATATCCAAATTTAATATCTGCTGTCTCCTGGGCGCCGATCTTTGTTACTGCACTTCCTGTGCCCGGGGTGATAGCACTTAAGTCGATCTCTTTTCCCTGGAAAGCAGCGTAAGCTCCTTTGATCACCTCAATCAGGCCCTGACCGCCGGAATCCACTACTCCGGCCTCTTTCAGAACCGGGAGCATGTCCGGTGTCTTTGCAAGCACCTCTTCCGCATGCTCGATCACTGCCGGAAGAAAGGCCTCCAGATCATCCGTCTCCTCTGCCAGTTCCGCAGCTCTGGCTGCAATCCCGCTGGCCACGGTAAGAATGGTTCCTTCCTTCGGCTTCATAACCGCTTTATAAGCCGTATCTCTTGCTCTCTGACATGCCGCCGCAAGCGTCATCGCATCAATCTCTTCTTCATCCCGGATTGCTTTCGTAAATCCCCTAAGAAGCTGTGAGAGAATCACGCCGGAATTTCCCCTGGCACCCCTTAAGGAACCGGATGAAATTGCCTTTGCAAGATCCTTCATGTTCCGGTCGTCAAGTGCCATTACCTCTTTTGCGGCCGACATAATGGTCAGAGACATATTCGTCCCCGTATCACCGTCCGGCACCGGGAAAACATTCAGCTCATTAATATATTCTTTCTGCGCTTCAAGGCGCTCGGCGCCGCCGATCAACATCTTCTGCAGCAAAGACGCATCTACCTGTTTCATGTTTTCTGCCTCCATCTTTATCCTATATCTTTTACGCTTTCCACGTATATATTAATCCCTTCAACCTCCAGGCTTGTGAATTCTTCCACTCGGTATTTCACTGATTCCATTAGATTATTCACAACCGCTGAAATTGAAACCCCATAAGATACGATGATGTGAAATTCTATAGTAATCTTATTTTCTTTTACTGAAACAAAAACACCTTTCCGGATATTGTCTCTTGTCAGCAGTTTTACAATCCCGTCTTTTACGTTCACCATCGCCATTCCGACAATCCCAAAGCATCCAAGAGCACAGATTCCGGCATATTTTGCGATTACCTGATTATCAATGGTGATTTCTCCGTTTTTCGTCTTTATAGAACCTCTCATATAATTACCTCCAGCCAAGAATTATAAGATGATTATACCTTATCCCACAAGGTGCGTCCAGCCCTGAACGTCTGTCAGGACATACTTGTTTCCCTGTAAGTATCTCTCTTTTTCTCAAAAAATAAAAACAAATTTTATCTTGATTTTTAGAAAACTATCTGTTAGAATGAAATAGTTGTCGAGCCCGGAATGAACATGGGAGAAGATTTGAAGAAGGAGGTGCTAACATGGCAAAATGTGCTATTTGCGGAAAAGGCGCTCATTTTGGAAATGCAGTCAGTCACTCACATAGAAGATCAAACAAAATGTGGAAATCAAATATTAAATCCGTAAAGGTGAAAGTTAACGGCGGAGCAAAGAAAATGTATGTATGTACTTCTTGCTTA
>OGYQ01000521.1_pt1 | contig 39244 bp, 37 predicted proteins | sample 1576641 | NCBI WGS metagenome assembly OGYQ01 (sample SAMEA3541476, study PRJEB24748) | human gut metagenome | biome: human gut; feature: human-associated habitat; material: faeces | place: China | collected 2012 | reverse complement strand
CTTACGAAGCACCGAACTATCGTTATTCAGGCGATAGTTCGCTCGTGGCACACTAGACCTTGACGCCGCCGATCAGACCGATGACCGCCCCGCAAGCGTAAATCAACTTCGTTGCCGGATCGAAATAGCTCGTCACCATGTTGGTGGCTTCGGTAATGCCCGCCATGCCGTTGCCTTGTGCAAAGGCCGAAGATGCAGCCAGAAGAAGGGCTGCCGAGAAAAGAAGATGTCTCTTGTTCATAAATTGTTTTCGGATTGTGCCGGACGGTTGGATAGACCGCCCGGCGGGTTGATACTGATTTTAACTTTGTGGATTTAGTGGTCTGCATTTCAGGGGTGCAGCTACCCGTACTCTTTTTCTTTCATCGTTCGTTACTATTTTAATCGTTATACAAAATCCCGAATGTCGAAACCGACGGCCTCGTCCAGCAGATCGGGCGACGGGGCTACCGCCACGGCAGGCGGACTTAAGTAATAGTCCATCAATCCCGATATTTTCGCTCCGATGGCTGCCGAACCGTTCGACAGCCGCTCGAAAAACTCCGTGCCGCCGAGCTGTCCGAAAACCTGCCCCGCCTGCCTGCGCTCCGTGTCGGTGGCCGAGTTGTCGCCTGCGGTCTTGACCGCACGGGCGATCTCCTCGAAACTCGCTCCCGAAGCGTAGCGCTGGCGGCCTGCCGCGAGCGGCATCTCCTCCTCTTCGTCCCACGTCTCCTCCTCCTCGTATTCAAGCGGCACGTCGGGAATTTCCAGATGCTCGAAAGCCTCGTCCAGCTTCTCGTCGGGGATACGCGCGGAAGTCCGTTTTTCGGTTTCGGGGGCAAATGTAGCCGCATTTTCCATCGGTTTCCCGTTTTCCGGCTTCGTGGCAGCTTGTGGCGTCGGGATGGCAGTATCTGGCGTTCTCGGCCTTATCCGAAAGGTGCTTTTCCCCACGATGTCCGGCCGCTCCTGCGGCGGCGTGGAGGGTGTCGCATCCGACTGCGGATTTTTCCCCGCCTGATGCTTCTCCCAGCAAAGGTAGGCGGCCAGCCATACCCCATAGCCGACAAGCAGGCATACTAAAAGCGTCTCCATAGCCGTCTAAAAAATAGGACGGTTATGTTCGTCGTACAGCGAGGCGATAACCTCCTTGTGGGAGGCGAAATGCTCCGCCAGCACATTGTCGATGTAGCTGAACAGCGTAACATCGTCGCCGCCGATAACGCGGGCGATACGCCTGATACGTTCATGGTACTCCCTGCGTACATAGACCAGCTTGCCCTGACGGGCGACCGTATCGGCTTTCTTCAAATAACGCGAGCGGTAATTCTTCTTCGCCTCCCGCTTGTTCCATCTTTTCCAAATCATAGCTAAATTAAATTATTGAGTTGTTTTTTATAAAGGGTGTTAATCGCTTCCCGATGTTCTTTGAGATGTTGCGCGAGAACCGTGTCAATATATCCGCCGATGGAAATACCTTTTTCGGCGGCAAGGATATTCACGATTTTGGAAATCTTGGTATGAATTTCCCTGCTGATATAGACGCATTGGCGCGTTTTGATCTCATTGCGTTTTAGATATTTGCCTCGATAGTCGGCAGCGGCTACTTTCGTTTCCGGCATTTCCTCGAATGAAGGCCCGAAATAATTTTTCTTACTCATGATTACCCGTTTTTATTTATTAGAAAATGTTGTTATTCATCTCATAGCGTTTTTTTATCTCCTCTTGAAACATATCGAAGTGATGCGCCAGCACGTTGTCGATATAGCTGAACAGCGACACTTCGTCTTTGCCGATTACCCGCAGAATAAGCTGTATGCGTTCGTGATACTCCTTACGGATGTAAACTGTCTTGCCGATCCTTGCAGGTATAGTCGCCTCTTTCAGAAAGAGTGCTCCGTAATCCTGCTCTTTGTTTCTGGCCTTTCGGCGACGAGGCTCTTCCCGCTGCTCCTCCGGCGGCAGGGGTTCGGAAGCTGCCGCCTCCTCGTCGGTCGGGCTTTCTGTCGCCCGTGCCGACGGCGGAAGCGTCATGTCGTCCTGCCGGAACGAGTTGATGATAAAATTCTCGTCGATACCCTCGACATTCGCTTTTTTCGCCATAGACTTACTGCTTTACTATTGTCAGGATTTCATCGACCAGCGCATCGAGGTTACTGCCCCTTACGAGTGTTCTGTCCGCAGGGAAGAGCGTCGAGCGGAATACCGCCTTGCGCTCCGAGGCGGCCTCCTTGCGGAAACGCTTGCTGTCCGGCAGATAGGTTTTCAGTATCGGGAGCGCCAGCTCCGCACAGATTTTTTCGTAGGCGGAGTAGATCTCCGTCTTTTCGCGCCCGTCCACCATGTTCCAGAGCATATACAACCCCTTGATGTTGGTCTTGCCCGTGCTGATCATGTGCTCGTTGATGACCGTGGCGAACTGCATGGAGCTGGTCATCACAACGCGGTCGGCGATGATCGGGCAGATAATATAATCCATCGCGGCGATGGCCTTTACGATATTCGGATTGTTGATCGTACCCGGCAGGTCGAAAAACACGAAGTCCAAATGTCGCCCCGTTCCGGCCTGCTTCGCCGCCGTTTCCGCCGCATCCTCCGGCTTGCAGCACAACACGGGATAGGCTTTCTTGTCGAGCCGTTTGAACTGCTCGTAGGCCATCGCCTTATAATGCTCGTCCTTCATGGTCGTGTCCATATCGCGCCTGCGCATATCATGGATGCTGTACTGCGGAAAGTCGCAATCGACAACCGCGACGTTGTATCCTTTGACATAGTGCAGGTAACTTGCGACGAGCGCCGTGATGGTTGTTTTTCCGGCTCCTCCCTTTTGTGTGGAGAAAGCCACGTAAATCGGTTTGTTCATACTGTCATACATTTTAATCGTTATACATTGAGTTATCTGTTTTTACAAACATTCGGTCAGCCTTACCGCCGTTCCGATGTTTGGCCGTCCTGACGGGCGTATATCCCGACTGACAGCCCAACATCGCAACCAACCAACATTGGGCTGGTTGCTGCAACCGTCCGCCCGACGTGCGCGGGTTGCTCGGATTGTCCGTCCGTACCTCGGTCTGCACCTATCTACTTCCGGCTGTTCCGCCCGCCGCATATTGGTTTATGCCGCAAATAAACAAGGAAAAAATGTCGCTTGTGTCGTTTGCGTCCCATGTGGCAGCTTGTGGCGTCGGGATGGCAGTGTTTGGCGTTTTCTGCCTCTGGAATCCGACGCCGGAAGCCTCTACATTTGCACCCAAGCGACAGGGCGCACCTACACGGCTTCATGCTGCGGTCGAAATCGGTTCTCCCGCAATCCGTCCCCGGACGGATTTTTATGTTCATCGGAACATAGCAAGGTGTGTATCGAGTAACTCGATACTTTTCGGGTTACTCCCGAAAACCTTGCCCTTGCAGGGGGCCGGGCTGTCCCTCCGAAGTCGGGCAGCCACAAAGAGGAGACCTGCGGTCTGCATCCGTGTGGTGGCTTATGTCGCGCAACCACTAAATCCATAAGTATATGAAAGGTAAGACAAGAAACGTCGGGGGCAAGCCGCCCAAACCCGACAAGGCCGCGCATCCGGTCATGGTGCGCTTCACGGACGAGGAATACGCCCGTTTCCTCGCTCTGTACGAGCAATCGGGCGTGTATGCCAAAGCGGTATTCATCAAAGCCCGCGTATTCGGCGCGGAGTTTCGCGTGCTGAAAGTCGATAGGACGCTCGTCGATTATTACACGAAACTCTCCTCGCTGCACGCCCAATACCGTGCCGTAGGCGTCAATTACAACCAGACCGTAAAGGAGCTGAAGAGCCGCTTTTCGGAGAAAAAGGCGATGGCGCTGCTCTATAAATTGGAACGCCTGACGATGGAACTCGCCGAAATAAGCCGTCGGATTCTCGCCCTAACCCACGAATTTCAGCAGCAATGGTTGCCAAAATTAACGTAGGAAGCTCCCTTTACGGGGCTTTGGCGTACAACGGCGAGAAGGTAAACGAGGGGCAAGGGCGGTTGCTGGCGACCAACAGAATCTTCGACGAGGGGACGGGCCGCCTCGACATCCGGCAGGCTGCGGAGGACTTCGCACGCTGCCTGCCGGAGCAGGTGCGGACGGCGAAGCCCGTCGTTCATATCTCCCTGAACCCCCATCCCGACGACCGTCTGGGCGACACGGAGCTGACGGCCATCGCCGAGGAGTATCTCGCAAGGCTCGGTTACGGCGACCAGCCCTATGCGATCTTCAAGCACGAGGACATCGACCGCCACCACGTGCACATCGTGACGCTATGCGTGGACGAGCAAGGGAAGAAAATCGGCGATAGCTTTCTGCACCGCCGCAGCAAGAACATCGCCCGTGCTTTGGAGCAGCAGTACGGCCTGCATCCTGCCGAGCGCAAGCGGCAGACGCAGTACGAACCGCTGCGCCGCGTGGATGCGGCGCAGGGCGATGTGAAGAAGCAGATCGGGAACGTACTGAAAAGCATATCCGGCAAGTACCGCTTTCAGTCGCTCGGAGAATACCGCGCCCTGCTGTCGCTCTACGGCATAACCGTCGAGGAGTGCAGGGGCAAGATGCGGGGACGCGAATATCACGGTTTCGTCTATTCGGCCATCGACGCGCAGGGCGAAAAGGTCGGCACACCGATCAAAGCCTCCCGTTTCGGCAAACGCTACGGGTACGAGGCGTTCGGGAGGTGGTGCGAGACAAGCAAGGCGCAGATCAAGAAGCAGAAGACGGGCGACATGACAAAGGCGACCGTGCTTGCCGCCATGCGGCGCACGAAAGAGAGGACGGAGTTTGTCGCGGCACTCGAAGCCAAAGGCGTGGACGTGGTACTGCGCGAAACCGACATGGGGCGCATATACGGCGCGACGTTCATCGACCACCGCACGGGCTGCGTCCTGAACGGCTCGCGCATGGGCAAGGAGCTTTCAGCAAACGCCTTGCAGGAACATTTCGCACCTCCCGCTCCGGGGATTCCGCTCTCTATCGACCTGCCGCAACCCACCGCAAAAGCGGCGGACAACACCACGCAGACGGCCGGCTATGAAGAACTGCCGGATGTTTTGGGACTGTTCTCACCGACAGCAGGCGGGGCGGATGCCGAGGAGCAGGCGTTCATGCACGAGATGCAGCGGCGAAAGAAGAAGAAAAGAAAACATTGTAAAATCTAATCATTATGCAACAAGAAGACGATTTGAGGGCATTGGCGAAAATCATGGATTTTCTGCGTGCCGTAAGTATATTATTAGTAGTAATGAACGTGTATTGGTATTGCTATGAAGCGATACTCGCGTGGGGCGTGAATATCGGCGTGGTCGATAAGATTCTGATGAATTTCGACCGCACGGCGCACTTGTTCCACTCCATACTCTATACGAAACTCTTTGCCGTCGTGCTGCTCGCACTCTCGTGTCTGGGAACGACGGGCGTAAAGGACGAAAAGATTACATGGCCGAAAATCGGCACGGCACTCGTGGCGGGCTTCGTGCTGTTCTTCCTGAACTGGTGGCTGCTCGACCTGCCTCTGCCGCTCACGGCGACCGTAACACTCTACATCGCAACGGTGGCGGCGGGATACGTCTGCCTCCTGATGGCCGGATTGTGGGCGAGCCGCCTTTTGAAGAACAACCTCATGGACGATCCGTTCAACAACGAGAACGAGAGCTTCATGCAGGAGACACGCCTTCTGACCAACGAATACTCCGTGAACCTGCCCACCCGTTTCTACTACAAAAAGAGGTGGAACAACGGCTGGATCAACATTCTTTTGCCGCAGCGTGCATCCATCGTATTAGGCACGCCCGGCAGCGGAAAATCCTATGCCGTAGTCAATTCCTACATCAAGCAACAGATCGAGAAAGGATACTCGATGTATATCTACGATTTCAAGTTTCCAGACCTTTCGACCATCGCCTACAACCACCTGCTGAACCACTTGGACGGGTACGAGGTAAAGCCGAAATTCTATGTAATCAATTTCGACGATCCGAGGCGCAGCCACCGCTGTAACCCCATACATCCCGACTTTATGGAGGATATTACGGATGCCTACGAGAGCGCGTACACAATCCTATTAAATTTGAACAAGACGTGGGTGCAAAAGCAGGGAGACTTCTTCGTGGAATCGCCCATAATCCTCTTTGCTGCAATTATTTGGTATCTCAAAATCTACGAGAACGGAAAGTATTGCACCTTTCCGCACGCCGTCGAGTTTCTGAACCGTAGGTACGAGGATATTTTCCCGATATTATCCTCTTATCCCGAACTCGAAAACTACCTTTCGCCCTTCATGGACGCATGGCTCGGCGGCGCTGCCGAGCAGCTTCAGGGGCAGATCGCATCGGCCAAAATTCCGCTTTCGAGGATGATTTCACCGCAATTATATTGGGTGATGTCAGACAGCGAGTTTACGCTCGACATCAACAATCCGCAGGAGCCGAAAATCCTCTGCGTGGGCAATAATCCAGACCGCCAAAACATTTATGGCGCGGCACTCGGTCTGTATAACTCGCGCATCGTGAAGCTCGTAAATAAGAAAGGCAAACTCAAATCCTCGATCATTATCGACGAGTTGCCGACCATATATTTCAAGGGTTTGGACAATTTGATAGCGACGGCACGAAGCAATAAGGTAGCCGTGCTGTTAGGATTTCAGGACTTCTCGCAGTTGGTGCGCGACTACGGCGACAAGGAGGCCAAAGTCGTGATGAACACCGTCGGCAATATCTTCTCCGGGCAGGTCGTCGGAGAGACGGCAAAGACGCTATCCGAGCGTTTCGGAAAAGTCTTGCAGAGGCGGCAGAGCATCACGATCAACCGCAACGACAAGTCCACATCCATCAACACCCAGATGGATTCGCTCATCCCGCCCTCGAAGATTTCCTCTCTGACGCAGGGTATGTTCGTCGGCTCCGTAGCGGACACCTTCGACGAGCGCATCGAGCAGAAGATTTTCCACTGCGAGATTGTCGTGGACGCTGAAAAAGTAAAGCGGGAGGAGAAAGCCTACAAGCCGATACCGGTTATTACCGATTTCACGGACGAGAACGGCAAGGACTGCATGAAGGAGCAGATACAAGAGAACTACAACCGTATCAAAGCCGACGTGCGGCAGATTGTCGCCGACGAATTGCAGCGCATACAGAACGATCCGGCGCTGGCGCATCTGTTGCAGCAGAAATAGTATAATCATAGAAAAGGCGGTAACATTCAAATTACCGCCTTTTCTATATATAATAATGTGGTACTTACCGACGCTGCCGATCCCGTGCATCATCCCGCTGCATCCGCAGATTCAGACGCTCGCTCAACTTGTCGAGAAAGTAAGTCCGGCTCTCGTTCTTGCGGCGTTTCATATCCAGATAGGCATCATAGCAATGTCTGTCCTTAATCTCCAGACCGAGCAGCGAACCGAAGAAAGCCGCCAGCTCCTTGATATTGTTCTGCCCGTCATTGATACAGCCCAGCTCGTCGAGGGCGTAGATAATCTCAATCAATTCGACAAGGCTGCCCGTCCAACGGAAAGAGCTTGTCGGTTGCGAATCGGTTTGCAAGGTGGATAGTGGTGGCACTTGGGGTACAAGAATCTTTTGCGTCCTTCGCACGAAAGCGAGGGCTTTGCGGATATACAATCCCGAAACGCTGTCCGTTTCCACGCCGTAAAACTTCCGGTGGAATTGAAGCTCCGTCTCCACATGGATAAGGGCGAGGACGGCATGGTGCAGGTTCATTCCTCCCATACAGAGTTGTATCACTCTATCGGTAAAGTCCCGATAAGACGAACACAGGTCGTTCAGGCTGTCGGCCTCATTGATGCGACGGAAGAAATCCGTTTCCGTCAGTACGATATATTCCATTTGTCATTTCTTTTTCGGTTATTGACTCTGTTTTCTGTATGCGCACGTAAGTGTTTAGAACAAACAGAGTTCCACCAAATGACAAATTACAATAAGCTATTTACATAATACTGATAAACAGCAATATAAATGCGAAAAATATTTTGAAGCCGCTTTTTCGGAGGAGAAAAAAGCGTAAAATTATTTAACGGCGTTAATTTTTTTAACGCCTATGTGGTGTAAAACGCGTTAAGCGTCTGTCAGTTGCTCCGACGAAAAACGGCCTGCACCGTACCGTCCGTGCAGATGCGGGTGGCGGTACATTTCCAAAAGATTTCGGGCAGTGGAGATTGGTACAGCCGTTTGCCGCGACCGAGAATGACGGGTATCGTGTAGAGAACAATCTCGTCGATCAATCCCATTCGGAACATTCCGTCGATGATGGCCGCCGTTTGGTTGTCGGCCTCGATAAGATAGGTGATGTTCGCCGCCTCATTCTCCGCCCAATCGCTCAACATGGTCAGCGAAACATCTTTGTTTAACAAGTGAGTGGCGGCAGTTCTTAACTTCGCTATCTCGTCGGAAAGGACAGCGGACAATTCGGGACGGTCATCTATCATGTATCCGTCGATGGATTGGAGGGCGAGCATCTGTACTTTTGCCATATCATCCGGTTTTTAGGTTTCAACCGGAAGCTCTATAAAAGAAGCGTGCAATCCACGCTATCTCTAATGGAGGCTCTGGAATGCCCTTAACAGGAATAGGTGAATGCACGCTATGCAAAGGCATAGCATAAGCAATCACGCAATAGTTCCTGTTAATGTTAATTTTCCAGATTCCCATTAGGACGACTTGCGGTCTTATGTCTATATATAGTCGGACAGAGAGTATAGGCTTTCTGTCCGCTTTTTCTCAAATGTCATGCAAAAGTGGATAGGCCACTTCCGCAATCGTATTGCAAATATATTCTTTTTCTACGGAATATCTTTCATGTTTCATCTCTTTTCTACTGTATGTTATATTGTTCCATCTTCTTATACAACGTCGGCGGGCTTATGCCGAGCAGCTTGGCTGCCTGCCGTTTGTTCCCGTCCGTCTGCTTCAACGCCTTTATGATACGGTCTTTCTGCATCGTCTCATCGACCAGCGCGAAGTCCGAAACTCCGCTTTCTGCTTCCGTTGCATCAAGTCCCAATGCGTCGGACGGAATCAATCCCTCTCCGGTCATTAGTACGGCGGTCTGTACGACCTGCCGCAGCTCTCGGACATTGCCCGGCCAGTGATAAAGGGCTAACAGTTTCTTCGCCTCCTCATCGAATCCCGTTACGGACTTCTTCAGCTCCGTGTTCATCTCGCCGATGAAGAACTCCGCCAACGGCAGGATGTCTTCCCTACATTTCCGAAGCGGCGGCAGTTCGACGACGAACTCCCGAATCCGATAGTAGAGGTCTCGGCGAAACCTTCTTTCCTCGACCGCCTTATTCAAATCCTCGTTGGTGGCCGCGATGATACGCACATCGGACGCCTTGTCCCGATTTCCTCCGACAGAACGGTAGGTTTTGCTTTGTATGGCACGGAGCAACATCTGTTGCACTTCCATCGGCAGATTGCCTATCTCGTCGAGAAACAGCGTACCGCCGTCGGCCTCTCCGAAATAACCCGCCTTGTTGTCGGTAGCACCCGTGAACGCCCCTTTTTCATGCCCGAAAAGGATGGAGGCGGCCAGCGACGAGGATAACAGACCGCAATCGACGGCGACGAACGGTTTATCCGCCCGGTCGCTGCGGCGGTGTATTTTCGCAGCGATATGTTCCTTGCCCGTACCGTTTTCTCCCAATATAAGGACGCTGATATTGGTCGGAGCGACCAGCCGGATGCGGTGGTCGATTGCCTGAAACGCCTCGCTCTCGCGGTCGAGTATATGCTCCCGTTTCACAAGGCTGCGGCTCTTTCGTTTCAGCAAACTGCGAATGGTAGGCAGCAGCTCCTCTTCCAATGTCCGTTTGCTGATATAGTCGTCCGCTCCCGATTTCATGGAGCGAACGGCGGTCGGCACTTCGCCGTAGTCGGTCATAATAAAGAACGGGTTGCGGCGACCGTTTTCACGCATATACTTCAAAAGGTCTATGCCGTTCCCGTCGGGAAAGCGCAAGTCGGAAAGGATTATATCATCATCCGAAACGGACAAGACGGCTTTCTTGGCAGCCGACAGACTGTATATCCTTTCCGTTTCAATTCCCTCTTTTGCCAGAAGATTGCCCACATGGTCGCAATAGACCACATTGTCGTCGATGATAATTACTCTGCCCATAGTCCCTCCTTTGTCTCTCGTGCCAGACGGATGATCCGCTCCCCGTTATTCAATACGGCCTGCACCTTTTCATTCAACAAGGCATCGTCGTATTGCGGTCGGTGTATCAATTCGTACAGCTCCCGCAAAGGCTCGTCGGCATTGATCAGCATCCACGAACTGCGCAGGTGGTGGAGCAGGTTATCCAATTCGGCCATATCTCTTTTCTCGTGGGCTTCACGTAATTCCGCCATCTCTTTTTCGGTCTCGATTATCAACCGTTCCAAGATCTCCTCGTTATTCCCGTAAGCGAGCAGCGGTGACAGCGTGATTGCCCGCTTTTGCTCTCCATTCTCAATACAACGGGAGACCGCCTCCAACAGCTCCGTTGCGGAGAACGGTTTGAACAGGCAGCCGCTAAATCCGTTGGCGAGCAGTTCCTCTTCCGAACTGCTGTCCAATGCCGTTGCTACGACAATCGAAATACTCCGCGAGTTGCCGATTTCAGACGAGCGCAACAGTTCCAACACCTCGTAGCCGTTCATATCCGGCATCTTCAAATCCGTAATCAACAGGTCGTAATCCCGTTCCCGCATCATGTTCAGCAACTCGCCCACATTGCGGCAGGTGTCGCATCCGATTTCGTATCGGGCCAACATATCCCGTGTCATGGTGCATTGTACCGCATCGTTGTCCAATACCAGCACGGAGGCGTTGCGCAGGTATCGGGATATTGGAGAGGCAGGCGTTTCCCCGGTAAATTCATCCTCCGCCTTTTTGAGCGGGATGCGTACCGTGAAATGACTGCCGATTCCTACCACGCTCTCCAGAGAAACTTTACCTCCCATCAACTTTGCGAGGTCGCACACGATAGGCAACCCAAGTCCGAAGCCGTCTTGTGTGGCGGCATTGGTCAGGCGTTCAAAAGGATGGAAAATCTTTTTCTGCTGCGCTTCGGCAATTCCGAACCCCGTGTCCGAGACTTCGAGTGTGAATACTCCGTCCGAGTAACTCGTTTTCAATGAAACAGAACCCTTATCCGTAAATTTCACGGCATTGGACAGCAGATTGCTCCCGATTCGGAGGATCATGTTCTTGTCGCCGACCACGACATCGGTTTCGCAAGCCTCGATGTGAAACGCGAGGTGTTTCTTCTCCGTCCTCGGCGTGAACTCGTGTTTCAGCGCGTTGGCGATACATTGTAATTGGAATGGCTTGGGGCATACCTGCTCTTTGCCGTTATCCAGCCGAAAGAAATTCAGCAGGTCGGCGAGCATGATGGCCATACGACGGACGGACTGACGGACGGCTTGAATATGTCGGGTGCGTTCCGTCTCGTCGGTATCGGCGATAATCAACTCCGTATTGCCGCTGATGGCGGACAGAGGAGAACGCAATTCATGGATGATGGTCTGCATGGTTTGGCGGCGAGCCGTGAGCAGCTCCTTGTTCTTTTTCACGCTCTGGCGTAACTTCTCGATCAATTCCTCCAATTCCCGTTTGGTACGCGCTTTCTCCCGAATATCCCGTTGGATAATCCAATACGACACGACCAGAAGGACGATAGCACTTACGATCAGTCCGGTAATAATCATGGTCGAGCGGTCGTAGGATTGTTGGAGATACAACTCCTTGCCCTGAAATGTGGCTTGCGTTTGCTCGTCCATATCTTGAATCAACACATACAGCTTGCGGTTCAACTCCCGGTTTTGAACACGCAGGCTGTCCGTGTAAGCGTCGATTGCCTGCTGCCGTGCCTCCTCCATCGAAATCAACTGCTTGTTCAGGGAGTGAATCGAGTTTGGAGTGGTCGGAACTTGTACGGTCTCCTTGCCTCCGAAAAGTCCGGCAAGACCTCTCTTTTTTCGGGTTACGGTGCGGAAACTTCGTGTTTGACGGGCAAGGACGGGCAGGTGTTCCGACAAGAGGCTGTCGTGTTGTTGAAACACCTGCATGGCTTGGTGCAGGTGCTTTTCCTTATTGGCCAGCAGAAGACGGAGCGTGTCTATTTGTCTGGTCGGGACAAACTCTTCATAGTCTCGCTGCAAAATCTGCAAAAGGCTGTCTATGCGCAACCGCCGCACCTGATACTTTCGATAATCCTCTTCGTCCCATGTTATCGCGGATTCTCCCAACGTGGCAAGGACGGTGATATGTCTATGGGCGGCGTTTATGGTACGGTTGGCCTCCCGGATTTCGGTTATTTCCGATTCGATATTTTGTACTCGGTTTCGTTCGTAGAACATGATAGCAGCCATACTTCCGATGACTGCTATCAATATGATGTACCCTATAAGTATTCGATGTTGAAGTAATAATTTCATTGTTACTATTGTTAGTCACATGGAATGTCCAAATCTTGTATTATCCTGACGATACTTTCGTCCATCCCGACAAATTGCCCTTTTCCCTTCATCTGTCTTTCTGGAAAATCCCGATTCAAACGGATAAGCGTCATACCGGAATTTGCAGAGGCCATCTGCTCGAATGGAAACCGGATAATACCCGGTGTGTTGTAGCCTACACCCAACTCCAACAGCACACAACGCCCACGATACGCTTTCTTTAGAAATTGAGTATAACGGTCTGTTTGCAAGTGCCATGCGGCATCTTCGACAAAATAGTTATCCTTACGCAGATTGACATCCATACTGCCGCCGCACACCGGACAATGCGGTACAAGCGTCGTGGGAATACGACCGTCATGTATCGAACCGAGCATTTGTTTAACCAGCTCTTTATCGTCGTATCGTTTGGGATGGCAGCCGCAAGCGCATTGCAGGTAGGCATAGTCGCCCTGCACCTCGAAAAGACGGTCGGAGGCAAATCCGCCCTTGCGGAACTGTCCGTCCACGTTGGTCGTAATAACGAAATACTCTTTTCCGTCCACGAGCCGGAACAGATCCCGATATAATTTCATAGCAGGCGGTGCAAATCGGGCGAAGTCGATATGCTTCGCCCAATAAGCCCAGCGCTCCTCTTCGGTCGGAAAGTCGTAAAACGATGAAGTATAAAGGTCGGTAAAACCATAGCGTTCTATAAATTCGGAAAACTCCCGTTTGAAACGCATCCCGCCGTAATCCAATCCTGCCGCAGCCGACAAACCCGCTCCGGCTCCTATCAATACATAGTCCGCTGCCGCCATTGCTTTTCGAGCAGCGGCTATGCGTTCTTTATAGCTGTCCATAACCGATGCCTTACTGAAGAAGCTCTCGATAAATGGTGTAATCATTTCGGCTGAAAACATCGAAAACGATCGTTTTAATGGTTGTGTACTTTGTTGTATTCAAATAGTCTAAAACCGTAGCAACAGCTATCTCGGCTGCACGCTGCTGCGGGAAACCATACTCTCCCGTGGAAATACAGCAAAAAGCCATACTTTCCACTGCATGAACTGTCGCTGTTTCGAGACAGGAACGATAGCAATCCGATAACTGCTTTTCTTGCTTTTGGGAAGGAACACCGCTGGAGACAATCGGCCCTACGGTATGTATCACATAACGGGCGGGCAGATTATAGCCTTTCGTAATCTTGGCTTTTCCCGTCGGTTCGGCATACCCTTGTCTTTGCATCAAGCGGTTGCACTCTAACCGCAATTCGATTCCGGCAGCAGAATGAATGGCATTGTCGATACATTTGTGTAGCGGAACGAAGCATCCCAACAAGGCGTCGTTGGCGGCATTGACGATGGCATCCACTTGCAACCGTGTAATATCTCCCTGCCACAGCCGCACTCTTTCATCGCAGCCGCACGGCTCGGTCTGGGAAATGGTTACAACTCCTTTTTCCGCAAGTTGCAGTTGCAACTCTGTATCCTGCGCCGCGAGAAATTCCCGACTTATCGGACGAGGCGGACGGATATTGAGTAATGCCCGTAATAGATTCCTCTTGTCATGCAGGTTATTCGGAAACGGCATATTATCATATACAGAACTCTCCGACAGTAGGATATGAAGTATTTTATCCAATTTATCCATCTTCATTTGGCTTTAGCCGGATAACCTTTCAGCGAATAAAATCGGTTCGGATTGTCTGTTCTGGCTCTGGAACTTGTAAACCGTTCTGATGTATATTTTTCAATAGCCAAGCCATGTTTCTCCCTAATGTCCGCATGATTTGTAACCCCTCCAAGTCTTGAACTGCCTCTCCGGGACGGCGTCCATGTACACTGTTCCAATATTGCGATGAAACGACAGGCATATTCGTTATCGTGAAATACTTGTTCAGGCGGTCGAAAGTCGCACTTGCCCCTCCGCGTCTGCAAATGGCGACAGAAGCGGCTGGCTTGTAGAGCAATGCCGAACGGCAGGAATAAAACAAGCGGTCGAGCAGGGCACAGAGCATACCGTTAGGGCCGGCAAAATAAACAGGAGAACCGATAATGACTCCGTCGGCCTGCTGTAACTTTTCACGAATCGTACGATATGGCTCATCATTAAATACACATACCCCCGTTTCTTGACATTTATTACACGCAATACAACCCTGAATGGCTTTAGTCCCGATAGAGACTATTTCAGTTGCTACACCTTCTTTTTCAAGTGCAGTAGCGACTTCCGAAAGAGCTATATAAGTATTCCCTTTTTTATGGGGACTACCATTTATCAACAAAACTTTCATATTTGACTTGAGAAAAAAGGCGACGAAATTCCGCCGCCTTATGGTTATTATTTGAAGTGGATTATTTATAAAGATTAGCAGCGACAGCCGTGAGATTGTCAGGTGCAGCAGCTTGCGGATAAGCAGACTTCATTGCAGCGATAAAATCATTCTCATTCTTTTCGTCCTGCAATAGTTTCTGCATCTTTTTCAGATAACCGATCTGAAAATCGACGGCTGCTGTATCTGCCGTTGCTACGCCATGTCCGCCGACAAAAAGTTCAGCGCCGGACTTTTTTGCTTTCTCTAATTCAGAGAGATAGGCTTTCACTGCGGTACGGCCCGTAATCTGGAGTGGCCCCATGTGCATTTCAGAAACGGGTGTGAAATGCAGATAATAAACTTTACCTCCGATCAGGATGCTTGCTGCCGGAAAATCGGATGCAGCACCGGGAGTAAACTCGAAAACGATTCCTGCCAATTTTTCTTTGCCGTTTTTGGTAATTGTCGCAGTCGGAATTTCACCGTCCGTGTCGATAGCTTTCCCGAAATTGGCGGCAAATCCTTTTACCATACCTCCATAAATCTCTCCTTTGACAAATTCGGGCATCCCCTCTACCATGACGTACTGCGACGGTTCATAAGCGGAAAATCCGGCAGCATGATAATTTGCAATAACTTTCTCAACAGGTTTTTCCAGTTTTGCGATATATTATTGCATCTCTTTTATGTTATCACGGAAAGCGGCAGGTTCCAAGACAACGAGACTTTCGCTACCCTCGATAATGTAGCTCATATCGCCCAGCGGATCGGCTGTTACGTAAGAGTGAAGTTTGAATTTACCGAAGTCTTTAACCTCGAATTTACCTTGTGCATTGACTACGAATGTCATGCAGGCAATAGCCAGCGTTAAAAAAAACTTTTTCATTGTCCTTTAATTTTTACGATTGATAAATTTATTTTTTCAGTGCCCATTCGAGCAACTCTTTCATATAGATTCTGCTGTCCTTGCCCCACCAACGAGTTTCCATCATCTTATGTACGTTACGTTCGCCGTCGGGATAGCCCATCAAAAGCGCCGCCATCGTTTCTCCCGCCACATAGAGCTTACCTCCGTTATCGAGGTGAACGAACGAGGCTATTTGGTATCCTTGTTCCATACATACGCTTGCCGGAATACCGCCCCTCACGCCGCGTACTCCGCTGCAAGGAATCTCCCTCCGGCCTCCGAAAATCTCGTTCTCGAATGTTACCGCACCGCAGTTGCCCGGTACATCCAAATCGTCGAGGACTTCGATGCCGAACCGACGGGTAATATCGTTTACACCGTACTCTGCGAGATTTACACGATACTGCTCCTCGTCAATAAACAGAATGACCGAACCTCCTCGTTCAATATAATCTCCGATAGCCCGTTTTTCGGTTTCGGTCAGGTTCCTCTGGGTGGATTTGGCCAGTGGGGAGAGGATCAGCAATGCGTCTATCCCTTCGAGCGCCTGCCCGGTAATCGCGGACTCGTTCATTACCAAAGTATAACCGCCCTCGCGGGCAATCCGTTCGTATTCAGGAATTACATAATCGTAATAACTCGAATCGACAAACGTATCCTGAAACTGACCGTGCGACAGGTCGAACATCACTTTCTTCTGCGCCGATACGCCTATGGCTGTCATCACGAACGCACAAATCAATAATATCTTCTTTATCATCATTCAATTATTTTATTATTACGAATCTTCCCTCTTTGCGGGGTTTCGATGTAGGATAATCACCGTCGATATATCCTAAAATGACGAAACAGCGTGCTACCATCGTGTCGGGAATATTCCACGATTGCAGGATTTTTTCTCCTTCAGGGTTGTCGAACGTCTCTTCGCCCCGTGCCAGAATACACGACGAGAGTCCGAGAGCGGTGGCTTCGAGCACCATGTTTTCGGCGGCACAGAAGGAATCGGGTACGGAATAGAGAAAACTCTTCGGCCCGAAAATCGTGATGACGGTCGGAGCGCCGTAGAAACCCGAACGGATCGAGGGATCGTCGATAATCGAGGGCTGCTCTTTCGATACGAAATTTCCGGCAAGGCGCGAACGGTCGAACCGGGCGATATTGAGTTTACCTATCGCTTCATTGAGCGTTCGGTCTTGGCAAGCCACGAAACGGCTGCGTTGTCCTCCTCCGGCATTGGGAGCGTAGGCTCCGGCTTCGAGGATTTTCAGCAGGTCTTCTTCCGACACCTGTCGGTCGGTATAGCGTCGGATACTCCGGCGGTATTTCATCAATTCGAGTATATCCATAATGATCATTTTATCTCTTTCCAACATTGCGGATCGGGTGCATAAAAGTCGTGCGTGTAGCCGTAAGCTACGGCGGGGCATCCCCGACAGAAGCGCAGCAGTTCGCAGCGGGAGCATTTCTCGAATTTTTCGTATCGTCGGTAACCGTTCATCCGCTCGCCGTTGTATATGTCGTGGATATGTTCACGGAACACGTTGCCCACCTCGCTCTCGAAGCGACGGCAGGCCATCACCCTGCCCGTTGGCAGAATCGTCATGTGGCAGTCCCCGCAATGGCAGCCGTCGTAAATCGTATCGTTGTCCAACCCTTCGGGTATCTTGAACAGTCCTTTCTCATAGAGAAAGAGCGTCCACAAGTGATCTTTGAGGTTGAACGTCGTACCGGAATCCTTGTACTGCTCGAATTTCTGCCAGATACGTTCCAGAAAATCGCGGTACTCCAACGGCTCGATATGGGTGCTTTTCTCGAAGCTGGTAGGACAGTAGCGCCCGAAGGCAAAAATATCGACATGGTGTGCGACGACAAGGTCGATGATGTCGGGTATCTCCCGGATATTCGTTCCCGAAACGGTGGTCATCACGGCACAGCGGATACCCGCCCGGCGAATGACGGCGATTTTTTCGACGGTCGTATCGAACGAGCCGGATTTGCGGATGGCATCGTGCGTCTCGCGCATCCCGTCGATGGAGAGTTGGTACTTGTCGCAGCCGTATTCTTTCAACCGTCGGCACACTTCATCGGTCAGATGGAACGGGTTGCCGAGTATGGTAAAGGGAATATTTCGCTCCTGAAGCAGCGCGAGAATATCCCAGAAACGGCTATGCAGGATCGGATCGCCGCCCGTGATGTAGAAATAGGGCAGGCGTTCCATACGACGGCACATCTCCACGCAATCGTCCACCACCTGCTGCGCCCGACCGAGCGGCATTTCCACTAATTTGGGATGCCCTTCGGAGAAGATATAACAGTGCTCGCAACGCTGGTCGCAACTGTCTGTTATGTGCCATTGAAATGCGAAATATTCCATGATTCTTGTTCTTGAAGTGAAACTATTTGACTTCTTCTTTCAATGCCAATCCTTCGGTTCCGGCATAGAACATCACCACTTCAGCGGGTTCATCGCCCCGATTCTCGCCGTAGTGTACCGTTCCGATCATCTCCACGAGCGCATCGCCAGCCTTGAACGTGCGTTCACGCCCGTCGGTTGTTACAATCGTCAATTCGCCTTTGAGCATCACACCGCAGTTGATAATGAAGTGACGGTGGGCAGAGAGGCGTTGGTGCGGTGGAAACGTATAACGCAGGATCGTAATTTGCGGTGTCGTCGCCGGGTAGTTCGGGAGGGTCGCCCCGTCCCAACTGCATGACGTTTCGGCCAACTTCTCTACTTTTACTTCTGCTTGTTCCGACTTTTTGTTTTGCGGTTCTTGTGCCGAACCGCTATTGATTCCTAATGTCGCTATTAGGAGAATGGGTACTATCTTTTTCATATCAATAAATCGTTTTGGAATTGAGGTATCTAAAAAGGGAGGTTTCATTCCATCGAAACCTCGCCTTTTTAGTTTACCTGCGCTTTTTACTATTTGTCTCCTGCGCCGCAAGCCGAGCCACAGGCTGCGGGTTTCGGTTCGGGCTTGGTATCGCCATCGCCTGCACCGCAGGCCGAGCCGCAAGCGCCGCTCGGAGCGGCTGTTTCATCCTTTGCACAGAGATAACTCTGGGCGCTTCTGCGTGCGGCATAAAGGCCGCTCATTGAAAATCGTTTCATACGCTTAAAAATTAAATCGGTTATTACTAAATGCTGTTCAGCTTATTTTTACGATGCAAAACTACTACATAAAACACTACTTGTCAAGAAGTTACATTTATGTCTAATAGTAACCTTTTTCTCGCTTTTGCAGAAAACCAGCGGTTTGCGAGGCGAAAAAAATCGAAAAAAAATTTGGCTGGAGCGTATGTTCTTTTTTTGATTGTCGAGAAATTACTAACTTTGCTTTCTAAAGTAAGTAATCATTCGCGCTGTATCAACGAAATTGATAATATAAGAATAATAAGATATGCTAAAAAAAGAAGAGAAAAATTCGATTATCGAAATCTGTCCCGTGCGTAATGTCGTGTCTCGTTTCGGCAACAAATGGGCTTTATTGGTGGTTCTGGTTTTGAGCGAACAGAAAACAGTACGATTCAACGAGCTATGCAGGTTGATTCCCGACGTCTCTTCACGGGTGCTGTCGGGTACATTAAAAACGCTCGAAGCCGACGGATTGGTCGCTCGCAAGGTCTATCCGGTCGTACCTCCCAAAGTGGAATACCGACTAACAGAGATCGGACAATCTCTCGTTCCGTTTATCGTTCAGCTTACCGAATGGGCACAGACCAACATGAAGTCCATTGTCAAGCACCGTAAAAAATTCGAGGCGGAGAATCGAGATGATTAAAAAATTACCGAATACACAGTTACTAAAAGTCCCATGCTTTAATAGCATGGGACTTTTATATTTCAGATTTTTAGTACTTGTTTCGGAACTCGTAGTCCAATATTAGCAATTGTGCTATCTGTCAATTGAGTTCCATATTCATTAACATTTTTAGGTATTTGTTCTTCGGTCTGTTCCTGCCCGCCTTCGGGTTTAGGCGGAGCAAGTGTAAGTTGTATCTTTCTCTCCAACGCCGCGACCTCCATTTTCAGTGCTTTCAGTTCATCCTCTTTTTTCCATACTCCGCCGACCGTTTCCTGCAAAATCGGAATATCCCGCTCGTAGGTTACGTTCTGCGCCTTGTATTGCTCCACGAGCTTGGGTATGCGCTCCAGCGCGTTCAGAAAGTTCATCGACGCTGCTTTGGTGTCGGCCATCGCCACCTGCCCGTTGTTGTAGGTGTACTTGAAGGCTCCCTCCACGAAGAAACGGTTTAGCTTGCTCTCCTTGCCGTCTTTTAGCAGCGGTTCGGTTTTCACGAGCAACGGGAAACCGTACAACTCGCCGATACGCATATACTCGCCGCCCGTCGTGGCATTCTTGGCTATCTCCTGCAAGCGTGTCCCGACGCTCTTGTGGTCGGTGGCCTCCAGCCCGTCGAGCCGCACGGCATTGAGCTTGTTGCCCTCCTTGTCGGTCTTCGCCCGCACAAGGAACGCCTCGAAGTCGGCGGACATCTTGGCGATGCAGTCATTGTTGAAAGCGAGTGTCTTGGCGTACTCCTCCAATTTCCACGAGGAGGTGCTCTTGGCCTTGTGGAACGTCTTGCGCTCGCTCTCCAATGCCGCGACCTTTTTCTCTAAACGAGCTTTGTCGAGCAAATCCGTATTCCCTGAAAGAATAGCCATGTACTCCGAGAAATTCATGCCCGATTTCTCGTCCATCGCCCCCTCGTCGATGGTTCGCGCACCCATCGCGCCGCTTTTAAGCTGACTAATAAAGGTCTGCTTGCAGTGCAGCAGGTTGAACTTGTAGCTGTCGAGCGACTTCTCCACCGCGTAGATAATCACGTCCACCTTGTCTCCCGCGAACATCTTGGCAATCTCGTTGCCTTTGCGCACGGCACGTCCGTCACGCTGCGCGAGGTCGGAGGGTCGCCACGGCGTATCGAGATGATGCACCGCCACCGCCCGTTTCTGCGCGTTTACGCCCGTTCCGAGCATGGAGGTCGAGCCGAAGATCACCCGCACCCGTCCCTCGTTCATCGCGTCGATAACGCCCTTGCGTGCCTTTTCGTTCTTGCACTCCTGAATGAAGCGTATCTCCGAGGAGGGGATGCCGTAATCCTCCACGAGCTTGCGTTTGATCTCGCTGTACACGTTCCACTGTCCCGGCTGGAATGTCCCCAAGTCCGAGAATACGAACTGCGTACCTTTTTGCGCGTCATATTTGTGGTAATACTCCGCAATCATTTTCGCACAACGGCTCGCCTTGTTGTCCGGGTGGTCTTCGTACAAGGAAGAATCGATCAGACGCATATCGAGCGCCATCTTTCGGGCATAGTCCGTTGCGATCAGCATCTTGGCCTTTTCCTCGGTCTCCGATAGTTTTTCCCTGCCGAGTATCGTGGCGTCGCCCGACTTGGCGAACTCCATCAACTTCCCGATGAACTCCTCCTGCTGCGGCGTAGGCGGTATGTTGTGCAGTACCTCGTTCTTGTCGGGGCGATCCACACCCACGTCCTCCGCCGTGCGGTAGTCGGTAATCTCGGAGTAAAACGCCGCCAGCTCCGGCACTTTGATAAAGTAGCGGAAGCGCTCTTTCTGCACGATGTTGTTCGTTACCGAAAACTCGAAGTCCACACTTTTCTTGGCGAAGATGGCCGCCCATGCGTCGAACGAGTTGATGTTCTGGCGCTCCAACTCCTGCGGCCGCAGGTATTTGAACAGCAGGTACAGCTCCGTGAGCGAGTTTGAGATCGTCGTGCCGGAGAGGAACGTCGCGCCCAAATCCTTTCCCGTCCGCTCCTGAATGGTGCGGATGGCGTAAAGCATGTTGAGCGCCTTCTGGCTGCCGTCCTGATTGCCCAGCCCCGCCACGCGGTCGTGGCGCGTGTTGAACATCAGGTTCTTGAACTGGTGGCTCTCGTCCACGAAGATATGGTCGATACCCATCTGCTTGAAGTCCACCACGTCGTCCGTGCGCGACTTGATGGCGTGCGCGATGGTCTCCAGCTTGACCGAGAGGTTGATTTTCCGCTTCTCCAATCCCCGCAGCATCGCTCTGGAAATATCCTTGCCCTGACTGCGCAGCACTTCGAGATTCTCCTCCACCGTATCCAGCTCCGCTTGTAGGATGCGCTGCTGCAATTCGGGCGACTGCGGTATCTTGCCGAACTGATCGTGCGACATAATCACGCAGTCGTAGTCGTTGTTCTTGATGTTGTTGAAGAACCGCACGCGATTAGCGGGCGTGAAGTCTTTCTCCGAGGCGTAGAGTATCTTCGCGTTCGGGTAGGCCGTGCGGTAGCACTCGGCAATCTCCGCGACGTTGGCTTTCAGTCCGATAATCATCGGCTTGTGCGCCAGCCCCAGCCGCTTCATCTCGTGTGCCGCCACGCACATGATCAGCGTTTTGCCCGTGCCAACCTCATGGTCGCAGATGCCCCCGCCGTTCTGTTTGAGCATCCAGATGCAATCCTTCTGGCTCTGATACACGTCCTTGATACCGAAACGCCGTTCGAGGGCTTTCAGGTCGAGGTCGGGGAACATCTGGTGGCTGCCGTCGTATTGCGGTCGCACGAAACAGTTGAACTTGCGGTTATACATATCCGTCAGCCTCTTCTGGAACTCCGGCGACTGCTCCGCGAGCCATTCGGAAAACCCGTTTCGGATTTCGTCGATCTTGGCGTTGGCGAGCTGTATGCCCTCGCTGTCGCGTACCTTGATGTCGTTGCCGTGCTCGTCCTTGCCCACGCTCTTGGTCATGTCGGGCACGGTGTTCACAAGGGCGTGCTTCAGCAGGGCGACACCGTCGTAGGTGCGGTAGTAACCCTTGACACAGTATTGGTCGGAGATTTTGGCGTTTCTCCCGCTGCACTTGACCGAATACTCGTCCATCGTCTCCGAGAAGCCGATGCGCACATCGGTATCGAACAGATAGGAGGCGTAGGCCGCATAGATTCCCGTCGGTATCCACCGCTCGCCGAGGTTGAAGTCCAGCTCGTCGAACGTAATCGGGCGCGGCGTGGCCTCCTGCAAGGCTGCAAGGGCTTCCTTCTCGCGCTCGCCGTGCGGGTTTTCGGCCATCCATGCCTCGATGCGCTCCGCCTTATCGACAACGTTGCCCGCGATGAAGCGGTCTTTGATCTCGTAACTTCCGGCGAGCGGATTGTAGAAGATGCGCCCTTTTAGTTCGTCGATCAGCTCCTCGCGGCTATTGTCCGACAAGGATTCCATGTAATCGAGATTCACACCTCCGTAGCGGTTGAGCGAGGCGGCGAGCGCCTCTTCCGGCGTATCGACGTGCGTAACCTGATTCAATGAAAAAGCAACGGGATGGTCGAAGATGTCGGCCTTGACGAACTGCCCGTTCTCCGCCCGTTCGAGGGCGAGGATGTCGCGCCCCGAAGCGTCCATCATAAGGAGCTTGACGTTCGCTTTGGCGTTCAGATTGCCGTAACGCGCGACGAACGCATCGTAACGGGCATTGAGGTCTTTACGCATGGCGTCGCCCTCGTCGTGATATTCGGTTTCGTAGGCATAGAGCCGCTCGTAAGCGTCGCGCACGGGAATATAGGCCGCTATCTTCTCGCGCTGCGCCTTGTCCAAATCGAGCGGATGGAACGTCGCCCCGTAGCGGGTAACGTCTTTCAGGTAGCCGACTTGATAGCGTGTCCCTTCGATGTTCACCTTGACCAGCGCCCCCTCACGGTGGTGCGGCTCCAACAATCCCTCGAAAGGCCGGGGCTTCATCTCCTCCTCGTGCTTGCGCTGCCGCTCTTCCGCCGAGAGCTTCGCCTCCTCCTCACGCATCTGCCGCTCGACCTCGCCGATACGACGGTTCATCTCCTCTTTCACTCCGTTTTCAACGGGATAGAGAGTGTCGGATGCGCCGGAGGTATGTGCCGCCTGCTCCGTTCGGGTGGCTGTCGTCGCCGCCTGCATCGGCGTGTCGAACAGCGACGGCTGACGGGGCTGCGCCAGCTTGGGACGATTGCTCCTGCGACGGGACTTGCCGCCCGTCTGGGCGATGCGCCGCTCCTCTTCCGTGAAGCCGAACAGATCGTAAAGGCTCATTACCGGAGGCTCTATTTCGGATTTCTCCTCTTTCGGAGGTGCGGACGATTGTGCCGTTTCTGTCCGAACGATATTCTCCGAAACGGCAGCCAGCCCTGAATTTTCCGTTTGCAGTATCGGTTCTGTCTCTTGTACCTTTGCCGCCCGCTCCTCTTTTAACCGTGCGTTCCGTACGTCACCGGAATAGAGGCGCATGACCAGCAGTGCGTGCAGGTTCCGGTCGAGCAGTTCGCGCAGGCTGTCCGCGATGCCTTCTGCGCCGCCCTCGTGCCGATAGACCATCGCGGGCTTGCCGTAGGGGTCGGTGTCCAGCTCCGCACTCGTGCAGACGATTTGCTCCTCATGCTCGATGAAATAGCTATTGGTGCTTACGCCGCGCAGCGTCCCCGTTCGGGTAAACAGCATTTCATCCTCTGTCAGCCCCTCTTTGCGGGTGTCTTTCTGCAGGATGACGAGGTCGCTGCCGACTTCCGTTCCGGCATTGTCGGTAAAGAGGTTGTTCGGCAGACGGATAGCGGAAACCAGACGTGCCTTTTCCATCATTTCGAGCCGTATCGCCTCATTTTGCGGGGAGTTCAACACGCCCTGCGAGGTGATGAACGCCACGATGCCGCCGTCCCGCACGGCATCCAGCCCTTTGAGAAAAAAGTAGTTGTGAATAGCTTTGGTCGCCATGCGGCGTACAGGAGCCTCGCTCGCAGAGAACGCCGGATCGAAGACCGCCACATCCCCGAACGGGATGTTAGAGGCCACCACGTCGAAATAGTCGTTAAAAGGCTTCTCGATACGCTCGAAACCCTCCACGCGCACTTTCTTATCGGGGTGCAGGTAGGCGAGAATCCTGCCCGTCAGGAGGTCTTTCTCAAAGGCCATCACGTCCGCACGGGTATCCTTGCGGGCAAAGGCTTCGAGGAACGCCCCATGTCCTGCGGAGGGTTCGAGCATCCGCAGCGGGTGCACATTATAGTCGTGCAGCACGTCAGCCAGAGCCTCCGTTACCGCCGCAGGGGTATAGAACGCCGTCAGTACGGAGCTTTTCAGGCTGTCGATATAACGCTTGTATTCGTTCTCGCTTGCGCTGTTCTCGCGGATCAGCCGATGCAGCTCCGCCGTCATCGGGAACAGGTCGAGGTCGGATTTCGCCCACTGCACGGCATCGGTCAGGTCGGAGGCCGGGTTGAGAATACATTTCAACCCTCCGAAACCGCAATAGCGGGCAAGCCGCTCCCGCTCTTCGGGAGTGGCCGCCCGCCCTGCCTTGCCTAACTCGAACGCCGTGCGTATCGCCTCGATGTTATCGCGCAATTTGGTCTTACGGTTAAATGCCATCCTCTTCCAGCAAGATTAGGATAGCCCCCGTAAGCTCCGTATAGAGCTGCTCGTATTCGGACGAGTAGGCGAAATCGTCCGAGAGCGGGTATTGGGAGAAGATGCCCTCCAGCGAGGGCTGCAATCTCAACGCGACGGACGGGGCGTCGCTTTGCGCCACCTCGTCCGAGCACTCGTTCCAGAGTACCTCAATGATGGTGTCGTACTTGGAGAAGTGTAGCCCCTCCAGCAGCGCGGCCATCGCCAGCTCGTGCGCCCCTTCGGGCAGATACCCTTCGAGGCGGGCTTGTTCGTACACGTCGGCGGCATGGTCGGAGCGGCTTTCGATAAAGGCCGTGTCATGCGCCTTGTCGGGGTGGTTCTCCTTGAGGTGGGATAACAGATAAAGCCCGTAGTAAGACAACTCCGTAGGCTTTTCTTTCTTATTCATAATTCTATGGATTTAGTGGATTTATTGCTACTTTTGCACATAACTAAAAATATATACGTTATGGGAAAAGATGATAGAGTTAAAGTGAAAAATGATCCGAATGGAACTATTTGGACAATAGTTGAAATTAAAAACGGAAATGCTACTTGTATGATTTTGGACTATAATGGCCCACAAATAGAAACCTTTCCTATTGACCAATTGATTCCTGCGGATATTTAAGAAAAAGGCACTCGGTATCCCTCCGAGTGCCACCACTAAATCCACAGAGAATAAATCGGTATCGACGGTAAATCCGGGAAGACAATCTATTTCCGTGTATTCAGTGGCGAATATAGGCATTATTTCTCTCTCTTTGCGTCTTTGCCGCCGTTTTTCGTTTCAGGGAACTCGAAGACGGTGTTGAAATCCCCGTCGAAGGCGACAACTGCCGAGAACGGTTTGCCCCGTTTGCTGTTGAAACCCTTGATCGGCGAGGTGCGTCCGTTGGTCAGCAGCTCTGTAATGTCCGCGTCGGAAAGCGTCTTTCCCGCTTTCACTCGGAACACCGGAAGCCCGCACGCGGCATTGTCGCAGCGCACGACCTTTCCGAAGAACTGCATCCGTCCCGTCTTGCACTTGGGGCAGACGCACCCCGAAGCGGCACTCGTGAAGAGCTTGTCGCAGGTCAGCAGTTCGGAGACAATCTCGGCGGTGTACTCCTCGATCTCCCTGCGGAACGTCTCGGCACGCAGCTCGCCCCGTTCGATCTTGGCGAGCGCCGCCTCCCATGCTCCCGTCATCTCGACGTCGGCGATGCGCATCTGCTTGACGACCGAATAGAGCGCCAAGCCCTTTTCCGTCGGTACGAGCGATTTCTTGTGCCGCACGATGTATTCCCGTGAAAAGAGCGTCTCGATGATGGCAGCACGAGTGGCCGGAGTGCCGATGCCGCACTCTTTGAGCGACTGCCGCACGTCCTCGTCCTCGACCTCCTTGCCTGCGGTCTCCATTGCCGCGAGCAGCGAGGCTTCCGTATGAAACGGTTTGGGCTTCGTCTTGCCCTCGGTCATCGAGCAGCCTGCGACGGCCAGCGTCGTGCCCTTCATCCATTCGGGCAGCAAGGTGTCCTCCGTCTCCTCGCCGTACACGGCACGCCATCCCGTCTGACGGACAATCGTGCCTTTGGCGGTGTACGCCACGCCTCCGCACTCTGCCGTAACGGTCGTTACATCCTTGATGCACCGCTCCGCGAAAGCCTCCAGCATACGCCCGATGATCATATCATAGACGGTCTGCTCATCGGCGGAGAGCATCTTCGGTTTTACCCCCGTCGGCAGCAGGGCATGATGGTCGGTTACTTTGCCGTCGTCCACGCTGCGGCGTGTCGGGGCATCGCCCAGCAGCGCAAGGCGGCGGCCCCACGTGGGATTGTTTTTCAGCGTCAGCAGCAGCGAGGGAATTTCCGCGAACACGTCTTCGGGGATATAGCGGCTGCCCGTGCGGGGATAGGTGACGAGTTTCGCCTCGTAGAGCTTCTGGGCGATGGAGAGCGTCTTGTCCGCCGAGAAGCCGTGCTTGGTATTCGCCTCTTTCTGGAGTGTCGTCAGGTCGTACAGCAGGGGCGTTTCCTGCACGGTCTCCTTGCGTTCGACTTTGGTAACGGTGGCCGCGCCCTGCTCTTTGAGCGACCGATAGGCGGCGGTGGCGGCGGCTTTCTCCTTCCATTTCTCGGCGGAGGACAACTTCACGACCGTATCGGCTTCGCTACCCGGTGTGGAGAAGTGCGCCTGAAAGACATCCTCCGGCGTGAAACGCTTGTTTTCCCAGAAGCGGCTGCACACCATCGCCAGCGCGGGTGTCTGCACGCGCCCCAGCGAATACGTGCCGCGTCCTGCGGCCAGCGTGATGGCTTGCGTGGCGTTGATGCCCACCAGCCAGTCGGCCTCGCTGCGGGCTTTGGCGGCATAGTAGAGGTTGTCGTACTTGTTGCCGCTTTCGAGGCGCTCCAGCCCCTCGCGGATGGCCTTGTCCGTGAGCGAGCTAATCCAGAGGCGGTCGAACGGTGTGGCACAGCCGATGTATTCGTACAGATAGCGGAAGATCAGCTCACCCTCGCGCCCGGCATCAGTCGCCACGATGATACGCTCGCTCTTGCGGAACAGACTGCCGATCAGCTTGATTTGCGCCGCGACGTTGCCGTCCGGCTTATAGCCCTTGTCGGTCTTGATCTGACGCGGCACGAGCTGGAAGACGGGAGGGATGATCGGCAGGTTATCGCGGTGGAATCCCTTGATGCCGTAGTCGTCCGGCAGGGCAGGCTGCACCAGATGCCCAAACGCCCACGTTACGTTATAGCCGTTTCCCGTGTAATAGCCGTTCTCTTTTTTCGTCGCTTTCACGATGCGGGCGATTTCATGCGCCACACTCGGTTTTTCTGCAATAATTGTTTTCATTCTGAATTGATTTATTTAATGTGGATTTAGTGGTCGGGGTTGAGAACCCCGTTTTTAATTCTCGTCGTTCGTCTCCTGCGTCTCTTGTTCCTTGTCTCGCAAGCGGCGCAGGATTTTACGGTCATAATAGACGTGATACCCGTCGGAGGTGTAGTAGCGTTCGTTGTCCCGCTCTATGGCCTGCCAATCGACACGCCGCAGGGTGTAACCGCCCGCGACGGATACAAGGCAGAAGAGCAGGAGGATGATAAAGGCCGCCATAGCTACATCCTCATTCGGGGTTTGTTCGCGGTCTGCTGCCTGCGCTGCTGTTCCTCGTTGGCCGGGGCGGTCTGTCCCCGTTGCAGCGGTTCGCCGATGTGCTTGGTCGCCTCGTCGGTCTTGCCCTCGGAATTGACGGCGACCTGCGTGCGGGAGGCGACATCGGGCTTGACCTCGTAGATCTGCGACTGCTCCGGCCGCTTGCGGCTGAAGTCGTACTTGACCTTTTCGTGGTTCGGGCGTACATAAGCGTTGAACTTTTGGCCTTTCTTGTCGGTCATGCCCTCGATATATACCCATTTGTTCTGCTCCCAGCCCGCCTTGTACTCCGGCTTGACCTCCGCGCCGAGCAGGGTTTTGCCGATGCGCAGGCGGCGTTCTTTCGGTGCTCCGTCAGCCGTCTGCGTCTGCTCCTGCCGCTGGGCTTTCTTCTGGCCGCCGAAATGAAAGTCCAGCCCCCGTTTGTCGGCGTTGATTTGGAGCGTGGCGTTGAACTTCTTGCCGCTCTTGGCCGTCATGCCCTCTACATAGATGCCCTCGCCGCGCGAAAGGGCGGCCTTTTGCTCCGGATCGAGTTTCACGCCCTTGACTTCATCGGGGATGCGAATCGCCGAGACGGGAACGGCCACCGTCTCGTTGGTCAGGCGGTCGATGCTGACAAAGGAGGGGATAAGCTCACCTGTAGCCGGATCGACGACCTCGGCGACACGTCCGAGGTTGCCCGTCTTTTTCAGGTTGTCCTGATCCTCCGGCGTGAACTTCACGTTCAGGTATTCGTCGAGGTTCGGCTCGCGGCGAATCGGGTGCGGGACAATCGACACCGTGCCGTCGGGATTCTCACGCAGCGACAACCGCGCCTGCATCGGAACACGGATGCCGCCGAAATCGGGGTTGCACTCGACAAGCTGCGACTTGCCGTAATGACGCATACGCTCCAGATCGCCCGACTGCTCCAACGCCGCGAGGTCGATGCCCCAGCGTGCGGCGACCGTCTCACGGTCGAGGCGGCTGTCGTCGATGGGCTTGTAGCCCCCGTCGTTGCCCTGCCGCTCCCCGGCGGGCGACTGTTCGGCCTGCTGCGGCGTTTCCTCCGCCTGCTCGGTGGGGACGGATTGCGTCTCGCCCTCCTGCGTCTGCTGCTGCGCGGCGACCTGCTCGTACTTGGTCGTATCGACCTTGTGCGGGGCGAGCAGCTCCTCGTTCTTTTTCGGGTTCTTCAGCAACTCTTTCAATACTTCCACAACCTTGTCCGCACCCTCTGCCGCGACACGGTAGAAGCCGAAGCGTTTCGGCTCCTTGCATTGGCGGTAGAAATTGGCGAAGAAGTTGTCCAGCACATCGCCATGTCGGTCGAAACGCAGGAAATCCTGCGTATTCTCCGCTTTGGCGGCTTTCAGATTCGGCGAGCCGTCGCGTTTCAATCCCGCGACCACGCCGATCTCACCCGTCTTCTCGTCTCTGACGATCAGCACGTCTTGTTCTTTCTTTTTTTGTTCCATAATCTATTGTTGTTATATGATCGCATCTTGCCGATGCCCTGCGAATGTAAGCAGAGGATTCGCCGCCGCATCCGTTTTAGCGCCGCGTGGCAGCTTGTGGCGTTGGGATGGCAGCATTTGGCGTTCACTCCTTGCTTTTCTCGACCTTGCGGCAGCCTGCGAACTCGTCGAAATGATATTTCAGAAACTCCTGCACGTCCGATTCCTTGTAGTAGATCTTGTGCCAGAGCATCTGGTAGCGCAGCACGCCCGAACTGCGGTAGCGTTGCAGCGAGCGTTTACTCGCTTGCAGGAGTTGGCACAAGTCCTGATTGTCCAACAGACGCTCGCCATCCAGATATTTTATTTCTGTTATCTCCTTGCCCGCAAGCGAGGCGAGCAGTCGTTCGTGGCGGTCGAAGCGTTCCATGATCTTCTCCATCCACATCTCGAAAACATCGGTTTCAAGTATCATAAGCCGAATTGTTTATGTGTGAGATAATAGTTCTTTCTGAAATCCTCCAGAGTGTTCGGATGGCAATGCACGATACGTTTGGCTATACATTCCTCTATATCGGAAAGCCGATACAGGCACTTGCTTCGCAACATGGTAAAGGGAATGGCGTGTTCCTTGCGCATCCGCTGGAGTGTGCGGGTACTGATTTTCAGCAAATCGGCCAACTCTTCACTTGTCAGCCAGATTTCAGGCTCCTGCCGGGGATTGGTCTCTTTCCTGAAGACGTAATCGGCTATGCGCTCGATCTTGTCGTTCAGGTCTTGATATACCTTGTGATCGAATGTTATAATTTCCATATTTGCAACATTTTATTCTTATGCGGCAAATATGCGGGTTTGTGGCATGGCGGTTTCCATTGTCGTTACCGACACGGGAATGTTTTATCCCCAAATGATCCATATAGGGACAAAAAAACGGCGGGAGATTTTGATTTTCTCCCGCCGTTGCCGCGTTCAGTTGATGATACCGTCTGCTCTGATTTGTAGAATAAGAGGTGTGGCCGATTTTGATTTTAGCGTCTGGACGAGCCGTTGCCGTATCCAGCGTCGAAAAACGACGCATGGATAACTTTTTATGGAAAAGCACAAGGCGATAATCATATCGAGATTATAATACTCCGCAATGCACAGTCTTCCATCGGGCAGGGTGGTCGTCTGTTCCCGACGTACCTCTTTCTCGTACAACTCTCCGGCGGCAAGTATTTTCTTTATTTGCCGCACGACACTCGCCGCCAATATATTAAATGTATGCGCGATTTCTTCGACAGACATCCAAACGGTTCCGTCATCCGATAGGATAAGCGACACTTGAACTCCGTTCGTGTGCGATGGTTCGATTTTCAATGTTCCTCTATTCATGGCTTTATGCTTTTAACGCGATTTTCTCTATTTCATCCAATTTCCCGGAAAGAGCCTGCATATCACGGCTTATCTTATCGCTGGTTATGCGGGCATAAATTTGGGTGGTCTGGATATTCGTATGCCCCAGCATTTTGCTGACACTTTCGATAGGTACGCCTTTGGCGAGTGTTATGGTCGTTGCAAACGTGTGGCGGGCAAGGTGGAATGTGATATTCTTGCCGATACCGCATAAATCGCCTATCTCCTTCAAATACGAATTGAGCTTCTGATTGCTCAATACAGGTAGCAAAAGACCGTTCGGCAGTTTGCCCTCATATTTTTTCAGAATAGCCTGCGGCACTTTCAGCAGAGGCACGTTCACTGCCGTGTCCGTTTTTTGACGGGCAGTCATAATCCACGGCTTACCGTCGAACGAAATACGAATGTTCTCTTTCGTGAGATTCCGCACGTCGATATAAGCCAATCCCGTGAAGCACGCGAAGATGAACACGTCTCGTACTTGCTCCAAACGGCTGCAAGTAAATTTCTTTTTCAGGATTTTCTGTAATTCATGCTCCGTAAGATAACCTCTATCCACTCGTTTCAGCCGTATTTTGTAATTGACGAACGGATCAGTAAAAATCCAGCCGTTGTTTTTGGCCACAATGACGATCATGCGGAATGTCTGCATGAACTTGGCCGTCGTATTTTCATTACAGCCGCTTTCCGTGCGCAGGTAATTCTCAAAATCCGTAATAAACACATGGGAGATTTCTTTCAGCGCGATGTCCTTGATCCGATACTTGGTCTGCATGAACTCCTCCAAACGTCGCATACAGCGGTCATACTTGGCATAAGTCGCCGCGCTTTTGCTGATACCGACCAATTTCTTCACATCTTCATTATGCGAGCGGAACAGTTCCAGCAGAGTTTGTTGTCTCGATGTAATTCCCAGAAAAGCGTTGCGAACTTTTTCTGCCGTTACATACGCCTCATGTACCTCGATGTCGTGATAGTGATTTTTCAATGTCGTCCGTACATCGTCCAGCAGGAAATTAAGCTGGCGTGCTTTCAAAGAATTGCCCGCCATTCTTTGCGTATTGACATCCCACAACTCCGGCACGACATCCAGCTTGGAGCTGAATTGTACGATTTCTCCATTGACGGTCAAACGGATCATGATTCCCGACTTGCCTTCTTTGTTTACTTGATTCTTCCGAATGTAGAAAAGAATCTTGAATGTACTCTTGCTCATAATACCTCCTTTTTTTGCCTCTTTGCCGAGGGTAAAAACTTTTAGCGGCAAAGAAATAATTAATAATTGGGTTGTGAGCAGACACTTTGAAGACAACAAACGACAAATCAGAGACTTACCATAAAAATCGTTACTAAAGTCAATCGTCCGTTTTCAGTAACGATTTAGTAACGGTACTCTGTCCAAACGGGGCTTTTTTGTGTCTTTCGGATGTCCGAGAAGAGAAATAAAAAATCCCGTAAAACCTTGATTTTACGGGATTTGTCATACTTTGACCCCTTTTTGTCTTTGGGGTTCTGCGGAGAGACAGGCTCTCGAACCTACATATTCAAGAAATATCATAAAATTGCAAATCATTAATAATCAAGCACTATTTGGAGTACATAGTAAATCTAAATCTTTCTGAATATCTTTTGCTATTCCAAATATTGGGTGTATATTTGGGTGTAGAATTTCAAACACACCCAATTATGAATATCAAACGAAACATCATTTTTGCATTGGAAAGCCGGAAGAAGAACGGTGTGCCAATCGTGGAGAACGTGCCTATCCGTATGCGTGTCATATACGCAAGTCAGCGCATTGAGTTTACAACGGGTTACCGCATTGATGTAGCCAAGTGGGATGCTGACAAGCAGCGAGTGAAGAACGGGTGTACCAACAAACTAAAGCAAAGTGCATCTGAAATCAATGCCGATCTGCTGAAATACTATACCGAAATTCAAAACGTGTTCAAGGAATTTGAGGTACAGGAAGCCATGCCCACTACCCAACAGCTAAAGGACGCATTCAACCTGCGGATGAAAGATACAAGTGAAGACCAGGAAGACGTAAAGATAAGTTTTTGGGAGGTATTCGATGAATTTGTAAAAGAATGCGGCAACCAGAATAACTGGACTGAATCCACATACGAAAAGTTTGCAGCCGTTAAAAATCACCTCAAGGAGTTCAAGGAAGATTTAACCTTTGAATATTTCAATGAATTCGGACTGAACGAATATGTCAATTTCCTGCGCGACAAAAAGGATATGAGGAACAGTACCATCGGTAAACAAATGGGATTCCTCAAATGGTTCCTGCGGTGGAGCTTCAAGAAAGACTATCACCAGAATATAGCATACGATACGTTCAAACCGAAATTGAAAACCACCCCCAAGAAGGTAATCTTCCTGACATGGGAAGAACTGAACAGACTTAAAGACTATCAGATACCCAAAGACAAACAGTATCTGGAACGTGTCCGGGATGTTTTCCTGTTCTGTTGCTTTACCAGTCTGCGTTATTCAGATGTTCGCAACCTAAAGAGAAGTGATGTCAAGTCCGACCATATAGAAGTCACCACCGTTAAAACGGCAGATAGTCTGAGTATTGAACTGAACAAGTACAGTAAAGCCATACTTGAAAAATACAAGGACATCCATTTTGAAAACCACATGGTATTGCCTGTTATCAGCAATCAGAAAATGAATGATTATCTGAAAGAACTGGGAGAACTGGCAGAAATTAACGAACCTATACGTGAAACCTACTATAAAGGGAATGAGCGCATAGATGAAGTTACCCCGAAATACGCATTGCTCAGTACTCATGCAGGAAGAAGAACATTCATCTGTAATGCGCTGGCTCTAGGTATTCCGGCACAGGTTGTAATGAAATGGACAGGACACAGTGATTATAAAGCCATGAAGCCCTACATTGACATAGCCGATGATATTAAGGCTAATGCAATGAACAAGTTTAACCAACTATAAAAGTATCAGTCTGTTTCACAGATTATCCATTATTAGAGTTATCTTTGTTAAGTAATAGTTAGTAATATGGAAAATAACAACGAACATAATATAAAGAAAGGTCATTTTGATGCCTTTGTCCATGCTGTCGGTTCGGAAATAGAACAGGCACAAGTCCGGCTCATTACCGCAGCCAATGCCCAGATGTTGTTCCATTACTGGAAAATGGGCAATTATATACTGTACCACCAAAACCTGCATGGCTGGGGTGGTAAAATTATCAAGAAGTTGGCACAGGCAATCAGATTCAATTATCCTGAAAAGAAGGGATATTCGGAGCGTAATCTTACTTATATGTGCCAGTTTGCCCGTTTATATCCGTTAAATGTACTTCGTAGTTTTATTGAAACAGATTCAATACTGTCAGTCCCTAATATTCAAAACATTACTAATGAAGTCCTTAAACTCAACAGCGGGCAATTTACGCAGGAGCTTACTGCGCAAATACAATCAGCTGATAATCAATCTTTAGAAATTACGCAGGAGGTTCCTGCGCAATTTCAGAATGTAGAAAAAACAGTAGCAACCATCTATAAAATAAAAATAGAGGATATAGAAGATTTATTCTTGGCGTCACCGATTGCAAGAATAAATTGGGCAAGCCATATGGTCATACTCAATAATCCGCTACCATTAGGTGTAAGGTATTGGTATATGAAACAATCTGTAGAAATGGGTTGGAGCAGTAATGTGCTGAAAATGCAGATTGAAAGTAATCTGTATGACAGACAAATCAAGAGTAACAAGGTAAACAACTTCACTGCCACACTTCCGGCACCTCAAAGCGATCTTGCCAATTATCTGTTAAAAGACCCGTATATCTTTGACTTGGCAGGAGCAAAGGAAAAGGCTGACGAAAGGGATATAGAAGAACAGTTGGTAAAGCATGTAACCCATTACTTGCTGGAAATGGGTAACGGCTTTGCTTTTGTTGCCAGACAAAAACATTTCCAGATTGGGGACAGTGACTTTTTCGCCGACCTGATTCTATATAATATCAAGCTCCACGCCTATGTCGTCGTGGAATTGAAAGCAACGCCATTCAAACCGGAATATGCAGGGCAGTTAAATTTCTATATCAATGTTGTAGATGATAAACTGAGGGGAGAAAATGATAACAAGACCATCGGTCTTTTGCTGTGCAGGGGTAAGGATGAGGTCGTGGCACAATATGCCTTGGCTGGATATGACCAGCCGATAGGTATCAGCGACTATCAATTGAGCAAGGCAGTACCCGAAAATCTGAAATCTGCCCTACCGAGTATAGAAGAAGTGGAAGAAGAACTGACCTTATTCCTTGACAAGGACAAGAACCCATAATATAAAGTATATGGCAGGAAAGATACAGACGATGATTCCCCAATATGGAGAACTTAACAGAATATACAGAGACTATATAGATAATTACGCTTTTTCTTTTGACAGGCAGAAATTCATATCGGATTTCTATCAGGAGTATAATGACATGAAATCCTTTGAAGCCGCTATCCTTGAACTGGTGCTTGACAAGCAAAAAGAGCAATACACCTTGATACTCAACAGTCTGAAAACTGAAATAGAAAAGAGCATACAGGCTTATGAGATACGCCCGTTAAGTGACAGAGCCATAGAACGTGCTTGCTATCAGCACATGGAAAGGTATTCTCAGGAAATTGAAGCCCAGCTGGATGTTACAAGAAGTCTGAGCAAGCCGCTGAATGAAGCCAACAACAGGTATGATTCCATTGGTTACAGGGAGCATACAGCCGAAGAGGAAAAACAGGCAGAGAAAGAATATGAACGCTGCAAGGCTGAATATGACAGGGAAAAAGCCAAACTGAACAAACTCTATGACCAGCAAAAGGCTACAAGAACAGAGGCATTCCAATATATGAAGAACTGTTGTGCGGACATATACCGTCAAAGCTGCCTTTTTCTGGATATATTGAAGAAATACATTCCTGACGGAAAGCAAGAGAATAAATCAAGCGAGCCAATCAGTCAGCAGGAAACGACAGAAGAACAACAGGAATATTTCAGCATGAAATTACTTTCGCTCATTCATGAGGTGTGCAAAGGAGAACAGTTCGAAGAAATTTCCGCACCAGATTTCTATGCCAATATGAATCTTCACCCCTGCAACTGTAAGCTGAAAATAAAACCGAGAGAGAAAATACGTGTATGCTATCTGATATTCCTGATGAGCGAGAAACTCTCCAAACAGGACAGGGACAAATGGAAAGACAGAATACTGAAACTGCTGGATATTGACGACAGCTACTACAAATCCAAGTACAAGGAGCCTGTTTCAGATTTCCCCAGTGACAGCAACCAAAATTTCGCCAAGGAAATGGAACATATATTCAGATAATCCGTGATATATCCTGATACTTTACGAAAGTTCCACTTTTACCACTCAAAATAATTTTTGAGTGGTATTTTTGTTTTCTGATATTCAATAAGATACAATGATATTCAGTTTGTACCGTCCCCATCCTTACCACTCATAACCCTACCTAATTTTGCATCGTTCGAGAACAGAAATAACAGCCAGTGCGCAGGGCTGATTGTTTAACGACTAAATAGATTGGACGATGACAAATATCCAAGAATTATTATCAAAACCCGTCTGGCAGATGACAGGCGAAGAATTCATATTCCTGAGTAAGCACGCTTCAGGTCAGGCCGAAGCATTGCCGCAACCCGTTACAGACACGGAAAAGAAGTATGTGTACGGAATACTCGGCATAGCCAAACTGTTCGGGTGCAGTCTGCCCACTGCCAACCGCATAAAGAAAAGCGGTAAGATAGACAAGGCGATTACCCAGATAGGGCGCAAGATTATCGTAGATGCGGAATTGGCTCTTGAACTTGCCGGGAAGAAAACAGGAGGACGGAAATAATGGGAGGTATGCTTATGGACTATATGAGAGAAATAAAGGAAATATCTGCAGAACAGGCGATAATCCTTTGGCAAGCCTCACGTCTGAGCCTATCGAAAATCTATGAGAAAGCACCTGAGATTTTAAAAGTGCAAGGTTCGGTCATTGGCACACTGGGCAATTTCAGTGCATCCATAGGCAAAGCCAAAAGTAAAAAGACTTTCAATGTGTCGGCTATTGTAGCCGCCTCATTGAAAAACGGTACGGTACTACGGTATGTGGCAGAACTTCCGGAGAACAAAAGGAAAGTCCTTTATGTGGACACGGAACAAAGCCATTATCACTGCCTGAAAGTCATGAAACGTATTTTACGGCTGGCCGGTCTTCCTGATGACAGGGACAATGAACATCTGGAGTTTCTCGCTTTGAGGAAATACACGCCCGAACAGCGCATCAGGATTGTCGAACAGGCTATCTATAATACACCGGACATAGGGCTTGTAATCATAGACGGCATCCGTGATATGGTATATGACATCAACAGTCCGGGAGAATCGACACGCATCATATCCAAGTTGATGCAGTGGACGGATGACAGGCAAATACACATCCATACGATACTCCACCAGAACAAAGGCGATGAAAACGCAAGAGGGCATATCGGTACGGAGCTGAACAACAAGGCGGAAACCGTTCTTCTCGTGGAAAAGGACAAGAGCAACGGGGATATAAGCAATGTTTCGGCCATGCACATACGTGCAATGGATTTCGAGCCTTTCGCTTTCCGTATCAACGACAATGCATTGCCTGAACTCATAGAGGGGTACGGACCCGAAGCGAAGAAACCCGGAAGACCGGAAGAGGAAAAGTTCGACCCTTACAGGCATATTACCGAACAACAGCACCGCATAGCACTAGAAGCGGCTTTCGGACTGAAAGAGGAATACGGCTACAAGGATCTGGAAACCGCCTTAATCAAGTCTTATATGTCAGTAGGTGTAAAACTGAACCATCAAAAGGCGGTATCACTTATCACCATGCTCCGGAACAAACGGATGATAGTACAGGAGAACGGCAGGAAATACACGTTCAAGCCAGACTTTCACTATTAGACCGTCTAACCTGTAATCACTTCACTTTATTCGGCAGGTCTATATATTAAGGATAAAGCGAAGCGATTGCAGAGAATGTAAAACCGCTTCACTTTATTACCGTATCCTATATATACGAAAATAAAGTGAAGTGATTATACAGACCGTACTTCATAAAAAGGTACGGGCGAAAAGAGAAATAAATATTCCAACCATTATTCAAACACTCATCTTATTATGGATATACAAACAGCAAAACAAATCAGGATAGCGGATTTTCTGTACAGTTTGGGACATTCTCCCGTCAAGCAGCAAGGTATCAACCTGTGGTATAAATCCCCGTTACGGGAAGAGACAGAGCCCTCGTTCAAAATAAATACCGAACGCAACCAATGGTATGATTTTGCAATTGGTAAAGGTGGAAATATCATTGCACTGGCACAGGAACTCTACTGTTCCGACTATGTACCTTATCTTCTACAGAAAATCGAGGAACAGACTCCGCACATCCGTCCCGTATCTTTCTCTTTTGGCAAGCAGTCATTTTCCGAACCGAGTTTTCAGGAGTTGGACATTGTACAGCTGACTTCTCCTGCCCTGCTTGCCTATCTACAGGAAAGAGGGATAAACACGGCACTGGCGAAAAGAGAATGTAAGGAAGCCCGTTTCACCCACAACGGCAAACGTTATTTCGCCATTGCTTTTCCGAACATATCGGGTGGATATGAAATCCGCAACCGATATTTCAAGGGATGTATCGCACCAAAAGAAATATCCCATATCAGACAGTCAGGAAAGCCAAGGAGTGCATGTTACGTTTTTGAGGGATTTATGGATTACCTTTCCTTTCTGACCTTAAGACTGGAAAGCTGTCCGCAATCACCCGACTTCGACAGACAGGATTACATAGTTCTTAATTCCGTAGCCAATGTTCCCAAGGCACTCTATCCGTTGGGAAGCTATGAGCGCATCCACTGTTTCTTTGACAATGACCGTGCAGGAATGGAAGCAATACAGCAAATCAGAAAGGAGTATGATGCTACCCGGTATATACGTGACGCCTCGCAAATCTACAGTGGATGTAAAGATCTGAACGAATATTTACAGAAACGAATAGCCGATAGGAAAGAGCAAGCGCAATCTGTCAAAAAGAGGAATGATACACTATCCAAGAAACCGAAAGGCTTCCGGTTATAGCCCACTATAACTACACGCTTCGCTTTCGTAGTTGTGGGCTCTCCCG
>OGYQ01000504.1_pt1 | contig 40151 bp, 37 predicted proteins | sample 1576641 | NCBI WGS metagenome assembly OGYQ01 (sample SAMEA3541476, study PRJEB24748) | human gut metagenome | biome: human gut; feature: human-associated habitat; material: faeces | place: China | collected 2012 | reverse complement strand
CTTATCGTGCAAGCACGAACGGCTTTTTGACCTTTTGACACTGGTATCATTAAATATTTGTAAAATTCAAGCAAAATGGGAATAGATATGATATAATACAGAAAATAACGAGGCCGTGAGCAGATTCAGAGCTTAACAGCATCAGATATAAGGAGGAATTGCAATGCTGAAAACCTGGATACCGGAAGAGATACCGGAAAAAGATGAACTGAAAAAACGAATCAAGGAAGCAGGAGAGAAGCTTTACCAGCAGCAGATGAAGCTAAAGGAGCATAAGCTCCCGGTGCTTGTGCTGTTTGAAGGCTGGAGTGCATCCGGCAAGGGAAGCACCATAGGTAAGGTGATCAAATATATTGATCCTCGCTTTTTTAAGGTGGCTACTATGTCCAAGCCTACAGAAGATGAGCTGCGCAGACCGTTTCTGTACCGCTATTTCAACCAGATCCCGGAAGCTGGCAAATTTACCTTTCTGGATTCCGGCTGGATGGAGCAGACCTGTAAGGATTGCCTGAATGGATTAGAGGAGGAAGCTTACACACAGCGGATTGAGAGTATTAAGCATTTTGAGCGTCAGCTTACAGATAATGGTTATCTGGTACTGAAATTTTTCATGGAGATCGATAAAAAAGAGCAGACAAGCCGTATGGAGCACCTTCACAAGGACCATGATACCAGGTGGCGTGTAAATGATTTTGACAGATGGCAGAACGAACACTACAAACGCTGCCAGAAGGTTTTTGACCGCTATCTTACAGACACCAACACCTCTATTGCACCCTGGTATATCATAGATGCTGCAGACAGAGGCTGGGCGGAGCTTCAGGTGCTTGAGACAATGGTAAATAATATTGATGTTGCCCTGCAGAACAGCGCCCACAGTGCGCCTCTTCTTCCAAATGTTTTTCCTCTTGTGAAAATGCCCCGGCTTTCTGAAATCGAACTGGCAGACAAGGTGATGGAAGATGAGGAATATAAGAAGGAGCTGAAACATCTGCAGAAAAAACTGGGAGAGCTTCATAACCGTCTGTATCGGAAGCGTGTGCCTGTGATCATTACCTATGAGGGCTGGGATGCAGCCGGAAAGGGTGGAAATATCAAGCGAATTACAGAGGCTCTTGATCCCCGTGGCTTTGAGGTTCATCCTATTGCCAGCCCGGAGCCTCATGAAAAGGCACGTCATTATCTGTGGCGTTTCTGGACAAGACTGCCTAAGGATGGCCATATTGCTATCTTTGACCGTACCTGGTACGGCCGTGTGATGGTGGAAAGGCTGGAGGGCTTTTGCAGTGAAAATGACTGGAAGCGTGCTTACAATGAGATCAATGAGTTTGAGAAGGAGTTGTCTGACTGGGGTGCTGTGATTATTAAATTCTGGGTTCAGATTGATAAGGATACCCAGCTTGCCCGCTTTACAGATCGCCAGAATAATCCGGAAAAACAGTGGAAAATCACTGACGAGGACTGGCGCAACCGCGAGAAATGGGATGCCTACGAAACCGCCGTAGACGAAATGCTCACCAAAACCAGCACCGCTTACGCTCCGTGGCACATTCTGGAATCCGTGGATAAGAAGTATGCGAGAATTAAGGCACTTAAGATTGTGGTGAAGGAATTGGAGAGAGCGTTGGAGTAGATTTCCAATAGGGACGCATCCGGGCACCTGTTATTCCACGCAGGTCGGTGCAACGCTCCGGTGAACTAACTGCTAACTACGACTAAATCGTTCAGGATAGCCTTCACGATTAAGTCTTCGTAAGCAGTGGATTTCACCTTCGCTAAGAACGCACCTGAAATGACCTGCTTAGGAATAACAGGTGCCCGGATGCTGTGTACTGGATGGAACTGATGAGTACAAGGGAAGTTTATATAGGGCTTATACCGGATTATAAGAGGATGGGTTACGCATGCTTTACAGATGAGAAAATCACCCTGTGTCAATATAGCAGATACTTAATTTTTGCTGTATTACCAGTTGTCGATAACCAGCGATTTTGCAAGGTATATTCATGTAGCAGGCCATTTCAGGAGCGTCTTTAGTGGAGGCGAGATCCGATGGTTACGGAGACTTAGGCGCGAAGGCTCTCCTGAGCGTCTTAGTCGAAGTTACCAGCTAGCTTGCCGGAACGTTGCGACGGCCTGCGGTGAATATACCTTGTAAAAGCGCGTACGGGTAACGGCATACATCATGCCCTCAAATAATTCCTCATAGTCTTCAGCGCATTTTTCTCCAACCTGCTGACCTGCGCCTGGGAAATCCCAATCTCCTGGGCCACTTCCATCTGTGTTTTCCCCTCATAGAAACGCAAGTCAATAATATGCCGCTCCCGCTGATTCAGCCTGTTAATCGCCTCCCGCAGGGAAAGGTTCTCCACCCAGTTTTCCTCCCGGTTCTTCTTATCACTAATCTGATCCATCACATAAAGGGTATCCCCACCCTCCGTATAAACCGGCTCAAACAAACTCACCGGATTCTGGATCGCATCCATCGCATAAACAATCGTCTCCTTCTCAATCCCAATCTCGTTGGCAATCTCCGCAATCGTCGGCTCCTTCAGATTATTCTTCATGTAAGTCTCTTTCGCATAAATCGCCCGGTAAGCAATATCCCGCAAAGACCGGCTCACCCGAATACTGTTGTTATCCCGGAGATACCGCCGGATTTCCCCAATGATCATAGGCACTGCATAAGTAGAAAATTTTACATTCAATGTAGTGTCAAAATTGTCGATGGCCTTAATCAACCCAATACACCCGATCTGAAAAAGATCATCCATATTTTCACTGCTCCCTGAAAAACGCTTGATCACACTGAGAACAAGCCGCAGATTTCCTTTAATATAAAGCTCCCTGGCCTCTTCATCACCCTCTTTGATCCGGCGAAAAAGTTCCTCTTTTTCCTCTGCTTTCAATACCGGAAGCTTCGACGTATTAACTCCGCAAATTTCAACTTTGTTAAGTGCCATTTTATGAATCCTCCTTTTTGTGCATAAGTAAACGGATTAATAAAATGATTCTCATGCCGGAGGATAAATATTCTTTTTTCGGGAAAATATAAAAATTATTGCCCCTTGACAATTTAAAACCATATTGCAATGAGCTTAGCAGGTTTCATAGTTTGTAACTCCTGGCTGGTGTTATATTTTGCCTGAATTTGGCTGTATTAGTCTTTTTTACAGCAATGCTTTTCATCAATCTCTACTAAAATAATGTCATCCCCAATCTGCCGGATGCAGTTCCAGGGAATGACATACTCGCTGGCCGGACCCCAGAAACAGAAGCAAAAGCTCCCGGGTCCCGGAACCACAATAGCCGTAATACACCCGCTTTCGCAGTCAAACTCCACATCCACCGGGCAGCCCAAAGTACGGCAGGTACAGATATTGATCACTTCTTTTTGTTTTAATTCGCAGATACGCATGAAAAATACCTGTTTTTTATGAGATTATGCAAAAATTCTGAAAATATGCCCAGAGTTTGTTGACACACTTTCTATATTTAAAGTATAATAAAAATTAAGAAATTCAGTCCGTTTTATGTTACCGAATGAAAAGATTGGTGCTGGTTCTGGCAAGTGAGAAAATACCTGTAAAAGTGCCAATGAATTGCTCCTAAAAAATGAGGAATACCTAATATAAAGTGATGCCGCCAACAAGCGGCATGTCCGTTTTGAAAGGCTGATACATGGGAGCGAAAAGGAGGGAGACAAGTTCATATGAGATGCCCATATTGCAATCAGGATAATACAAGAGTAGTAGATTCAAGACCAGTAGAAGAAACTAATTCCATCCGCCGCAGAAGATTGTGCGATTCCTGCGGAAGGAGATTTACTACATATGAGAATGTGGAGATCATTCCGCTGACGGTCATCAAGAAAAATCTGAACCGGGAGCAATACGACCGCAACAAACTGATCAACGGCATCCGCCGCGCCTGCTATAAGCGTCCCATCGCCAGCGAGAAATTAGAAGCCATGATCGACGCCGTAGAAGGCGACATCTTCGACACCGAAGAAAAAGAAATCTCCAGCACCAAGATTGGCGAAATCGTCATGAGCCACCTAAAAGACCTGGATTCCGTCGCCTACGTGCGCTTCGCGTCCGTGTACAGGGAATTTAAAGATGTAAGCACCTTCATGGATGAATTGAAGAAGTTCATGAACTAAGAAAATCCCCCGCCGTAGAGCGGGGGATTTTCGCTACGCAAACGGAGCGAAGCGGAGTTCGCGGTTCCCGCCCCCGCCGTAGAGCGGGGGATTTTCGCTACGCAAATTTTCTTCCACCATACAAAAAAGGGGCAGGCGCCGAAGCGCCCGCCCCTCTCAATTTCATATCATGCTCAGATTAGCAGATACCCTGAGCCTTCATAGCATCTACAACCTTCTCGAATCCAGCGATGTTAGCACCAGCAACATAGTTGTCCTCCATGCCGTAACGCTTAGCAGCATCATCAGCTTTATGGAAGATATCTACCATGATACCGTGAAGCTTCTCATCCACTTCCTCAGCTGTCCAGGAAAGTCTCATGGAGTTCTGGCTCATCTCAAGAGCAGAAGTAGCAACGCCGCCGGCGTTAGCTGCCTTACCAGGCATAAACAGAACACCATTCTCCATCAGATAGCTTGTAGCATCAAGAGTAGTAGGCATGTTAGCACCCTCAACTACATATTTGCAGCCGTTAGCAACCAGTGCCTTAGCACCTTCAAGAGGAAGCTCATTCTGAGTAGCACATGGAAGGTATACATCACACTTAATGTTCCAGATTCCAAGTCCCTCTGTATAGGTAGCACCCTCAACACGCTCAGCATATTCTTTGATACGACCACGTTTTACTTCCTTAATATCCTTTACAATATCAAGCTTGATTCCCTCTGGATCATATACATATCCGTTGGAATCGCACATAGCAACAACCTTGCCGCCCAGCTGCTGAGCCTTCTCAACTGCGTAGATAGCAACGTTTCCGGAGCCTGTAACGATGAAGGTCTTTCCATCGATAGAATCATTATGTGCTTTCATGATCTCATCAAGCATATAAACAACACCATATCCGGTAGCCTGTGTACGAATCAGGGATCCGCCGTAGGTAAGTCCCTTACCTGTAAGAACACCCTCATATAATCCGCGGATTCTCTTATACTGTCCGAATAAATAACCGATCTCACGTCCGCCTACACCGATATCTCCTGCAGGAACATCAGTATCAGCACCAATATATTTAGAAAGCTCTGTCATAAAGCTCTGGCAGAATGCCATAACCTCTCTGTCAGATTTACCCTTCGGGTCAAAGTTGGAACCACCTTTACCACCGCCAATGGGAAGTCCGGTAAGGGAGTTCTTAAAAGTCTGCTCAAATCCAAGGAATTTTAAGATACCCTGGTTAACTGACGGATGGAAACGAAGACCGCCCTTGTAAGGTCCGATTGCACTGTTGAACTGTACACGGTAACCCTTATTAACCTGAACAACGCCCTTGTCATCTACCCACGGAACACGGAAGGAAATGATTCTTTCCGGCTCAACAAGACGTTCCAGAAGAGACATGCTGCGGTATTCTTCTTCATTCTTGTCGATTACGACTTTCAGGGAATCCAGAACCTCTTTTACTGCCTGATGAAACTCCGGCTCGCCAGGATTCTGTGCTACGACTCTTTCATATACTTCTTCAGTGTAAGACATTGTAATTCCTCCTCATCCTGAGTATGTAAAATTTTTTCAACGTCGCTATTATACACTAAAGCGCTAAAAAAGAAAAGAGTTTTTTTCGGATTTCCAAAAATTTCATAGGGGCTTGCGAAAATCAGCCAAATATGAGATGATAGAAAACAAGAAACATGCTATGCCGATGCAAAGGAGTGAAAATAAATGAAGACATTTGAGAAATCCAGCAAACTGGATAACGTACTATACGATGTGCGAGGCCCGGTTGTGGATGAGGCAGCCAGAATGGAAGAGGATGGAATGGAGATCCTGAAACTGAATATCGGCAACCCATATCCTTTCGGTTTTTCCGCACCACAGGAAGTAATCCTGGACATGCTGAGCAATATCCGTACCTCACAGGGATATTCCGATTCCAAGGGAATATTCTCAGCGAGAAAGGCAATCATGCAGTATGCACAGCTTCGGGGAATCCCGGGCGTGACCATGAATGATATTTATACAGGTAATGGCGTCAGCGAGCTGATCAACCTGTGTATGCAGGCCCTTTTGGATAATGGGGACGAGATCCTGATCCCGGCACCGGATTATCCTCTATGGACAGCGACTGCTACCTTAGCCGGAGGTAATGTAGTTCATTACATCTGTGATGAGCAGTCAGAATGGTATCCGGATATTGATGACATCAGAAGCAAGATCACAGATAAGACCAAGGCCATCGTTATCATTAATCCCAATAATCCTACAGGTGCGGTATATCCTAAGGAGATCCTGGAGCAGATCGTACAGATCGCAAGAGAGCATGAGCTGATCATTTTCTCCGATGAGATTTATGACCGTTTGATCATGGACGGGTATAAGCATACCTCCATCGCCTCTTTGGCACCGGATGTATTCTGCGTTACCTTTTCCGGACTTTCCAAGTCCCACATGATCGCAGGCTTCCGTATCGGATGGATGATCCTAAGCGGTGCCAAGAATAAGGCGAAGGGCTACATAGAGGGAATCAATATGCTCTCCTCCATGCGTCTTTGCTCCAATGTTCCGGCCCAGTCCATTGTGCAGACTGCACTTGGCGGCTACCAGAGTGTCAATGAGTACATTCAGCCGGGCGGAAGGGTTTACGAGCAGAGAGACTTTATTTATAAGGCCCTTAACGATATTCCGGGAATCAGTGCTGTGAAGCCTAAGGCTGCTTTCTACATTTTCCCGAAGATCGACACAGAGAAATTCAATATTTACAATGATGAACAGTTCGCTCTTGATTTCCTGCATGAGAAGCAGGTGCTTCTGGTACCGGGTAAGGGCTTTAACTGGAATTCTCCGGATCACTTCCGTGTAGTATATCTGCCGAACGTGCGTCAGCTGGAGAAGGCTATGGGCAAGATGAGAGAGTTCCTGTCCACATATAAACAAAGATAAGCAAGCTTGCATTTTTCAGGGAGGAAGATTTATCGGAAAATTAAAAAGAGAAAGGGGTTTACCATATGGCAGGATTTAACATGAAAGTAACACCGGAAATAGAGAACCTGACAGGAATCTGTAAGGAGCATACCAGTCTTGATCTGTCACTTTATCAGAAATACGATGTGAAGCGAGGTCTTCGTGATATCAATGGTAAGGGCGTTCTTGCAGGCCTGACTCAGGTTTCCAATGTATGTGCAGTGAAGGTAGTTGACGGCAAGGAGGTGCCCTGTGCAGGAAGTCTTTCCTACAGAGGCTATGACATTAAGGAGCTTACCCGAGGATTTATTGAAGATGACAGATACGGTTTCGAGGAGACTACCTATCTCTTGCTGTTTGGCAAGCTTCCCAATGAGACGGAGCTTCAGAGCTTTACCAGGCTTCTGGCCAATCAGAGATCCCTTCCCACCAATTTCGTAAGGGATGTTATTATGAAGGCACCTTCCAAGGACATTATGAATGCCCTGTCAAGGAGTGTACTTACACTTTATTGCTACGATAAGGAGCCAGATGATATTTCTCTTCCGAATGTATTGAGACAGTGCCTGAACCTGATCAGCGTATTTCCGCTTTTATCCGTATACGGCTATCAGGCCTACAACCATTATGTATGCGGCAAGAGCCTTTACATTCACAATCCGAAGAAGGAGCTTTCCACAGCAGAGAATATTCTGCGTATGCTCCGTCCTGACAAGAAGTATTCCCACCTGGAGGCGAAGATCCTGGATCTTGCCCTGATCCTCCACATGGAGCATGGCGGCGGTAACAACTCTACCTTTACCACCCATGTAGTATCTTCCTCAGGTACCGATACGTATTCCGCAATCGCAGCTGCCCTTGGTTCCTTGAAGGGACCGAAGCACGGCGGTGCCAACATCAAGGTTGTAAGCATGTTCCAGGATCTGAAGAAGCATGTTAAGGATATTTCCGATGAAGAAGAGGTAAGAGAGTATCTGCGCAAGCTCCTCCATAAGGAAGCCTTCGATAAGAGAGGTCTTATCTATGGTATGGGACACGCTATCTACTCTGTATCCGATCCCCGTGCCCAGGTTCTCAAGGGCTTCGTAGAGACCCTTGCAAAGGAGAAGGGCCGCATGAAGGAGTACAACCTTTACGCCATGGTAGAGAAAATGGCACCTGAGGTAATTGCTGAGGAACGCCATATTTACAAGGGTGTCAGCGCCAACGTGGACTTTTACAGCGGCTTTGTATACAGCATGCTGGATCTGCCCCTTGAGCTTTATACACCGATTTTTGCAGTGGCGCGTATTGTAGGATGGAGTGCCCACCGAATGGAAGAGCTGATCAACACAGATAAGATCATTCGTCCGGCATACAAGAATGTACTGCCGCCTGCACAATATGTACCTCTTAAGGAGCGTGAATAGAAATGACAGAAGCAACAGAAGCAACAGAAGTTTCATCCTCTCTTATTCTGGAGGGTGGAGGAAACAGAGGCGTATTTACAGCAGGAGCATTGGATTTCCTTATGGAAAAGGATGTGAAATTCCCCTATGTTGTGGGGGTTTCCGCAGGCTCCTGCAATGCCCTTGACTATGTTTCCCATCAGCCGGGGCGCACCAGGGACTGTATGATTGTAGAGGACAAGGAGAATAGCTACATTGCCACCAGGGCTGCCCTTAAGAAGCACCAGCTTTTTGATATGGACATGCTATTTGACAGGTATCCAAATGAGCTCTTTCCCTTTGATTTTGACACCTTTTTCCAGTCCGATATCCAGTGTGAAATGGTAGTGACAAACTGCCTGACAGGTGATGCGGAATATATGTCTGAGAAGCATGACGGGCAGCGGCTGATGGATATCGGAAGAGCCTCCTCCAGCATTCCCCTTGTAAGTCCTGCTGTGGAGATAGACGGAGTTCCCTATCTGGATGGAGGAGTTGCAGATTCCATTCCCCTGATCCATGCCATGGAGAAGGGCTATCGCAAGAATGTGGTGATTCTTACCAGAAATAAGGGCTACCGCAAGAAGAAGCCGGGTAAAAGCACACCTGTCTATGTAGCTGCCTTTCGCCATTATCCGGAGCTTCTGAATACCTTATATAACCGCTACCGCAATTACAACCGGACTCTGGAGCTTATAGAGAAATGGGAGCAGGAGGGACACATTTTTGTAATTCGCCCAGAGATGCCTGCCGTAGGAAGAGCAGAGACCAATAAGGACAAGCTGATGGATTTTTATCAGCATGGCTATGAGGTAATGAAGGAGCGCTATGAGGAGCTGCAGGCTTACCTGCACAGCTGATTGCAAGATAGGGAGCTTCTGACAGAATATAAAGAAATAAAGGATGTAACAGAATGTTTGAACGCTTTTTTCCGGATGAATATCTGGATTCAGCATATGTAGTAAACTATAAGAAATTATACCAGGAGGGCTATCGAGGGCTTTTGTTCGACGTTGACAATACCCTGGTTCCTCATGGGGCACCGGCCGACGAGAGAGCCATACAGCTTTTTAAGGAGCTGCGGGACATAGGATTTTCCTGCTGTCTGGTGTCCAACAATAAGAAAAAAAGAGTTGCACCCTTTGCCAGTCTTGTGGGTGCCGAATATATTGAACTGGCAGCCAAGCCATCCAGAAGAGGCTATGAGAGAGCCATGGAGCGGCTTGGAACAAACCCCGGGAATACGGTATTCATCGGAGACCAGCTGTTTACGGACATTTGGGGGGCTAAGAATGCCGGTCTTCGCAACATTTTGGTGAAGCCTATACACCCGAAGGAAGAGATCCAGATCGTGCTGAAGCGCTATCTGGAAAGAATCGTATTACATTTTTATACCAAGGAGGAGAAGAATTCATGAACCATATTGTGGTTATCGGATTTATGGGTTCTGGCAAGACAAGAGTGGGGAAACGTCTGTCCAGTGACCTGGGACTGACATTTGTAGATGTAGACAAGGTGATCGTCCGCAAAATGAACATGCCTGTGAAGGAGATCTTTCAGAGATTTGGGGAGCCATATTACCGCGCACTGGAGACCATGACCGTGAAGGCACTGATCGAGGACAAGGAGAAGAAAGTAATTTCCCTTGGCGCAGGTCTTCCGATCCAGGAGCAGAATGAGAAATATATCAAACAGCTTGGCACAGTTGTTTACCTGAAGGGTTCTGCAGAAACCTTTCGCAAGAGACTGGAAGGAAATAACAATCCACTTCTGGAAGGAGATAACCAGGAGGAGAAGATCAAGAAGCTTCTGAAGCAGCGCGACCCGATCTATCATAAATTTGCAGATATTGAGGTAGTAACAGGCGTGAAGCCTTTCGAGGAGCTGATCAAGGAAATTGAGAGTAAGCTTCCCTGAGAGTGAGCTGTGAGCCAGTTCCATATCCATGATTTTCAAGAAAAATCTCTCATTATAAAAAAAGTAGTTGAAAAAATGGTACATATATTATAAAATATTGCTAGTCACAAGCACTATAAGGAGGAAAAATTAATTATGATTTCAGCAGGTGATTTCAGAAACGGTGTCACAGTAGAAATTGATGGCAACGTTTGTCAGATCGTAGAATTCCAGCATGTTAAGCCGGGTAAAGGAGCTGCTTTCGTTAGAACCAAATACAAAAACATTATCACAGGATCCGTATTAGAGAAATCCTTCCGTCCTACAGAGAAATTCCCTACAGCACGTATTGAGCGTGTTGATATGCAGTATCTGTACAATGACGGCGGATTATACTACTTCATGAACGTAGAGACATTTGACCAGGTTGGTCTTACAGAAGAGCAGGTTGGCGATTCTCTGAAGTTTGTTAAAGAGAACGAGATGGTTAAGATCTGTTCCCACAATGGCAATGTATTCGCTATCGAGCCGCCGTTATTCGTTGAGCTTGTAGTTACAGAGACAGAGCCAGGATTCGCTGGAAATACAGCACAGGGTGCTACCAAGCCAGCTACAGTTGAGACTGGAGCACAGGTTATGGTTCCTCTGTTTGTTAACCAGGGAGACAAGCTTAAGATCGATACCAGAACAGGTGAGTATCTGTCCCGTGTTTAATGCTTGAATAAGCGTAAGGTTTTGTGTGCCATCGGCGATTGCGCCGGTGGCATATTTTGTATGTGGATAACAGCATGATAAATGTATATTGCTAATCGAATAATTACAGGAGGAGACGAAACATGGAGTACACGACATTAGGAAAAACAGGACTTCGGATTTCAAGGATGGGCTTCGGCGGAATCCCCATTCAGAGAATTGACGCAGAGGGAACCAAGGCACTGATGAAGCAGCTTATGGATGAAGGTGTTAATTACATTGACACTGCAAGAGGCTATACGGTCAGTGAGGAATATCTTGGTTATGCATTGGAGGGAATCCGGGACAAGTTTGTGCTTGCCACCAAGAGTATGGCCAGAACTAAGGATGCTATGGCAGCAGATATTGAGAAAAGTCTTGGAAATCTTCGCACAGACCACATTGATCTGTACCAGGTACATAACCCAAGCATGGAGCAGCTGGATACAGTTGTAGGCGAAGGGGGCGCACTGGAAGCCCTCATGGAAGCCAAGGCAGCAGGCAAAATCAGTCATATCGGTCTTACCGCACATTCCACAGAAGTGTTTGAACGGGCTTTAAGCCTTGACTGGGTGGAGACCATCATGTTCCCATATAATATAGTAGAAAGTCAGGGAGAAGAGCTGATCTGCAAATGCCAGGAGAAAAATGTAGGCTTCATTGCCATGAAACCTCTGGCCGGCGGCGCCATTGAGAACGGAACCCTTGCCCTTCGCTACGTCTGTTCCAATCCTGCCGTTACCGTGGTGATCCCCGGAATGGCAGAGGTGTCGGAATTGGAAGAGAACATTAAGGCGTGCTCAGACACTACGCCCCTTACTAAGGAGGAGCTTTCCCAAATGGAAGAGGTTCGCCATCAGCTTGGCACCAATTTCTGCCGCCGCTGCAATTACTGTGCGCCATGTACAGTAGGAATCAGCATTCCAAGTGCCTTCCTTTTCGCAGGCTATCTGGAACGCTACAATCTTGCAGATTGGGCAAGGGACCGTTATGGTAGCCTTGGGGTAAAAGCATCCGCCTGCGTAGGCTGCGGCAAATGCGAAACCAGATGTCCATACCATCTTCCAATCCGGGAAATGCTGAAAAAGGTGGCCGAGGAATTCGGAGAGTAGAATCAGGTGACATGTTCGCTTTACAAGAAGTCCCGGAAGCATTGAATCTCCAATACTTCCGGGGCTTCTGGAAAAAACAGGCTGGTATCCCTTGACAACCTGAAGCCGTTTGCCTTATAATAAACCAAAAGCGCAACCGCTTAAACTTCGTCTGCGTACCAGAACTACCTATTATAATCCATTTAGGGCTTGTACTGGTTTCGACGGGGGTTTTGAAGTTGTGGAAGCCATCCGCAGTCTCCCGAACTGCGTAATAACGGGAAATTCTAAATATAAACGCTGACGATCAGTTAGTAATGGCAGCCTAAGTGCTGCCCGTCAGTCCTGTTGCACTCACACCTCAGGAGTCTGGCGTCGACCTTGTGAGAAACCTTGCCGGGTAAGCTTTGCCCCGGCAGATGTATTATGAAGCTACTGAAGCAGTAAGCCTGTCGGTGGGCGTGCTGCGGAGGGAATGTTAATACAGCGACTGTGATGGGAGATGCCGCAAGGGATAGACTTTCGGACGCGGGTTCAATTCCCGCCAGGTCCACTTAAGAGACAAGGGTGTTTATTATGGCACCCACAGGGCAAGCCCCGGAAACATTGAACTTGGATGTTTTCGGGGCTTTTTTCTACAAATTTGCAATCAACTCTATTTATTAATAAAACCAAAGTCCCAAAGGAGAAGTGCTATGAACAAAATTCTTATACATCAATTTGGTCCAATTTGCGAAGCTGAAATAGATTTAGATAAAAAAATGCAGGTATTTATAGGCACTCAGGCATCTGGGAAAAGTACAGCCTGTAAAGTTATTTACTATTGCCAGAAGATAAGGGATTATACGCTGGAATTCTTAATGGATGGTGCACAGTATACAGACAATCACAAAAATGAATATTTTAATAATTATATGAAATATCTGACCAGACAGTTTATGGGATGCTTCGGCAAAACCACACACATGCAAAACTTCAAGATAGAGTACTTTTTTGGAGAAAAGAAAATAGAAATCACTCTGAATAAAGATGGATATGTCCGCTTTCGCTTTGCTGAAAATTTAAAATATGCATTAAATGAACTGATATATGAAGCATCTGTAATGTTTTTGGCAACGCTAAACAGTGAACAAATTAATTCCATAATCGATAATATTACTGCTCTGGCAATGCTGAAACAGCAGTTCAAGGAACGTTTGTATAAGCTTTTTGAAAATAATGCGGACATTATCTATATCCCCGCAGGAAGAAGTCTTCTGGCCACCATGTCAGAGCAGCTGCATGATTTTTCTATTTCAGATATGGATCTGACAATGCAGGATTTTATCAATCTGATCAGAAATACAAAAAGCAAATTTGGAAGCAAAATTCCGGAAATTGTAAAAGACTATACTAAAACTGTAAAAGGTCAAATTAATAATATTTCACTTGACACAGCATACAGTCTCATAAAAGATATTTTTAAAGCGGATTATACCAGCGAAATGGATGGAGAAAAAATTTACTTTGATGAAAGACATTGGGTAAAACTGATGTATGGTTCCTCCGGGCAGCAGGAGGTACTGTGGATTCTGATGCTGGCCTTTATCATTATTCTGGAAAAAAAGAAGAGCTTTGTAATTATAGAAGAACCGGAAGCACATTTATTTCCAATTGCCCAGAAAAATGTTGTAAGCCTGATTTCTTTGATGGTTAACTCCACAGATAGCAGAGCAATTATTACAACACACAGTCCATATATTTTAACATCTTTAAATATCCTGTTGTATTCGGACAAGATTGAAAATGGACCAAAGAGTAAAGGTACGGTAGTTATTGCAAAAAATTTACGTGTTAATTATAAGACATTTGCTGCTTTCAAACTGGAAAATACAAGATCAGGATTAAGCAGCATGGAAAACCTGCTGGATGAAGAAAGCCATATGATCAGTACTGATTATATTGATGAAGTTTCATCAATCACAAATTCGGAACTGGAGCGCTTACTGGACAAGGAGATGGATGAATGATATGTAATAAAGTGGAAAAATGCATAGAAGAACAGCTTGTCAATCAAAAGACTACTGCATGTGTAAATAAAAACATTGAGTGTATTGAAGTATCCGATAATCGCTCAAGGATAAAGTGTGAGGAACGCAAGAAAAAATACATCCTGGAGAATACCCGGAAAGATCATGTGATTTTATATAAAATGGATGGCGGTATAATTCCACAGGATAAATCAGTCCCGCCGGGAATCTGCAAATGTGATTATTTATTTGTACTTGGAGGACAGGAATGTGAGGCTATTTTAACAGAACTGAAAGGCGTGGACGTAGCTCATTCATTAAAACAGATTGACGGAACATTATCACAGTTTAAAGCTTTGTTTTCCGCTTTTAACCATGTATATGCAAGAATAATAGTGGCTTCATCCACTCCAAACATAAAAGCAAGCCCGAATTACGTCAATTTGGTCAAAAAGCTGCGAAATAACTACAGAGGAAATCTTAAGATTGCAGAGAAGCAGTTGGTGGAGAAAGATGTTGATTTATTGAAATGAGTTATTTCGATATACATTTTGGATGGTTCGGCTTTCTGTTCATCGAATGAAAACAAGATAAAAATATCTTTTTTTAGAAAATAGTAAAATTATGAGGAAAAATGGAATTTCGGTTGTATAATAAGATAAGAGATAATTCTTAATTATCCATTAAATTTTATTATATATCGAACTTTAGAAAAAATAGAGGATATAAAAATGCCATTAAACAAAGAACAATTTCTCAAACAATTTACACGTCAAGCACTTGATGAAAGAATTTCTCTTTTTGTTGGTGCTGGTGCATCAATCAACGCAGGTTATCCTTCCTGGTATAGTTTGCTTAAGCCGCTTGCAAAAGAACTCGGTACACCATTAAGCGATTCAACAAATTACTATAAACTTGCCCAATATTATTCTAATAATTTTGGACAGCCAGAATTATTGAAAAGAATTAATGAAGTATTAAATAAAAATGACTGTGACAGTCCTTTAATTAATGAGCTTATAGATATTGGATTTTCAAATATATGGACAACTAATTTTGATAATGTGCTAGAAAACAACTACAAAAAGCGTAATATTTTAATTAATAAAGTATTTAGAGATTCTGATTTATCTAATGTTGAGCTTAATAAGCGAATTAATATATATAAAATGAATGGAGATATCACAAATCCTGATGGCATTGTTGCGACACAAGAAGATTATGAGAAATATTCATATAATCATCGTATGATGTTAATGTTTTTTAAAAGAGAATTAATATCAAGTACTTTTTTGTTTATTGGATATAGTTTTTCGGATTATTTAGTAATGGACTGTTTAAGCGAAATTGCAAAGTATCTTGGCAATGCAACACCTCAACATTACACAATCCTAAAAAGAGAGAAAGATAATCCATATTTTGATTATTTTATTCATGATTTAGAACTTAGATATCATATTAAAGTTTTTCTCGTAGATGAATACGACGAGATACTTTTTGTATTGAAAGAATTAAATGAAAGAATACGGAATAAGAAAGTATTTATTTCTGGTGCATTTCGCTCATTTAATCAAGAAGTGGTAAAATATTCTCATAATCTTTCACGTAGTATAAGTTATCAACTTTTAGAGAACGATTATCGTATTGTAAATGGAATTGGTCGACACTTTGGTACACATATTATTGGATACGCAAATGAGTATCTTGCTCAAAAAGGCATTAAGGATAAAGAAAAATATATTATTGTTAAGCCTTTTGTTGGATTTGGTGAAAATTCTTTGGAAAATAAGAAGAAACTTCGAGAAGATGTTATTAAAGGGTGTGGTGCAGTAATATTTGCTTTTGGTGATTATAATCCAGATGCTCCAAATCCTAATAGTGGTGTTAAAGAAGAATTTGAAATAGCATTGAAATATCATAAAACAATTATCCCCATTGCTTATCCTGATATGCGATCAGAACAAATATGGCTGCAAATAAAAAATAATTTAACATTATATCCCTACCTGGAAAAAAGCATACTTTCCCTTACTTCTCAGAACGATACAGAAACACTAGCGAAAACAATTGTTTATATTTTGAATTCTGTACAAGAACCATAATAGCACTCTATTAATATACATATTGAATTTTCCAATAACCATAATTCTCTGTAGTCTATTAACAAATTAAGAAGATTTTCTGTAAATAATCTATCAAATATTTTGCAAGGAACTTTACATATTTGTCGTAATGCTGGATCATTAGATTCTGTAATTATTATGTATATAGCGTAAAGCAAGGTGATTTTACTATTAAGATTTGAATTGTCAACCCTGATATAGTTTTCAAACAAATGCCTGATTGATCTTGGAAGTGGTAATTTACTTTGAATTATTTCGTTAATATTTTTGTATTTACAGTTATTTAACATATCGCAAGTGATTTTACAGACAATATGGTTGCATATTTCTAATGTTCCAGTACTACGATCAGCTTCTTTAAAAATTAATTTCTTAATCCAAGCAAATACAGGCGGAATATCCGAAGGCTTTAATTCATACAATACTGGAAAAACTGTAACTTCGCCTTTAAAATATCTTAATTTTAAAGTTTGAATCTCTTCTCTAGCACAGAATGAAGTAATTGTATTATGAGACAAAATTATTATTGCATATTTTGATTTTCCAGCTCCTTCTTCAATATTTTTTTTGAACCGATCATCTCCCATTATCATTTCGTATCTATCATACCAGACATTGATACCATAGTTTTTTAAGTGATACACAATTGGCTGAGCAATAACGTATCTATCTTTTGCCGAAAAACATATAAATAATTTATCCGAGAATTTTTTCATATTACTCCTTTAACTTAAATGTTTTATTCAGAAGCAATTAATATGGTCATAAAATTAGCTGTTTTGACAATGTTAATAAACTTCTAATTGCTCCAAAATTTTTAATACTGTTGAATATACTATATTAATATCGTCATTTGCATTTATTTCTATAATGGGATAAGGTTCACTTGGAATAATATCTTCATATTTTGCCTGTTTTAATATTAATGCTTGTCGGCTTTCACTATAATGCGGTGGAATACCGGTCTTTCTGCTTCTTTGTTGTATTCTTGCAATTGCTATGTCAACATCTACATTTAGGTATATACCTATATCGGGATTAGGCAGGCATTCCAAAGCTTTTGATAAACAATTACATGAAGGCTGAAGGAATAATTCTGTGAATAATTTAATACAGAGGACATATCTATCAAGAATTACATTTTTTCCAGTATCTAAAATCGGTAATATTTCATTATACATTCGAAAAATAACGCTACCAATATGAAGTACATGCTTAAATTCATGAGAAAAAATATCATTTCTATGAAATTGAAGAGTTTTTTCCGCTTGATATAATTCTTCTTCAAAGACAGCATTTTTTATACAAGAAGTACATATGGTATTTTCTAATTTACTTTTATTTAATATTTCAAGAAGACTAGACTTCCCACTGCCATCTATGCCAAATAAGCAAATAAGTTTTCCTCTCATTAGTTAATTTCCTTTGTGAATTTATTGATAATTAAGAATTATCGAATATACAAGGTACGTCTTTCTAAGAATATAAGTAACTTTCGCAAGGCTTTTTTGACAAACCCCACCTTTTCCAGTACTGTGATACCAAAAAGAGAAAAAGGGGTACCACCATGAACTTACAAGAAAAAGTAAAACCATACTTAGAATACTGCACCTACAGAAAAGAACTGGACGCGAAAACAGTAAAAGCATACCGAATCGATTTGACCCAGTTCTTTTCTTATGTACAAAGCACTGAGCCAGAAAAAGAAACTATCGAGCAGTACATCACAGAACTACACAAAAAATACAAACAGAAAACAATAAAAAGAAAAATTGCCTCCATAAAAGCCTTTTACAGTTACTTAGAAGAAGAGGAATTGGTAGAGCAGAATCCTTTTCGGAAAATAAAAGTGAAATTTAAAGAAACCATCATTCTTCCACGTATCATACCCCGGGAAGAAATCGAGCAGCTGCTCAATTACATATATGCCAGCCTGAGCAGCCTTTCAGGAATTCAATACAAGCACAGCTTACGTGATGCCGCAGTTATCGAAGTGTTTTTCGCTACAGGTGCCAGAGTATATGAAATCTCTAACATCCGGGTAGAGAATATAAATTTAAATTCCGGTCTGATACGAATTATGGGAAAAGGCGGAAAAGAAAGATATATCCAAATCAGCAACACAGCCGTTTTGGACATTTTAAGGAAATATTATGCAGAAAATGAACCCGAAATAAAAAAGTCCGGCTATTTTTTTATAAACAACAGGGGAAATCGCTATACAGAACAATCAATTCGGTTCATGCTGAAGAAATATACACTAAAGGCAGGAATACAAAGAACAATCACTCCCCATATGTTTCGCCATTCCTTTGCAACATACCTGATAGAGGAAGGCGTCGACGTAAGCTGCGTACAGCAGATCCTGGGTCATTCCTCTATTAAAACTACCCAGATTTATATCCACGTAGCCGCCAAAAAACAGGCAGACATTTTAAGAGAACTGCATCCACGGAATAATATGAATATTGTAAAAGTTGCGTAAGGCAAGTCGTGGCAATATAGTTATATCAGCCAGCTGCAAAAACAGGTGGTCTTTTTGTTATACAAAAACCTGGCGAAATTAAGCAGAAATTTCAAATTCTTTCACTAAATCCCTCAAAATATGCTAAACTATGAAAGTCCAATAATCTATATCCCGAAAAAAGGAGATGATTACCAATGGAAAAATCCTTTCCCAAAACAAAAGAGTACATGGTCCCACAGATATACGATTACATCCTACACCGCTCCGGCAACAAATCCGTACAAAACGATAAAACAGGTATCCAGAGAATGCTGCAAAATTTCAACGGAGCTTTTACAGAAGAACAACTCCGGGAAAACATGGAAAAGTACAACCTCACAAAAATGTTTGAACTGGTTAAAAAATATTTTAAAAGGGAATACGATTATGAAGATAACTCTATTATATTAAGCAACAACTACCAGCAGAGCATCAATAGCTATCTATACGATGACCAGGTGAATCCCATCTTTATCCATATTGACGAGCTCCTGGAATCTACAATGATTGCATTTTTGGCAGCAGCATTTAAGTGGTCCAAGGAATTTGAAAATCTGGAAATCTATGGTGAATGCTTTAAATATGTACTGTTTTTGCTGAATGATGTCTGCATCTTTGGAAAAATGCAGGGCGTGGAAGCCAATAACGCCCTTTTAAAACTGCTGTCCAACGATACCCAGATTTTACAGCTTGCAGAAAGCTGCTATTGGACGATTCTGGTTTTCAGTCTGGCCCATGAAATGGCACATGCATATTTCGCACATATCGGAAAGAAGTATTCGGAAAAACATCTCGAAAGAAAAGAATATGATGCAGATATGGTGGCTTATGACATTGTTCTGAGAATTATTATGGATGCTGATAAGGAACACATTTTGGAAGATTATACTTATCTGGCGCCCATGATGTACATGGATTTCTTTGATTTATACTATTATACAGACCGGATCTTGTATAAAACCAGATTTTATGATCCAAGCCATCCTACTCCTGACAAACGAAAGCGTCGTCTGTTCGCAGTTGTAAACAAGGACGAATACGAATTTGATGCAGTATCAGGCAATGATTTATATAGAGATTTTCTTGACATCTTCAAAGAATACAAGGAACAGGTTCTTTTGAAAATGGAACGGGGAAAATTAGATAAAATAATACACGTAGAAAAAAGAAGAAAAATGAGAGGAGAGAACGAGTATGACACTGCAGGAAGCACTAAAATATGATAATCTTCTGAAACACAATCTTATGGAAAAAGCAGCTACACTTAATCTGAGTGAAGAAACTGCAAGCCAGATTATGGATCAACATGTACTTGTAATCCCGGATGATGCAAGAAGCGGAATGATATTCCTTGGAAATGAATCTGCTTCCTACAAATTAGGAAATGTTCGCTTAAACCTGAAAAACGCCGTTGCAGCAGGCCTGGAACTATTTGCTGCGGTTAGCATTCCAGATACTTTTTGGAATTATCTGCAGCTTTTAATCTCTGCAGCCTTTTTTATTCAGAAATCTACGAAACAGGAAGTTGAAAAAGAAGAAGCGTATATACTATATTTCCTACATCAGCAGGATTGCTACAAAGTAGGAATAAAGGAAAATGATTTTGAACATAGATTTGAAATGTGGTGCCAGGGCAGGCAATTAGAATATCCGGGAAAAATGAACTGTGAAAAGGCCATAAAGCACTTATATAAAAACAAAATGATAGATATAGAAGCGGAAATGATTTATTTGAGGGAACAGGTGATTGGACATGTTACCTCATGATTTATAACGAAACACCTCCAAAATATGGACAAAATAATGGAAAAGAAAAGTATTGAAAGAAACGGAAAACATGCCGAGTAATTTCACAAAGGAAAAGGAGTCCGGCTAAATGCAAAAGAAAAATCACATATTCCTTCAATTGAAAAAAATCACGGAAGTCACCACCTTAAGCTTCCTCCTGTTTTACATACTCTTTCCGGGAATCAGCACAAATCTGTATCTGGGAATCTATGCAACAGCAATTCTGATTCTATATTTTGCAGCCGGAGACTACCGAAATACTGAAATTCTCCAGGAGTTTCTTACAGCCGGAGTTTTTGCAACTATAGGCTTCCTTATATCTAAGCTTGCAAATGGCTGTACCGTGGCAGATATATGGAACAACAAATCCTGGCTTCGATTCCTGCTTTTGGAAACCTGCATTGCTGAATATATTATCTTCTGGCTTCTTCAAATGAAATCACAAAAAGAGCAACAGCGGTTCTATGAGATCTCCGCTTCCATGAAACTTTTTCCAACCCGTGAAAGTGATCTGGAGCGGCTTTCCCTCTATTTATCTGAGGTGGATGCAGTTGGCATAAACGGCACCTGGGGCAGCGGCAAAACCTTTCTGGCAGACCAGTACATAGAACGAAATCAGGACAAATACGAAGTGATCAAGGTAGAGCCTCTGACCTGCAACTTGTCCGCCATAGATTCTTACCTGTTTCTGCAATTGGAAAAAGTCCTTCGTGCCAACCGCATCTACCCCAGATATTCCAGAAAGCTGCAGCGTGCGCTGTCTGAAAATGCCTGGGGAAAACAATTCAATTCCATTTTGGGCACAGGTGAAAACGACCAGGTAACCGAATTCCAGGGCTTCTGCCAGGATCTGGATAAGCTGGACCACAAAGTCCTCTTGGTCTACGAGGACATTGACCGTATTTCCGGAGAAAATCGTGATCAGATTGCCCGTCTGTTCGACCTCACCCAGAAAATGATCTCCCATAACGTAAAAGTAATCTACCAATTTGATCTGGGGAAAATGGAAGATCTTGATTTCAACCGGGATTATCTGGAAAAATATATTCCATACATTATCAATCTGACAGAAATTTCTGTAAAAGACATTGTAATAGAAGCGTTGGAAGAGCTGAAGTATGTAAATGCAGGACTGAACTGGGGAGATTTCCGTTTCTTATTCGAAGTTCCTATTGTTGACTATTATTTTGGAAGAGAATTCAATTTACCACTACAGCTTAAATATAGAGTGGAAAATGTCACTCCGAGAAAGCTGAAGGCATTTGTGACAGAAGTTAATACGATTATGCAGCAGCCGGAGTTTTCGAATAAAGAAAATCGTAACACGGTTATTGCATTCTTTTTTATGAAGCATTTCTTTGACGACCTGTACCAGGAGCTGCCCTTTCAGAAAAGCTTGTTGGAGGAAATGACTTTTGTCTACAACAATTCTGAGGACAATAAGGAAGAACAGATAACGATCATGGAACTGATTGCAAGGCACCGACTGACGAAGGAGAAAAAGCCGGGAACAGAAATAGATAAAGAAGCAATAACCACAGGAAAAATAAAAGAAATGTTTTTTGAAGAAGGCGGTAAGAACACAGGAGAAAATCTGGATAAGCTTGCATTAATGCTTCTCCTTGGTTACAAGCTGGAGTTTGCGCAGAAAAAACAGGAACAGGAAAAAGAACAGGAGAAAAACAGAGAGAACGATAGACTGCGTGAAAAAGCGTCTGAAATTGCACTGAATCAGGAATTAAGAGACATTGCAGATATTGAATATAATGAGAAAATCAGCCGTCTGATTCTGAATCTGCATCAGAATGGAAAGTCTGAGTATACAAATGCAGAGGCCGTGGCAGTCACCTTTCTGAAAGATGTTCTGTTAAAGGAGAAGTCTCAATGGGAAGAAGCGTGGAAGGATTTTCAGCAAAAGCTGTTTCAAAGCAATTTCTATAAAGACAATCATACTGTGTTTAATTTGATAACAGATGATTTTTGTATATTGTTCCGGGTACTGTGGATATATTTTTCAAAGCATCACCTACAATATGATAAGGATGATATTATGGACAAGGCCTTGGATTTTTATAAGGAGCTTGATGATAACAAGGAACAGCTGACCCTTGAGAAGCTGGCGATTTTAAATACCTGCGAATTTGAAAAACGTAAATATTATCTGAAAACAATTGCATGGTTCAATGGTCTGGAAATAACCGGACATTTCAACGAGGATAGTATTTATCGTGATTTTCTGGAAAAATATACTGTGGCAGCTTACAAGCACGGCTATTTAAGATGATATAATCTGGACCTTTATATATCATCAAAAAAGGAAACAGAAGTGAACAATCAAGGTGTGCAAAGATTTTTAAAGGATTGTAAGAAGAACATACTGCAACCGACTTCAAGTGAATTTTCAGAGCAGGTAATAGAGGAAACCAATCTTGTAACCGGCTTTTATGATAAAAATTTGCGCCTTATTCAGCAGGAAAAACCCGCAGCAAGAAAAACCGCCCAATTAAAAGTAACAGCCAAAAGTTATGTGAGCCATACAGATGAAACCATATTTGAAGCATTAAAGCAGGAAATCAAAAATGGAAATTTCAACAAGATCCAAGAGAAAGAGTCCTTTCGGAGTAAACTGGAAGAATATTAGCTTTATATTTGCTGGCTGCCTGCGAGATGCGGGAAGAATTACAGGGAAATATATGGGCACTGTATCATGAGATATTTACCAATGCAATTATTGAGACTGAGTATGATGAAAATTTTTATAGTTCTTTTAAACATCCAATAAGGAAAAATAAAACTCTTTTACTGGAAATTGTAAGCCGTATTGCATTTGAAATTTTTAAGAAATCTGAGAAAGAGATTTATTACATACGGGCTGAGGAACTGGATTCTATTGTAAATGAGTTTAATCTGGAACCATCAAATGCCAAATGGATTCGGAAGTGTTGTGTTTTATGTGCTTATTGGAAAAGCAATGGTACAGATGGTGTATTGGAATTTTATCATAATAATATACGCGACTATTTCTTCTGTGAATATATATACAATAAGCTAAACAACTGCCTGATGAATGATTCAGTAGAATTTGTGACTGCGTTTTTGAATTGTGTGTGTGAAATTTTGTCATACGGCGAAATTACAGGAAGTACATGGGAAGAGACGTTTGCATTTTTGCATGAAAAAGTAAGACATGAAAGGAACAGATTTACTGATGCGGAAAATATACAAATAGGAAAGCGCCTGTCATGTATTTTTGCCAGTATATTGTGTGAAGACACTATCTGGAAATACTCTTACGGAGGAAACAATTATCAGAAGATGAAATATACAGTATCTAATGCTTTCATGTTAATCAGAATCTGGCAAAATGCATTTGGAATTGATATGAATAGTAGGCCAAATGTATTTGCAGAAAATCGGATTGATATGCAAAATATTGCAAAATCAAATATTTTAGCTGACTGGAATTGGATGTTTCAAAGATTCATTAATGTTTCTCCCCACAATAAAAAAATTTTAATTGGGCAGAATTGTACATTTAGAAATGTATCCTTCGGAAAAAAATGTTTAGAAGGGGAAAGATTTGAATATAGTAGTTTTGAAAAAATATCCTTTGAACAAGATATATTAAAGGATACTGTTTTGAAAACATGTAGATTTGTAAATGGAACATCATTTGCCGAGGCAACATTATTTAATGTGGATTTTTCGGGCTCTATATTAGAAAACGTGAATTTTTTTGGCGCAACGCTTCACGACTGTTCTTTTTACGGTGCAACGATTATAAATGGTAATTTCAATGCTTGTACAATTGAAAATTGTCTATTTACTGAAGCAACCATGAAAGAAGTTGATTGGAGCTGTGCGAAAGTAGAGAAAATTTCTCTTAATACAGTAGTATGTGAGCATTGTAATTTGGATTATACAAATTTGAAAGAACGTGATGCGATTGCAGTGGAACCATGCAGGGATTGATGATGTCATGGATGCCCTTGGACATCGTGATCCCACAAGCGTCATGAAGTATCTGTTTCTGGATGATGAAAGAAGCAGAAAATGTGGATTATCCCTGGACAGTGCCGGGATCCCATGGAGGTCTGGCATGAAAATCAGGAATATGAAGGGGTCAGACCCTGGTAAAAAACTGCAGCTGAAGAAGTATTGTACCAGTGTGAAAAAAATAATATATCAGTCTTAGACTGGAACAACCTGGCATATCCGCTAAGAGCCAGTACAATTTTCCACAAAGAAATCGTCTTATCAGCGCCTGGGAAGATAAGCTGATCGTAATCGGTGCTGGAAACCGAAGTAGCGCAAACATTACAGCCGAATACAGCAGAATGCTCAGGAGAGAGATCGAGTGGTGGTAAAGCGGGATAAGATGTGTTATTGAGACCTTAGGCTATATATTTTGAAAATAAAAATTACTGAAAAGGTTCTAAGGGACAGTTTGATAAAAGGGCTGTTTTATGATATCATGAAAGCACAAATGAAACTTGTGGAATTGGAAAATACAAAAAATGCCCAGTACATTTGATTCTGATTAAGCAGAAAATATTTTATCTGAAATAATCAGAATATTACGAAAATATATTGCAATAACGGAATATAGCGTGTCGGAAGTGTATAAAATATATCGAAAAAGAAATGGAAGCATTCGATATAACGAATGGAGAAAAGAGAGAAAAACTGGTATAATAAAATTGCGAAGAAGCTTTATACTATCCCAAAGAGGCTGCAAAAAAATTAATAGTTGCCCTGGCTGAAAGTGATATTCGTTACTATAATACAAAAGATAAAAGCAAAATCATGTGGTATGTGATACAGGTAATTTCAGGCAACTGGACAATTAAGAAACACATGGAGAAGAAACATGCCGAGAAATACAATAATATATGATCTGTTGATTATAGGTCCGTCTGATACAGAAAAATATTTTATATGCATAAAACGTGCGATTGAACGCTTTAACACGGGTGTTGGAAAAGAAAAAAGAATTACTGTTATAGGACGAGACCTTAACAATCAAATCTTTGCTGAGTCAGGTGGGGAATCTGGTGTTTTAGTCCGAAACCAGATTATTGGAAAATTTGATATGGTGGCAGCTGTTTTTTGGAAGATATATGATTCTCTGACAGTGGCACCATATTTAGGTACAACTGAAGTAATCAAGCTGGCATTGGAGTCTGGCAGTCAGGTATTTACATATTTTCTTAATAAGGAAGGATGCGTTTCTGAATATAATCCGGAAGAATTAAAAAAAATATGTGATTTTCAGAAAAAATATCAAGAAATGGTGGGAATTTCCTTAAGGGTGAGGGATGAACGCGAACTGGAAGAAAGATTTTTGACTGACCTACAGTTGTTTTTTTCAAAATCAGGGGATAATCCGAAGAGTATTCTTCAATCTGATATTATGAATGATGCTCCGCCATTTTCACAGGATGGATTGTATTTTCTTCCATATGGATGCATTGGGCGGGATACAAAGATACAAGAGCTTGAAATGATTTTTACTGAATGTAGGCTACCAGTAGTTATAAAAGGTGTAGCTGGCGTTGGAAAGACAGCATTTTGCAGTTATTATTATCAATTGCGTAATTCTCGCAATCATAAATTTTCGATGCTTTTTGTGAATTTAGAAAACTGCATGTCGAAAGCTGATTTTGTACATTCTGTCTGTGAAGCATTACGAATCAAAGAGGCTTTCATGAATTTAAATAATATTTTAGAGCAGATATGTAGTGCTGAGAGACATTATGATGCGTTCTTTTTTGATAACTGGGAGGATTTTCAGTGTAAAACTCTGGGCAGTGCAGAATTTCAGTGTGTTTATACATTCATCAATACACTTGTATGTAACGGCTATAATGTTTTGATTTCAAGCCAGGAGAGAGCACCGTCCGGATGGCGTGAGTTTAAGATGGATGTTTTGAAACCGGATGATGGCAGATATTTATTTACAGAATTACTGAAAAGGAGAGGAAAGGACGTAAATCAGATGTCTGCGGGAGAAAAAGTTGCGTTTGAAACTTTGCTAGTATGTATGGAAAACCATCCGCTGACAATGGTGCTGACATCTTCTTTGGTTGAAGATTCAAATGATACTCTGCAACGAATTGAAAAAAAATGGAGTGAGGTATGTGATCAATCAGAACCTCAAAGACATCAATCAATGGAAATTGCATTAAAAATGTCATATGATGTTGTTTCAATGACTCCGGGGGCGGTAACTCTATGGGGACTGATTGCGGAATTGAGTGTAGAGTTTCCATCTTATTTTATTGATGCTCTGAAACAGATATCTTCGAAAACTGCATGGGATGATGCACGGAGAGCTCTTTTTAACAGAAGTCTTGTTCAGTTTTCTGAAAATGCATCAGGGTTACATATGTTGATGCCAGTGAAAGCCCAATGGGAACATTTGGCAGGAAAAAAGGAAAAAAAGAAATGTTTTGCAATGTGGGTAAGATTAATCGAACATGTAGCAATGCAATCAGATACCTCTGAGTATACGCATGATCCTGAATTAAGCAATGCCATCAGAGGTATGATACTTGATTGTATGCGAAGCTTTATGACGATATCAGAGCTTCTTATCCAGGATGGCCAGATTAAACTGGCAGAGAAATGCATCAATGCTATGCAGGATTATTATGAATCACTGTCAGATAGCGCTTTTGAATTCCTTAATAACTTGCCTTTAGATCAATTTTCGTTGGTTACAAAAGGAATGGTAATTAAATGTAAGGGAGACATTTGCAGACTTGGGAAAAAAGAGGAGCCAGATATTGCGGATGGGTATTACAAAGATGCACTTGCCTGTTTTGAAGAGAGTGGAGAGGATGTATGGCGTGCACAGGTCATGAATGTGATCGGTAAAAATATGTTCTGGAGTTTCCACGATGTTCAAAAAGCGTTAGACTGGCTAAAAGAATCCGAAAAATTATCACGTGATGTGTCGTATAGCAGAGGAGTTGCTGAGGCGAAAAAGGATCAGGCGATTATATTAACGGAAGAATATAATCAATGTGATGAAGCTGAAAGATATTTGGAGGAAGCCTATTCTCTGTACAAAGAGTTGGGAGATTTTAGAGGAATAGCCCATACTTTGAAAAGACAGGGTGCTATTATATGGAGGTATGGGGATATTCATGGCGCTGTAGAAAAATATGAGGAAGCACTGGGATTTTATGAACGCGCACATTATATTCAGGGGCAGGGAGATACTCTGTCGCGTATATGTACTGGATATATTGAGCTGGGAGAAAAAGTTAAATTGCAGAAAACTGTTGAGTACAGTGAAAGACTCATGGATAAGATTCCATATCAGATGACTAAAAGAGAACTGGCGGATAGTATCAAAAAAAGCAGAAACTGGCTACAGGGATAGGAGTTAAAACAGGATAATGAAGAAAGTGGAGCTTTTAGCACCAGTTAAGGATAAAGAGTGTCTGCGGGCAGTTATTGAAAATGGGGCTGACAGCGTTTATATGGGATATCAACGGTTTAATGCCCGTATGTTTGGTAAAAATTTTGACGAATCGGAGTTTGGGGAACATATTAAATATGCACATGAAAATAATGTTAAGGTATATCTTACATTAAATACATTGATTCGTGAAGATGAAATTTGTCTGGCGTTACAGATGGCGAATCGGGCGGTAAAAGATGGTGTAGATGGCATTTTGGTACAGGATATGGGACTGGCTGCGGAAATTCAGAAAAACATTCCTGATGCTAATTTGCATGCCAGTACGCAAATGTCCATATCCAACCATTATGGTGTCCAGGTATTACACGACATGGGATTTCAAAGGGTAGTTCTGGCTCGTGAATTAAATTATCAGGAGATTACTGCAATCAAGCAAAGGTGTCTTGAAAGTTGCAATATGAACCTGATGGAAATAGAAGCGTTTATACATGGTGGACTTTGCATTGCTTATTCCGGACAGTGCTTTTCATCATCCTATTGTTTTGGTTCATCTGCGAATAGAGGCAGATGTCTAATGACCTGTTGGAAGGGATATGAATTTAAACAGGGGGAGAAGGTCTTGAAAAGTGGAAGCTTGCTAAGACCACGTGATTTGGAAGGACTATATGGATTAAAGTATCTCATGGAAGGAGAAATTGATTGCCTTAAGATTCAGGGAAGACTCCGAAACAGCGATTATATTCGTGAAATAGTAAATGTGTACCGACACGCCATTGATGATGTTTTTGAAAAACGTGAAAATGAAAACAGGATAAAAGTTTATAACAAGCGATTATGGGAAGTCAGTCCAAGAGGCTTGACAGGAGGAAATTTATTACTGGAATCTGATAAAAACCTGATTATGGATGCTGATGTCAATATTTTGACTGATAAAGGCAAAAAAATGGAAAGAAAAAAGGATTTTGGCATATCACAAAATAAAAAGGTAGCTGTCTTTTTGAGAGATATTACATCTCATGAGGACTATTCTTTGCTCCGGGAGGATATTGATTGGTTATATATTGCATATAAAAGCTTTTTGCAGGATGAATTGAAAAAGATAATTCATGAATTGTGCAGACGATACCGGGTCTGTATCTATATGCCTCCAATGATTTATGAAAGAAACTGTGAAATAGTATACGCTAAAGTGGATGAAATTGTGAAAGATTATGCTATAAAGGGAATTGTTTTATCAAATGTGAGTGATCTTACGTTAATAAATAAATATGGAAAAAAATGCTTAGAATATATATCTGGGAATCATCTGCATATTTATAATCATTTTACTGCAGACAGGTTGATGGAAATGGGAGTCTGGACAGGCACATATTCGTTGGAATTGCCATTTATTGGTTGTGTCTCTTTGAAAAAAAACACATGCCTTCCCATGCAGCAGATTGTTTTCGGACATCCCGATTTGATGCACATGAAATATTGTCTGCTTTCACATATTAATGAATGCGTTAATTGTGGGAGATGTAATGATGAAAAATATAAAGCTCTGGAATTGAATGGGGAGGCTGAATTTCTTGTAAAAATTGATAAGTTTCAAACAGAAACGGTACTATATAGTAAAAAAACTTATTCTGCGGATACAACACGAATTATAGGGGATTCTTTGAGATTTGATTTTCTGGATGAATCAGTTTTGGAGATGAATACAATTATAGGCGATGTCAAATACGGGTATTTTTATACAGGGGATGGATATATGAACGAAATCTTGAAAGGAGAAGAATAAAAATGAGCATGTTTAGCCGGATGAACAGTTCCGCTCCACCAAAATGGATAAAACATAAAATGCTCACTTTTTGGAATTTGCGGGATGAGAATGACTTAAAATCCACAATCCACAGATACAATATAGAAGAATATGAGAAATGCCTTCAAAAAATTGCTGAAGAACTGGGGACTTTAGAAGGGAACTGCGTATATATTATTAAACTGGTATACAGAAATTCTGTTTATAAACTTCCAAATTTCTTGATTCAGAGTCGTGAGGAGCTTCTGATATGCAGAGATAAACTGAAAAATATAGAAGGAAAACAATTTACAGAAATTTGGTATTGTAAAAATACTACGAAGAAAGAGACGATATATGGAAGAGTATTGTTCTTTCTGGATGAGTTATTTCCGAGAATAATAAAACGAAAAATGGAAATTGTATGGGGAAATTCGGCTCGAATAATAGAACGATATCCAAATTTGGAGTGTGCGTTTGCAGCAGTGGAAACTAATGGATGGGGAAAGGAATTTCGAATTATTGATATCATTCAGGCAGACAAGTCTAAAACTGAGATTGAAGAAACGCTTGTTACGCTATTAGATTTATTAAGTAATTACCAGAGCAGGATTATCAATTTCGGAAAGTTCATAAGTGAATGTGGGTGTTCAGTGTTATGCATTGAATTTTCATATACAAATGACGGGAAATTTACAATTATCGATTGGGACAGCGACAATGATATGAAAGCTATAAATAAAATTTCTCAAGAAGCGTACATGATTGTTGAACAGAATTTGAAATGAATTTTAACTGGAGGCGTGGAATATGTACTGTAATTGTTTTTTCTGTGGTAATGGAAGATTTTCTGTGAATAAAAAAATTGGGTTGAATGGAGCAAATTGGGTTGTTTATGAGGACGAAAATGTGTTTGTAACCCCGGATGTTTCACCGGTTTTAAAAGGACATTTTCTTATCGTTTCAAAGGAACATATAAATAGTTTTGGTAATGGAAATAAGGAAGTATTTCTGTCACTGCAAAAGGCAAAAGAAATTTTGGTAGAAAAAGTTTACGGGCAGGAGCAGGTTTTGTTTTTTGAACATGGAGCAGTGATAAGCCATATGGCAGGAGGCTGTATTGATCATGCGCATTTGCACGCAATTCCCTTAGAAAAAGCTATTGATGTGGATGCATATATAGATAAATACAAGCTCCTGGAAACTCCCAAGCTGAAAATGACATATGAAACTGTTCATAGATTTGCAGAAGAAGGAAGACCATACATAGCATATGGGTATAATAAGAACAACATGTGGATACGTAGTGCGAACAGGTTGCCAACACAATTTTTTCGATTATTGGTTTCTGATTATTATCCAGGAGAATATAATTGGAAGATTGCCTGTAAATCAGAGCATTCAAAAGAATTGTTTAAAGAAACAATGGAACTGGCAATGCCATTATTGATATGTAGGAAGGAGCGTGAAAATAATGCCTAAAACAGTAACAAGGTATGATGTTTTAATTTCTTGTCCGTCTGATGTTGGAGAATATATTGAAAATATAAAACGTAGTATTCATCGGTTTAATAGTACCTATGGCGATTACCGGGATGTTATATTACGTCCGAAATATTGGGGGGACGATTCTTTTGCTCAATCGGGCGGAAAAGCACAAGAACTTCTGAACCAGCAGATTGTTGAAAAGGCTGATATTGCTATTGCGGTTTTTTGGACAAAATTCGGAGAGCCGACAGCACACTTTGGTTCAGGAACGGAGGAAGAAATTGAAACTATGATATTAAAAGGGAAGCAGGTGTTTTTGTACTTTTTGGACAAGCCGGTTCTGCCATCAATAATGAACAATAGTGAATATAAAAAAATTACTAATTTTAGAAAAAAATATCGTGACAAAGGGATTTACTTTATTGTCAAAGATGAACGTGAATTGGAATCACGGATTGAGGATGGATTGACACGGTATTTTTCAAAATGAGATTTTATTCTATCACTGATATGTCCGGGTGGGAGGAAATGTATAAATTATAATGGTATTGTAATTTATGGAAATACGAAAGCTTCCTGTATACTTTAAATAGGTCAAGAGATTGACACAAAAAAATACCTCAAGTACATTTAGATTATTACTGACCTGCCGGTCCCGGTAAGAGTTTTACTAAAAACAAAAAGAGATATAAAAATGGGAGCTAAAAAGCTCCCGTAGAAGTAAGCGTTTCCGGAATATTTGGTTCATGCAATTCCGCTACAAAAGCCGAATCTGTTTTATAGATTCAAGAAGGATGTAGACGCTGGGCATGTGATTCAAAAATTTTTTCATTTAAACCACCTCCCTTTGCTTCATCATATTACTAATTGATAGAAAATGCAAGAGTGATAGGCAGGATATTGCAAAAAAATGTAGGTGATTGCAGTAAAGAAAAAATATGACCATGCAATCGCAGCTACGGCTGTAGTACGAGCTTTAGGCAGAAAATTTCTGGAAGTTCACAATGCAGGTATCGAACATAAGCAGGGGTACAATGCTTATGACACAATCAGAAACGCCATTTCAGGTCACCTAGAATTCATCTTCGAATAAGGGGGCTGAATAGTTACTATTTTTTTTTGTATTTTGATTAGCCAGGTAGTAAGATTGGTTATAATAAATAAAGACTATTAAAGCTGGGTGAAAATATGGATAAGAAATTAAAAGAAGAATTGCAGAGCTTGATAGAAATAGGAAGAGAAAAAGGACAGTTGCGTAATGTAACAATCGTTCAGTTATTGAATGACCTGGGAAAAAAATCGGAAGATGTATACAATGAAGTAGTAGAATATATAGAAGATGAGAATATTTTACTGGCAGTTGATTCAGAAGAATCCAACAGTGTATTTCTTGATTCCAGTAAGATCACAATTGTTCCGAAAACACTTAGTGTAGAAGCCATTATCAAAAAGATTAGATATGGAGAAATCAATTTGGATACAGAATTTCAGCGTAAAAGAAGTCTGTGGAAGGAAAACGTAAAGAGTCAGTTGATTGAATCATTGATGATTCAGCTGCCAATTCCACCAATGTACTTTGATGGAAGGGACACGAATGAGTGGGATATTATTGATGGTTTACAAAGACTCTGCACATTAAAAGAATTTATGCTGGATCATAAGTGGAAACTGCAGGATTTGGAATATCTTTCTGATTATAACGGCTGCAGCATGGAAGAACTGCCGCGTGTTTATCAAAGAAGAATAGAAGAAGGACAGCTGGCATTTTATCTGATACTGCCAGATACGCCAGAGGATGTTAAATATAGTCTGTTTAAGAGAATCAATACGCCTGGTTTAAAACTGGAACCACAGGAGATAAGACATGCATTATATCAGGGGACTGCGGCAAGGCTACTGCAGGAACTGGCAGAAAATGATATTTTCAGGAAAGTTACAGATGGAGATGTTCCTTCGAAGCGAATGCAGGACAGGGAAATGGTTCTTAGATATCTGGCATTAAGATATATGGGAATGGAGGAATATCAGAACAGTACAATGGATTCATATTTGAACAAAGCGATGTCTTTTTTGAATCAGCAGTTGCCGGAAACCATAGAAGAATATAAAATCACATATTTTAAAACGTTGCAATGTAATTTTAAAATATTCGGAATATATGCTTTCCGAAGAATTTCAAAATTAAAACCAGGGGCAAAAAAACCGATTAATACGGCTTTATTTGAAAGCTGGATGAATGCGATAGCCATACTGGACGATAAACAAAGAGAGTATTTAGTAAGCAGAAAAGATAAACTCAAAGAAAAATACATTGACGAATTAGATAAAAAAAGTTCATTTTATAGCGATATAGGTTCAGGGAAATATCGTTCTTTCATCAGAAGGAATGAGGCAATTCAGAGAATGATAAAAGAGGTGCTGAATGAAGATTGATAAATTTCAATTAAAGAATTTTAAATGTTTGTCTAAAGTTACATTTGAGTTTGGCAATTTAAATCTTCTGGCAGGAGCCAATGGATGTGGTAAGTCATCACTTATTCAGGCATTACTGCTATTACGCCAGACATATGAACGGACTGGAGATATGAAACAGCTGTTCACTTATGGAAAATACGTTAATTTAGGTATGGCGAAAGATGTGCTATATGAGTATGCTGAAGATGATGAAGATATTTTATATAAGTTAACCGGAACTGATGGGGAGAAGGAACTTATTTATAAATATGAAGCTGCAAGCCGTATTTTAAAATGCAGGAGTTGTAAGGAGCTGGGGAAAACGGATTTTAACTTATGGGATTCCTCTTTTGAATATCTGTCAGCAGAGAGAATTTCGCCTCAGACAACTTATTCTTCCATAGCACAGGATTTGCTATTGGGTATGCATGGTGAAAACGCTTTAAATTTTCTGGAAAAGTATGGAGATTCTATAGAAGTTAACAATGTTTTTCTGGATGACTCTAAAAATAAATCACTTTTGTATTATGTAAATCAGTGGATGGAGAAGCTGTTTAAAGGGTTTTCGCTTCAGCTATCACAGATTTTAGATGCAGATGCTGTAAGCTTGAGATATAAAGAAAAAAGTCGCGATCATGTGAGCAATGCATATAGACCTGTGAATGTAGGTTTTGGCATAACATATGTACTTCCGATTGTAATTGCACTGTTAAAAGCGGAAAAAGAGGATTTGATACTGATTGAGAATCCAGAAGCACATTTGCACCCGAAGGCTCAGAGGATAATGGGGGAATTGCTGGCAAAAGCTGCCAGAACAGGTGCTCAGATTATAGTAGAAACACATAGCGATCATATTTTGAATGGAATAAGAATATGCGCTAAAAAACAGGAAATTTTACCGGAAAAGATAAAAATCTTTTTCTTTATGAAAGAAGATGTTGGCTCTAAATATAATGTAAATATTTATGCTCCTGAAATGGATAATGAAGGTAATATTGATATATGGCCGGAGGGATTTTTTGATGAATGGGATAACGCTTTAGCAGAACTTTTTTAGGAGAAATCAGGGAAAGTACGTTTTCTGCTTTCTGCGTTATTGCAGGGAGTGACAGAATGGAGAGCGGCACATGGAGATTATATTAAATGATATTGCGTGGAAACATAAATGTTCCGATAAATATACTGCGATTAAAAATATTAAAGTGGCAGTAGAAATTCTGGCAAAGTTGCGAAGACATGACAAATCTTTTAAATTATTTGCGAAAGAAACAATTTCAGGGAGTGAACTTGCGCCAGAATATTATTTTGGACAGTTGTTTAGTGAAAATGAAGAAATTCTTCCACAAAAATATAAGACGCTGATAAAAACACATCTGGTAAACTTTAATAAAATTAATGGAGATGCGGGATTATTTAAAATTGGTGAACATAGTTCTGCGCAATGTGGCTACGCATGTTCGAAAGAGAAGGCTGTATTTAGCATAATAACAAATGAGATTTTTGCAGAGGAAGTTTTAGAAGGCTTATATAAAGACGTAAATGGAAAAGAAATAAAGTCATTTCTGAAAAATATTTCTCAGGAAAAACATCTCGAGACAAGTTCTGCTACTATTGGATACAGAATTTATGAGGAAAATCCTAAACATAAAATTAATTATGGGTGGGGAAGCCCGATGGACTTAAATGCGGAAGAAGCTCAAATAGCGTTAAATCAAGCCGTCAGTGTGGGAAAAGATGATAAACATTTGGCATCAAAATATAAAGGAAAGTACTACTCTTTCAGGTGTCATGAGAAAAACTGCTATCATGGATATGAAGATAATGGTTTGGATGATGGGGTGAAAAGTCGTCTATAGGAAAGCAATAAGAATTACTTTTTAATACATATTTGAGTGATGAAGGGGACAGGGATAGTGGCACTTTTATTGGGTATGTGGCTTAATTACTGTCACTGTGATTTAATATAAGGTAAGATGTTTTGAAGAATACGACGCAATGTTTTATATTTATTTTTCTTGTGTTTTTACTTTCATTTCAATTATAGCTATTTGGCCTGATAGTGGTAAGAATCACGATGCCGGCCTTACTTCAGCAGAGTTGAAACTTGAGGAAAAAACAGAAAAAGATTTAACAACAGATAGCAGTATAACAACATATACATTTGTAAATGCAGAAGAAAAAACGACCTTTGCGATTGACAGAGGATATGCCGTAAGAAAGGCAGTCAGGAATAGCGAAGGGAAGACAATAGAAGAACGATATTTTGATGCCGATGGGAATCCAGTAAAATTGTATGATAGTTATTATGGAGTAAAGTATGAATATGGTGATCACGAAGTAATTATTAAGTATCTGGATTCACAGGGAAATGAGATGTCGTTGACTACATATTCCATCATAGTAAGAACTTTAGACGATGATGGACGAGCTATAGATGATTATTATTATGATTTGGATATGCAGCCCACTCAGTACGCTGGATACTATGGAATGCACTGGGATTATGATAATAACGGCTGGAACAACAGGATCACTTATCTTGACAGGAATGGTCAGCCAGTACTTTGTTCATCTGGGTATGCAATAAAAGAGTACAAGCGTGATGCAGATGGAACTATAACAGGAGAGTTTTACTTTGACGAACAAGGAAATCCAACAAAATCTTCATTTGGCGAATACGGACAGTTGTATGAACGGGATGAAAATGGCAGAATCAGTCAGATCATGTATGCTGATGCAGACGGGAATGCTGTAACGAACAGTGCAGGATACGCCATCCGGAAATACACCTACTATCGTGACGGTACGGTTGATACCGATATGTATTTTGATAATGCTGGAAATCCTGTGGCTCTTTCAAAGGGGCAGTACGGAATCAGGCATAATGGGAAAATCACACTACTGATGGATAAAAACGGTAATGTTATGCTGTGTGTGGATAATATTCTGAACGGATTTCCATTTATGGTGGTAGTATTCGGATGTGTGCTCTGCTTTGTAATGTTGGTGCTGCCGAAAGGATGGAGTATTCTTTTGACATGTGCTTATGTAGAATTTATTCTTTATGAAACACTGATGTTCCGGGAGACAGGGAATGCGAGAACGAATTTTGTATTGTTTTCTTATGCTGGAAATTTCTTGAAGGAGCAGTCCATCAGGGTAGGCGTGATCAATAACATTTGGCTTTTTGTTCCATTGGGGACAGGACTGTACAGGATATTCCAGAAGAAGTGGGTGTTGCTGATTCCTTTTGTAATTTCTGTGGCGATTGAATTGACCCAGTATATTACAGGACTTGGTATCGCGGAGTTCGATGATGTGTTTGGTAATACGATGGGAGGATGGATTGGTGTATTGGTAGCTTGGACGTGGGTGAAGAGCCACACGGGACAGGGACTGGAGGCTGATTATGGTAGTAGAAAAGTGCAATAATCGAGAAGAGGTGACTCAGAAATTATTATCATTATTTTGTGAAAAGGTTGATGAATGCTTGAAAACAAAGGAATTAGTTAAATTTGCAGTAGCTACGGGAAATACATATTCTGGATTTTTAAAACGACTGCATGAGATGGACATTCCTTTTAATAAAATAGATTTGTTCGTAGTAGATGAATACGCTGGAATCGATTATGACGATGAACGAAGCTGTACAATTGATTTGTGCAGGGATTTGAAGTACATTGAAATGTTTCATCAGACTTTCTTTTTTAATGCGGAATCATATCTTGAACAATTAAAGAAAATGAACGCCAAATTAGATGATGATCCATTGGATATTATATTGTTAGGAATTGGCAATGATGGACATTTTGCATTTTGTAATAGAAGCGAGGAATATTCAAAGAAGGATACATACGCAATTGTGCATTTTACAAATAGTGACATAGCAAAGCAGGTGGAATATGGATGGTTTTCCTCTAGAGAAATGGTGCCAAAGGAGGGGATTACTATTACTAAATACGGTGTTTTGAAAAGTGGGACAGTTATTTTGTCTGGATTTCAGAAAGAAAAGGAAAAAATATTAAAGATGATTCTTGCTGATAATGTCCCGAAAGAGATGGCAATTTATGATATTATCCAAAGAAACGATGTTATACTAGTATCAGATTGATAGGAGATTTAGCATTCGTATGAAAAAGATAGAGATTAACGACAGAGAAGTGTTCGAAAGGTATCATGTTAATTCAATTATTAATTCTGAATATCAGTTTTCTACGCTTTTTATATGGCAACATGCATATAACTTTGAATATGAAGTATGGAATGATTGCCTGATTGTTTATGGAACACAAAGAAATGGGGACACCCAGGTATATTTTCCAATTGGAAAGGTTGACGATTTGGATTCCTACGTTGGTCATATCAAGCATATTTTTGGTGATCTTAACCAAAATGTTAATATCAGACCTTTATCAGAATCAATGAAAGAACGATTATTGCATTTTATTGATTTTGATATAGAAGTAGGATCTAAAGAATCTTATTCAGATTATATATATGATTATATTCCATTAAAAAACTATAGTGGAAGTGTATATAAGAAGAAAAGGCATGAGCTACATAGATTTTGTTCGAGATATGATTATAAGTACGAAAGTATAGACTCAGAAAACGCGAAAGAAGTTCTGGAAGCTTTAGACCGTATTTTGAATTTGGATTCTATAAGAGATGAAGAGGAATATGGAGCATATTGTAAAATATTAGGTAATTTTGAAAGTTTGAATTTACGAGGCGGTATTATCAAGATAAATGGAATTATTGAAGCAGTGTCTATTGGTGAGGCAATTGGTTCAATGGTTTTAATGCACTTAAGAAGATGCAATAAGTGCTTTGAAGGAATTTATCCGGCAATGCTTCATTTTGTGTTGAATTCAGAATTTGACAATACTGAGTATAAAATCGTAAACACACAAGATGATATGGGAAATGAGAATATTAGAAGAACTAAATTATCATATAATCCTGTATGCGTTTATAGAAAGTACTTTGTCAAAGAGGTTGACAATGGAAAAATACTATGTTAAATATGGTGATTTTATTTATTGTGTAGAAAGCAGAAAAGTAAGTGTAGTAAAGGATATATCTGAAGTGGAAGACTGGAGAATTCCTCATGATTTCACTTATGAGATGCCATTTGAAAATGTATTAAAATGTGCAAAAGATTTAGTTGATATAATTAATAATGCCATTCATTTCAAAGAAAAGAAGAATTATGAATATGCATCAAGAGAGTTTGAAAAAGCGGCGAACCTTTTAGAAAATATTGGTGATAAAAAGCGTGCAATGGATTATTATGCATACGCTGCCATTATGAAGGAAAATTCTGAAAAATGGAGAAGCATTAGCTATTTGTGGTACAAAGCCAGTGGAAAAATGGAGGATACAAAGGTTTATACGGACTTTAACAGTCTTCGCCATTCTTATCCTACTATTTCTATAGAAAGATGGAGAAGCTTTGAAGATAAGGAAAAAATAGGAAGAGCGATTCAGTATGCGGCGTATAGCGAGGATAATTTTGGAGGCCCAACAGATTCCTACTGGTTATATGAAGAGGCTGTACAAGCTTATAAATCTGCCGGGAAATATGGACGGATGATTGAATGCTTGATATCAGCAACCAATAGATATGTTAAGCAATATAATAAGGTTTCAGATAAGCTTGTGGATTTGTGGAAAGAAGTATTACAGAATAAGGACATGCACCAATCATACGAGAAGTTGATTATTCTTGCATTTGATGAAATATATAAGAATATGAATCTGAATAAGAGTGAAAATGCAAAATTCTTTTTTATTGAATCAAAGAAGATGCAGATTAAAGTAAACTTTAAGGAGCACCATTATCTTAGAGGGATAAAAGAATGGCTGGATGGATTACTTTCTGATTTTGGAACAAATATGCTTAAAATGATAATTCAGGTGGTGATTATTGTTATAGGTGTATTTCCATCAATTTTTATGCGCCTAAACAGCCATTTAGCCTATCAGAATGCAGTTATCTGCTCTATTAATAATTTTCTGGGAATCGAGCATATTTCTAGTATTAATAAAAAATTGTATTTTGCTGGAGTTGCGGAAACGTTATATTCGTATTTTATTTTGGTAGTGATAAGTACGTATGTTATTAACAGGGTGGTTAAAGACATGAGCTGAGTGGTATATACGAAAGGGTCAGCCCCTGGTAAGAATAAAACTTCTGAAAGGTAACGCGGTAGCTTTTGTGAGAAACAGATTTAATTTTTTTAACAAGAATAGTCAGAATAATCTTGCAATGCTGCATAATTAATAAAAATGAAAGGACAATTATTGAGATATACTTTTC
>OGYQ01000502.1_pt1 | contig 40195 bp, 41 predicted proteins | sample 1576641 | NCBI WGS metagenome assembly OGYQ01 (sample SAMEA3541476, study PRJEB24748) | human gut metagenome | biome: human gut; feature: human-associated habitat; material: faeces | place: China | collected 2012 | reverse complement strand
TAATGTTATTTGCGGAATCTTTAGAAGGTGAAGAAATAAAAAATGATAAAAAACATATTTACATTACCCCTTTCTTTTACGGTGCCGCGGATTGTCGCGGCATCGTTTTTTCCTGCATAGACAACCGTACCCTTTTTTCGTATAATGAAGCCAGAAAGGAAAAGGAGGCCATTATGCAATCCAAAGCAAAGATCGTAATCGCTGATGATGAAAAGGAGATCCGGGAGGTGGTGTCCATGCTGCTTACCGGGGAAGGCTATGAGGTGGCCGCTGCTGCGGACGGCCGGGAAGCCCTGGAGCTTGCGGACACTTCCGTGGATCTGTATATCCTGGATGTAAATATGCCGGGGATGACAGGGTTTGCTGCGGCAGCCGAGATCCGGAAGACCTGCTATGCGCCGATCCTGTTTTTGACGGCTTATTCCGGGGAATCTGACAAGATGATGGGATTTTCCGCAGGCGGGGACGACTATCTGGTTAAGCCCTTTTCCAATGTGGAGCTTCTGCTTCGGGTGCGGGCCCATCTGCGGCGGGTGAAGGAATACGCGCCGGCGGACGCGCATACGATCCTTTACAAGGATCTCACGCTGGATCTTCGCAGCCAGTCTGTCAGAAAGGGAAATGAGCTGATCGTTCTTACTTATACAGAATATCAGATCCTGAAGCTGTTCCTGGAACACCGGGGCAAGATCTTCTCCATGGAAAATATTTACCAGAGCGTCTGGGAAGACGAGCCGGTAGGGGACGGATCCATCATGACACATATCAAAAACCTTCGTAAAAAGCTGAAGGATGATTCCAGAAACCCGCAGTATATCAAGACGGCCTGGGGAAAGGGATACTATGTGGAGTAAAAAGATCAAAGGGAAAAAACTGGCGGTACAGATCCTGGAATATCTGCTGATCAGCGTGCTGGTCTCCGGTTTTGTATTTTGCTTTCTCTATTATCTGTCCGGCACACTGGCAGAAAACTACTTTGTCTACCGGGGCATGGAACTTACACGGGTGCAGGAGCGGGTGCTGGCTGTATGGAGGAGCAGCATCTGCGCATTTGGCGCCCTGGCGGTATTCGTGGTGCTTTTCCTCTTTATACTGGGGCAGAGGCTCTCCTATCTGATCCGGATCATCCGGGGCGTGGAGCGGTTGCGGGAGCAGGAAGAGACAGAAGGAAAAGACGGGCTGACAATCCAGACAGAGATCCCGCTGGAGGGAAACGACGAACTTGCCGAGCTTGCCGGAGCCATTAATTATCTATCGGCGGCCAGGCGGGAACTGGACATGCGGGATCGGCGGATGCAGGAAGAAAAAGAGGCCTGGATCCGGTCTTTGTCCCACGATATCCGTACGCCTCTCACTTCCATGCTTTCCTATTCGGAACTGGTCCTTTCCAGAGAGGAGACAGACCGGGAGGAACTTTTCCGGGCGCTTGTGCTGACCCGTGAAAAGGCCAGACAGATCAAGGAACTGACGGATCAGCTGATGGAAGGAGAGCGGCAGAAAGAAGAGCCGGTAGAGGACCTGGGACTTCTCTTTGCCCAGCTTGCCCAGGAGTGGGAAGCGGTGCTGGAAGAGCGGTTTGCCGTCCAGACAGAGGTGTCCGGACTTGCGGGGGCGTCCGGGATGGCGGACATCGATTCTCTGCAAAGGGTCTGGGACAACCTGATCTCCAATGTGGAGAAATATGCAGATCCGGACCAACCGGTTACGCTGAAAATAGAACGAGGGCCGGATGAGGCGGAGCGCGGCGGCGTCCGTGCAGTGATCACGCAGAAAAATGCAGTCCGAAAGGATGATTTCTATAAAGAAAGTTATGGCATTGGTCTCAAAAATATCCGGCGGATCGTCAGCCGGTATCAGGGCGAGGCTGAAGTGACGGAGGACGGGGAATCTTTCCAGATCAAGATCCGGTTGTATTTTCCGCCCCTTCTTCAGAATTCTTCAGAAATACCTTCGTAATTTCTTCAGAACCTTCTGCTATCATGCAGTTGTAAACAACAAGAAAGAATGATGTGAAGAAGAAAAGGAGAAGAACTATGGGAATCGGCGGAATTATGATTTTATTTGTAATCTTGTGTGCAGTCAGCATTCTGGGAGCAGTTTTGCTCCTGCTGGCAAAAAGCGAGCGGGGGAAAAGCATCGCATTATACCTGCTTAGCATCTGGGGTATGGCCATTGCGGTCATCAGCGCTACCAGTCTCCCCAGAAATGAAGTGGGGCAGCAGATCCTTGCCTGGGGCTTTGGATTTCTGGCGGTGGCGGCGGTCATCCTGCACATCCGGGCAGGATCAAAGGGGATGCGGTACGCGTCCTGCTGTCTAGCAGTGCTGTCCTGCCTTGGCGGGATCCTGAAATTATTTTTTATCTAAAGAAAGCGGGAGATTATGGCGAAAATCGTATTTATGGGAGACAGTATCACAGACTCCTTCCACAAATTTCATGTGGACGAAGCAGGGCTAGGGAACGGCTATGTGGCCCTGATCGCAGAGCGGTTAAGAGAGAGGGGAAGGGCGGATTTCATCCGCAACTCCGGGCATGACGGGTTCACCGTGTCGGGACTGCTGCGGCTGTTCGAGTACGACTGCCTTCAGTTTCATCCGGATCTGGTGACAGTGCAGATCGGAAGCAACGACGCGGCAGTGGAGATGAATACGGGGAAAACCTTAGAAGAGCAGAAGTTTGCCGAAAACTACCGGAAGCTTCTTGGCCGGATCCGGGAGGAGACCGGTGCGAAGATCCTGTGTCTGGGACCCTTTATCTTCCCCCATCCGCTGGAGTACGCCAACTGGATCCCTGTGATCCAGAAGATAGAAGCGCTGGAGCGGCAGATTGCGGCGGAAGAAGGGGCGGTGTTCCAGCCTCTTCATGATCGGCTGAACCAGGCGGCGAAGGAACAAGGCTACGAGGCCATCACCGTGGACGGAACCCATCTTACCCGGGAAGGGGCGAAGATCATGGCCGATGCCTGGCTTGAGGCAGCGGAAGGGATCTATTGACAGGCCGGGGAGTGGATGGTAAGGTTAGGACAGAAATCATTTCATGCACAGGAGGGAAAACAGATGCCACATATCAGTGTAAAATTGTATCCGGGAAGAAGCCAGGAGATGAAAGAGAACCTGGCTCACAAACTGCAGGAGTGCCTGGCCAGCGAGTCTGGCTGCTGGAGCAACGACGATATCTCCGTCTCTTTTGAGGAGATCGGACCGGAGGGCTTCGAGGAAACCGTGAAAAACGCCATGAAGCCGGAGGAGATGATCCTGACCTCCAAGTTTGTTCACTAGAAAAGCAGAAGAAATGAAGGAAAAGGCCGGCGGGAGTGAAAGCATTCCCGCCGATTTCTTTTTGGATTGGCTCATGGTGTCAGGAATGGTTAAAATTTTGTAAAAAGGATTGACTTTTCTTTTTGACGGAGATATTATGATGATATCAAAATGATATCAGATTCGCAGAGAGAGGAGAATCGTTATGAAGAAAGAACAAGTACAAGAGAAGATTTTACATCCGGCCAACGGCTACCTGATGCTCCTTTTAGGGATATTACTTCTGATCGCAGGGATCGGAGCAGGAGTTGCAGGATCTGTGATCGGCGGCATGGAGGAAAACGGCGCCCTGATCGGTATCAGCATCACCGTCTGTGTCATCCTGGTCATTGCAGGTGTGATCCTGCTGTGCGGGCTGAAGGTGCTGAACCCCAATGAAGCCTATGTGCTGACTCTGTTTGGTAATTATTACGGAACCATCAAAAAAGAAGGCTTCTTCTGGGTGAATCCTTTCTGTTCCGCCATTAATCCCACGGTCAAGGCGGTGCCGGTAGCGACCGGAAGCGTGGAAGGACGCATTACCACCGCAGGCGTATCCGCCGGCGGAAAGAAAGTGTCCCTGCGGATGATGACCCTGGACAACAAAAAGCAGAAGGTCAACGATCTGCTGGGCAATCCGGTAGAGATCGGAGCCGTGGTGATCTGGCGGGTGGTAGATCCTACCAAGGCAGTGATCAACGTGGAAAATTACAAGAACTATCTGTCCATCCAGTGCGACGCCATCATCCGGAATACGGCCAGACAGTATCCCTATGATACCAACGAGGGCGGCGATGAAAAATCCCTGCGGGGCAGCAGCCAGGAGATCGCGGACATCATGAGCCAGGAGCTGCAGAAGAAGACGAAAGACGCCGGCATCCAGATCGAGGAAGTGCGGATTACTCACCTTGCGTACGCACCGGAGATCGCATCTGCCATGCTGCAGCGGCAGCAGGCGGCCGCCATCATCGACGCCCGGCAGAAGATCGTGGAAGGCGCCGTGGGCATGGTGGAAATGGCGCTTCACAAATTAAATGAAAATGATATCGTAGATCTGGACGAAGAGCGCAAAGCCGCCATGGTCAGCAACCTTCTGGTAGTACTGTGCGGCAATAAAGAAGCGCAGCCCATCGTCAACAGCGGAAGCCTGTACTAAAAAAGCGGGTCTTGAATGAAAGGCAGGAAAGCCGTAAGATAGTAAGTATAAAACGGAAACGGAAGGGGGACTGTCCTGGAATGGAAGAAAAGAATACCGATAAATCCAAAGCAAAAAAACAAGTGCCCCTTCGTCTGTCCAAAAAACTGTACGACGAGATCGCCCAGTGGGCGGAAGATGATTTCCGCTCCATGAACGGACAGATCGAATACCTGCTGACGGAGTGCGTCAAGCGCCGGAAGGGGAATAAAGATTCGCAGGAGGAGTAAGAAGATGACTCATTTGTTACAAAAGATCAATAAAAGAAAGCTGGCGGCGGTGCTGGTGCTGCTGGTGGTCCTGGCTTTGTCCATGACTGTGGTACAAAAAGCGGCCAGCGACCCGGAAAATCATACGGGAACCATCGAAGCCCTGGATGAGAAAAAGGCAGACGTACTGAAGTTGACGGCCTCATCCGCGGCAGCAGCCACAGCCCTTGCGGCAGTTCCCGGAGACGCCACCACGCCGGTGGCCAACAAGCTGGCAGACCTGACTTCTTATTTCCTGATCGTTCTGATGGTAGTCTTTCTGGAAAAATATCTGGTCACTCTGACCGGTTACGCCACATTTTTCATCCTGATCCCGCTGGCCTGCGTCCTGCTTGGCATCGGGATCTGTGCGGAACGCCCCTTCTTAAAGGTGCTGGCCAGAAAAGTGGCGGCCTTCGGGCTGGTGCTCTTCCTGATCATCCCCATCAGCATGCATGTGTCCGGCATGATCGAGGCCACCTATGAGCAAAGCATGGAGACAGCGGTGGAAGAAGCCGAGAACATCACAGAAGAGATCAACGAAAGCACCGACGAGGACGGAAATGTGCTGGAGCAGGCCCTGAACAAATTAAAGGACGGCGTGTCCGGACTGCTGGATAAGGGCGAGGCCCTGCTGAATCACTTCATCGAGACCATCGCGGTCATGATGGTGACCTCCTGCGTAATTCCGGTGGTAATCCTTGTATTTTTGCTGTGGCTTGTGAAAGTCCTCTTCGGAATACAGGTCAGCATGCCAAAAGACATGCCAAAGAAGATCTCCGCCAAAGTCGGAAAGAGAAGAGAAATAGCAGAGAAATAAACGAGAGCAGAGCGTATGGAAAAGTCGGCCGGAAGGCCGGCTTTTTCTTTGATCAATTGGGGACGGGGGATTTTTGAAAATCCCCCGTCCCCAATTGATATGCCGGACAGGAGAAAGATTGTGGAAAGAAAGGTTGCGGAGAAGAGGAGGATGTAGAATAATAGAGGGTAGAAGAAGGTGAAGCAATCATGAGATTATTTATTGCAATCCCATTGTCGGAGGAAATGAAGAAGGCGCTGGTAACCTGTATGCACGACCTGAAGAAGCAGGGCGTGGAAGGGAACTATGTGCCGGCCCAGAACCTGCACCTGACCCTGGCTTTCATCGGGGAGTACGATGACCCGGAGAAGGTGAAAGAGGTGCTGCGAAGCGTACCGATGCCGCCCTTCCGGATGAGCCTGTCGGAGAAAGGGAATTTTGGCAATCTCCTGTGGGCGGGAGTGAAGGGAAACCAGAAGCTGAAAACTTATGTGAAGGACCTGCGGGCGGCGCTGAAAGAGGCGGGGATTCCCTTCGAGGATGATAAATTTACGCCTCACATCACCCTGGTGCGGAAGGCGGCGTCGAAGAAGCCCTACCAGGTACATTTGCCAAAGGCAGAGATGACAGTGAAGCATGCGGCGCTGATGAAGTCGGAGCAAAAGAACGGGAAAGTAAGTTATCGGGAGATGTAAGCCGGCCGGTTGTCCGGGAGGGGGATGAAAATGCGAGAAGAGATTTTCCAGTATGTGAAAAAGAAATATAAAGTGGAGCCGGATTATCCATTTTCCACGGCGCCCACTTATCCGGTGCTGCGGCATAAGGATAACCGGAAGTGGTTTGCCCTGATCATGGATATCCCAAGGGAGAAGCTGGGGTTAGAAGGAAGCGAACATGTGGATATTATGAATGTTAAGCTGGGGGATCCTATGCTGGTGGATATGATCGTCCGGCAGCCGGGGTATTTCTACGGGTATCACATTACCAGAAGCAACTGGATCTCCATTCTCCTGGACGGTACGGTGCCTCTGGAAGAAATCTGCCGGTGGATCGATGAGAGTTATGCAGTGACAGCTTCCAGGAAGAAGGGGAAGAGGCGGAAATCCCAGGAATAGAGTACGCGCGGGAGGCGGAGTATGAAAGTATTGGTGATCCCGGATGTCCATCTGAAGCCGTGGATGTTTGAACGGGCGGAAGAAATCATGAAAAAGGGAATGGCAGAACGGGCGGTGTGTCTGATGGACATTCCGGATGACTGGAATCAGGAGTATAACCTGGAATTATACCGGAATACCTTTGACGCCGTGATCGCATTTGCCAAAAGATATCCGGATACCCTCTGGTGTTACGGCAACCATGACCTGAGTTATCTGTGGAATAAACGGGAGAGCGGCTACAGCCCGGCGGCTGCATATACGGTGGCGAAGAAGCTGGATGAACTGGCGTGCGCGCTACCGGAGGGGAACGAGATCCGCTACGTCCAGAAGATCGACCAGGTCCTCTTCTGCCACGGAGGGATCCTGGATTATTTTGTAAGAAATGCTGTGCCTGCCGCAAGCTATGACGATGTGGATGAGGTGGTCAGGGCTCTCAATGGCCTGTCCTGGGAATACATGTGGAATAATTTCTCTCCCATATGGTACCGGCCCCAGGAATCGGTGGGGCAGATGTATAAGCCCAAAGAGCTTCTGCAGGTGGTGGGCCATACCCCGGTGGAGCGGATAGGACGGGAGTGGAATGTGCTGTCCTGCGATGTGTTTTCCACCCACAGGGACGGAAGGCCGGTGGGGACGGAGGAGTTCCTGGTGGTGGATACGGAGAGCTGGGAGTATGAAGGCGTGAAGGGGAGATAGGTAAAACGGAATATTACAGAAATCTTGGAAATGCTTTCGCAGACACATTACCGAGATGTTGGGATGTAGATTGAATGTCTATATCAAGTGGGGGAGTGGCAAATAAGCTCATTTATTATTGATGAAGGTAAACGATATAGGATTACTTATAAGGTCCCGATATGTGAAAAGGTATAGGTTTGTAAAGGCTGTTTTTAAAGAACATCAATAACTGTTTGAGTAGATGAAGTCCGGGGATAAAATTGGTAAATTGAGATTACGAGGTAATGTGTTAAAGCATGCAGAAGGGATTCTGGGTATAGTTGCGAAAACTCAGATCAGACTATTTTGCACAAGATACCTGTGGGAAAAGTATTTGAAAGGGAAAAGGAATATGGAGCAAATAGCTAAATGTAAATTACTTACTGCAGTTTTTGAAGCGGACAATCTAAGATTGGATGCACATATACTTAAGTTTGATACAATTGGAAAAGAACGATTTCATATCGAAATAGAGCAGTTTGTAGTTAGAAAAATTACTATAGCAACACATGAAGACGTAGTGGTTTATGATTTGTATGCTGTTTTAACACGTGTTGAAAGGATATTGATGCTTTTTGACGGCGTGTTTATTCCTTTAAAAGAAATATGTTTTTCAGATTCTGATACTGTAGAGACAGAACTGTTAAATTTATATGGGGATAATTTGGCTCAGTCTAGGTTGTCTTATTTTATATCTGCCGATTTTTGTAGTTATAGAGTGGATAGATTGCTAGAGTTTGATAAGGTTCTTACAGCTGAGTTGTTTGAACAAGGAGTAAATCTAATCCATGAGTTGGATATAGTACATCAAATGTATCTTTATTCTATGAGTAATAGTAAAATCACTGTAGATGTGAAATGTGCTTTTCTGATTGAATTAGCGGAACCGCTTATCGAAATAGTAAAAGAACATACTAAGTTTTTTTCTTCTCTTTTTCCGGGAAGTCATGGGACATCATTGAAAAACTGTTTGGATGCATTGATTACAAAATATGGTGAAGATATATTTAAAAGGGAGCTATCGGGAAATTATGAACAGTTTCTTTCTGCATTGGTAAATAGCAGAGTTAGGATTATGCATATTAAACGTAAGAGAAGCGGTGTATATTTTGAAGGAAATGAGTCGGTTCTTTATATCATGAAAATGAGTTTGTTATACCGAAAAATAATGCTTGAAGTTTTAGATATTGATGAGTCATATTATAGAGAGTGTTTATTAAAGAATGTCTCGAGAATAAATCAATGGAATGGTGTTTTGGAAAAATTACTTTCGAAATTATCGTAAAGAATAGACTTCTGTGTCGGGAATCTAATATTTCTACATTTGATATTGAGGAATAGGTAAAGTGTGTTATGCAGCTATGATAAGGGAATTGGATAATAGGGAGGATAGCGATAATATTTTAATAGAATACATAATGGCATATTATAGATTTTGCTATATGAGATGATTAGAGGAGATCAGCTAAAAAAGTCGAGTAGAAAACTCTATTTACTAATGGCTGAAAAAATATTTCCTATGAAACAATGATGTTATAAAAAAGTGACAATAATCACAAATACCTGATTCAAAAACATAGGAATTATTGCAAAAATATATTTTTATAAGTACAATATAAGAAATGTGATATTATTTGAATTGAATTCAAAGGAGTGGAAAATGCATATAAGTTATGACAAATTAAGAAAACTCATGCTTGCGAATCAAATGAAGAGAACAGATCTGATACGGGCAGCAGAAATCAGTGTAAATACAGCAACGAAGATAAATAAGGATGAACCGGTATCTCTTTCTGTTTTAATGAGGATCTGTCAGGTGTTTCATTGTGATATAGGAGATATTTGTGAAGTGATATTGGACGAATAGAGTGATTACGGAAGAAGTGTTACATTGCGTACTTGGAGATGGGGATTTATATGGAGCTGATTAATAATACGACAAAAACATTAAAGGATGATTTAACAGTTGAAATTAAAGAGGGCAGTAAAATATCAATAGCAGCTGCCTGTTTTTCTATTTATGCATTTCAGGAATTGAAAAAACAGTTAGTTGATATAGCTGAGCTTAGATTCATATTTACTTCCCCGACCTTTATTGCAGAGAAAACGAAAAAAGAGAAGCGCGAGTTTTATATTCCCAGATTAAATCGTGAGCGCAGCCTGTATGGAACGGAATTTGAAATAAAATTACGGAATGAATTGACGCAGAAGGCCATTGCAAGGGAATGTGCCGACTGGATAAGGGATAAAGTGGTATTCAAATCAAATATCAGCGATAAGACGATTCAAGGTCAAATGGTAGTTGATGAAGTCGGATATACGCCAATCAATAATTTTACAACAGTTGAATTGGGCTGTGAAAAGGGAAATGTAATTAGTACTACAATTGTGAAGGACGAGTCACTGGCCAAAACATTACTTGATGATTTTAATGAAATATGGGCCGACAAAAAAGTGCTTCAGGAAGTTACTGATGAGGTGGTGGAGAGTATTACTGCCGCATACAACGAAAACTCGCCGGATTTCATTTATTTTGTAACACTGTATAATATTTTTAATGAATTTCTTGAAGATGTATCTGAAGACGTGCTTCCAAATGAAGCGACAGGTTTTAAAGACAGTAAGATATGGAGTATGCTTTATAATTTTCAGAAGGATGCGGCTCTGGCAATTATTAATAAGCTGGAGAAATATAATGGATGTATTCTGGCGGACAGTGTAGGTTTGGGTAAGACTTTTACAGCGCTTTCCGTGATTAAATATTATGAAAACAGAAATAAGAACGTATTAGTATTGTGTCCTAAAAAATTGGCAAATAACTGGAATACCTATAAAGAAAATTATATTAATAATCCAATTGCATCTGACCGTTTGCGTTATGATGTTCTGTACCATACAGATCTGAACAGAACGCGGGGGACATCAAATGGGTTAGACCTGGACAGGATTAACTGGGGAAACTATGATCTGGTTGTGATTGATGAATCTCACAATTTTAGAAACGGAGGAAAAATTGTAGAGAACCCGGATGAAAATGACAAAGACAATCGGTATGTAACATTAATGAAAAAAGTAATCCGGGCAGGAGTTAAGACAAAAGTCCTGATGCTTTCTGCTACTCCGGTGAATAATAAGTTTCTTGATCTGAAAAATCAGCTTGCACTGGCATATGAAGGACATACAGAATTTATTGATGATAAGTTAAATACGACGCGAGCAATTGACGATATATTCAGAAATGCACAGCGTGCATTTACTATATGGAGTAAGTGGGAGTTAGGGGACAGGACTACGGAGAATTTGCTTAAAATGCTCGATTTTGATTTCTTTGAAGTTCTGGACAGTGTGACAATTGCCAGATCGAGAAAGCATATTCAGAAGTATTATGATACAAGCGATATCGGAACATTTCCGACAAGATTGAAACCGGTATCACTGCGTCCGCCGCTCACAGATCTGAAAGAAGCAATTAGTTATAATGAAATATTTGAACAGCTTATGCTTCTTGATCTTACAATTTATACGCCGACACATTTTATTCTTGAAAGCAAGTTGGATAAATATGCGGAGATTTATGGAGATAATAAAGTAAATGTGGGATTTACGCAGGCAAACCGTGAACAGGGAATTCGTCGGTTGACAGCGATTAATCTGATGAAGCGAATGGAAAGTTCTGTGTATTCTTTCAATCTTACGCTGAAACGTATCAAAGAGTTGATTGAAAATACAATTCATACAATTGACCAATTCGATAAGCATACGCATATGGATCTTGAGTTGACGGAGATTTCAGATATTGATGAATTTGACGATGAGGATCAGAATGCAGAAGATTTATTTTCTTTTGGGAAAAAAGTGAAGATAGATCTTGCAGATATGGATTACGTGTCATGGAGAGAGTCGCTGTTAAAGGATGCGGAAGTTCTTGAACTCCTGACATTGATGGTGGGGGATATAACCCCGGAACATGACGCAAAATTGCAGAAACTTTATGAGGTGATTAATAAGAAGATTACCCATCCGATTAATGAAGGAAATAAGAAAATCATTATTTTTACAGCTTTTGCGGATACTGCAGAATATTTATACGACCATGTGAGCCGGTATGTAAAGGAGCGATACGGACTGAATTCTGCTATGGTGTCCGGGAACGTAGACGGTCGCACAACCTGCCCGCATTTACGCAACGATTTGAACACTGTGCTGACTTGCTTTTCCCCGATTTCAAAAGGGCGCGATCTGTTTGACAGTATTCCAAAAGAAGAGATTGATATTTTAATTGCAACAGATTGTATTTCAGAAGGACAAAATCTGCAGGACTGCGATTATCTTATTAATTATGATATACACTGGAATCCGGTTCGTATTATTCAGCGTTTTGGACGGATTGACCGTATTGGCAGTAGAAATAAGGTAATTCAGCTTGTAAACTTCTGGCCAGATGTTACGCTTGATGAATATATCAACTTGAAAGCAAAAGTGGAAACAAGGATGAAGATTGTTGATATGACGGCGACCGGAGACGATAATCTTCTGAGTGACGAAGAAAAGATGGATCTGGAATACAGAAAAGCTCAATTAAAGAAACTTCAGGATGAAGTCGTCGATATCGAAGATATGTCATCGGGGATTTCCATTATGGATTTAGGGCTAAATGAGTTCCGCCTTGATCTGTTAGAATATATTAAATACCATCCTGAGATTGAAAAAGCTCCTTTTGGTCTGGATGCAATTGTTCCGGCCAATGACGATGCTCCTGCCGGAGTCATATATGTATTGAAAAATCGGTCAGACAGTGTGAATATTGATCATCAAAATCGGCTGCATCCATTTTATATGGTATACATAGAGGATAATGGCGATATTGTCTGTGATCATCTGTCGCCGAAAGAAATGCTGGATAAAATGCGTTATTTATGCAAAGGAAAGACTGAGCCTATCCCAGAGGTATATAAGCCATTTAACAGAGAAACCCGAGACGGACGGAATATGAAAAAGTATTCGGAACTGCTCGGAAAGGCGATTGCCTCTATTATCGAGGTGAAAGAGGAAAATGATATTGATAGTTTCCTCAATGGAAAGCAGATCAGCTTTTTATCAAATGAAATCAAAGGGTTGGATGATTTTGAATTGATTTGTTTTCTGATTATCAGGTAAAGGGATGGGGGAGGATGGAGGATTTTCGTATGGAAATATCTATACCGGCAGACGATGAAGGCTATGTATTGCTCCGGTGTCCGAAATGCGGAGAAAAATTCAAACTTGCGCCTACGGATATAGAGAGCGATGAAGTAGAAGACATATACTGTCCCTTGTGTGGTTTGACAAGTGAAAATTTTTGGACAGATGATGTTTTTGAACTGGCGCAGGCTGAAATATTAAATCAGTTCATGGGAAATCTGCAAAAAGAATTAAAAGCTTTGGAAAGAAAAACTCGAAACTCCATGATACAGATTAAAGCAGGAAAATACAGGGAAGAGGATGAAATACCGATAAATTCAACGGTTGATCCCATGGGAATAGTACAATTAGATTGCTGTAATAGGTCAGCAAAGATACGTTACTTATTGAATTATAGTGGATATTATTGTCCGTTTTGTGGAGGACTGAGAAATGGAGATAACGAAAGTTGAGTTAAAAATTCTTATAAAGGAGTTTCTTACTGCATCTAACAGGGTGCTACGTGCCGGATTTGAAATCTATTCGGAAGAACTAGAAAAATTTACAAGATTCCTAGAATCCAAACCGTTGATATGGGAATATATCGTATCATGCGGAGAACCGGAATTTGATGTTGAAAAAACGGTAGAAGAAATTAGAAGCAGCTATGGCGACAGTATTTTTGATCTTGGGACTACAAATGAAAAGGAAGTGGCTAATATATATGCTGTCATAAAGTATTTGGCGGATAAGAAATATAATGGACGAAGTTCTTTGTTTTATGGGTATTCCAGTTCAAAAAAATATCAAGATAAAGTAGATGGTTTCGGTGAGAAGTATATCCGAATTTTGATTACCCATATTGAAAATTATTTGACAACCCTAAGTATCAGAATGGGGATGGACGAAAAAATGGCAGTGCAGGTTGAAATTAAAGACAGTAATTTAACCAATACTCAGGTAACAGTTTCGGGTAATGACTCGTCTGTCACAGTGACACAGAATAACAGTGATTTTAACAAATTGGAAGATCTCATTAAGGAAATTTTGGGAAAGATAGATTCTCTTGAACCGGAAGAAAAAGAAACCGTCTCTGAATGTATAGAAATAATTGAAACAATCAAAGATGAAAAGCCTAAGAAAAGTATTATTAAAATGGCATTAAAAACATTGCAGGGCGTTGCAGGAACAACGGAATTTTTTGCAGCGGTCGCTTCACTGGTGCAATACGTACAAACCTTGTTATAAAGGAGTATGACAGATGCTCGGATTACCAAAATCAACGGAAATGCATAAACAGCTTCCGAAAAAAGCGATTTATGATAAATTTCATATGGATACTGCCGCTAAGAATAAACTTGACGCAGATATTTCCAAAATTACAATTGTTCATGAAATCTCTCCGCAGACAATACATATTCCGGAGGGGGACAAAGTGAAGTGTATTTTTGTGTTACTTGTTTCCCTTAAGCAGGACAATTTCGATGAAAGAAATATAGCCCTGTTATCCAGGTTAATACCGCAGAATATTTTGCTTGTTCTTGAGTATGGCGGGAAAGATAAGCTTGCTGTTTACTACAAGAAACTTATGCAGACAGAATGGAAGGTTTTGGACGAGCAGAAATTCGAATTAACGGGTCTTGATTTAGATGCAGTATGGCAAAATATTATTACTTCGATTGGTGGGATACGTATTGAAGCAGGGCGAACTCTTGATGAACAGTTGGAAATGAATGAAAAAAGGCAGAAATTAAAAAGAGAAATTTTAAAGTATGAGAAGTTGGTCAGAAAGGAAAGACAACCTAAAAAGAAGTACGAATATGTACAGAAATTAAAAAAATTACAGGAGAAATAAACTTATGAATGCCTTAAAAAGATTACAGATAGAATATAAAGGAATATGCGGGATAATAGAGGATTATACAGATGATCCTAATATAGTAAACTATATTGACAGGTTAAAAATAGCAATGGATGAGTTGGACTATGATACATTAATATATAGTCTTTCAGCAATAGATAAGTGGTATGACGATAATATTTATGAAATTTCTCATAATGAATTCGTCTTTAATTTTGATTCCCATCAAAAGAATATGCAATTAATTAAAGAAATACTTTCTGAGATTTCAGAGCAAGATTGCATAGCTAGTTTTCAGAAAATGGAAGAAAGAACAGAAGATACAGTAATCTTCCTGAGTCATAAGTCTGAAGACAAAAAATATGCAGATGCGCTTGAAAGATTTATAACGGGGCTGGGGGTCAGGAATGATCAATTGATTTATACCTCGCATCCACTTCATAAGATTCCGCTGGATGCATCTATTTACGAATACCTTCGTATGCACTTTGATAATAACTTGTTTATGATTATTTTATGGTCGGACAAGTATTTAGATAGCCCAGCATGCCTCAATGAGATGGGGGCGGCCTGGGTGACTCAAAGCGATTACACGAATATTTATGTTCCTGATTTTTCGTTTGGAAATCCAAAGTATCACGAGTGTGCAGTTGACACAAAGAAAATGGGAGCTGTTTTGAACGGAGATGCTCATTGTAAAGCAAGCATGCTTGAATTAAAAAACAAAATTGAGGATCTTTTTGGATTAAAAAACGAAGAAGCCAAGGTGATGTATTTATTAGAGCAGTTCATCAAAGAAATTACGGAGGATAAATAGGATGCATAGGTTGAAAATGCAAACAGAAAATAAAGCGGATACCAACTACAGAAAATTGGCGGAGATGTTTCCGAATGCAGTGACAGAGACGATTGATGAAAATGGCAATGTGGTTCGTGCTATTGATAAAGATGTTCTCATGCAGGAAATATCCTGTAAAGTTGTAGAAGGAAATGAGGAGCGATATCAGTTTACATGGCCAGATAAGAAAAAAACCATGCTGCTGGCAAATGCTCCAATAAATAAAACCCTTCGCCCTGTTCAAAATGATGAGAGAATTCCGACAGGTGCGGATAATCATGGAAAGCCGTATTGTAGTAGTGGGAGTGTTGATTTCAAAAATACTGAAAATATATATATCGAAGGAAACAATCTTGAGGTATTAAAGTTGTTACAGGAAACCTATCTCGGAAAGATTAAAATGATTTATATAGATCCTCCATATAATACGGGAAGTGATTTTGTTTATAGAGATAACTTTCTTCAAGAAAGGGAAGAGTATCTCAACAATAGTAGCCAATTTGATGAAGAGGGTAATCGTCTTGTAAAAAATATTGAGAGTAACGGACGATTTCATACAGATTGGTTAAATATGATATATCCACGTATCAAACTTGCTAAAGATTTATTGTCTGATGATGGTGTTATTTTTATTAGTATTGACGAAAATGAAATTGAAAATTTAAAAAAGGTGGGACATGAAATTTTCGGACAACAAAATTTTGTGGGTTCAGTTATTTGGGAGAGAGCTTTTGCTCCTAAAAATGATGCAAAGTACTTTTCAGACAGCCATGATTATGTTGTTGTATATGCAAAAAAACTTACTGATTTTAATATAGGCAAACTTCCTAGAACTAAAGAAGCAAATGCGAGATATAAAAATCCCGATAATGATCCACGTGGTCCATGGGCAGCAGATAATATGACGGTTAAGACTTATTCAAAAGCGTACGATTATGAAATAATAACTCCTAATGGATCGAGTATGAGACCGCCAGATGGGCGATGTTGGTTTACCAATAGGGAACGAATGAAACAACTGATAAATGAAGGAAGAGTTTGGTTTGGAGAAAATGGCGGAAATATGCCACGACTTAAACGGTATTTGGCAGATGTGCAACAGGGAATGACATCAACAACAATTTGGAAATATGATGAAGTTGGGCATAATCAAGAAGGACGCCAGGAGTTAAAGCAACTTTTTGACAATAAAGGATTCTTTGATGGTCCAAAACCAGTTAGATTAATAACAAGAGTATTACAAATAGCAAATGCGCACAGGGATGCTATTATTCTTGATTTTTTCTCTGGTTCAGCATCAACAGCTCATGCGGTAATGCAGTTAAATGCTGAAGATGGCGGTCATCGCAAATTCATTATGGTTCAGCTGCCAGAAACGACAGATGAGAAGAGTGAAGCATACAAGGCCGGATACAAAAATATTTGTGAAATTGGGAAAGAACGTATTCGCCGTGCTGCCAAGAAGATTGCAGAAGAACATCCAGATGCAAAATTTGACGGTGGCTTCCGCGTATTGAAATGTGACAGCTCCAACATGAAAGATGTTTATTATAATCCAGACCAATATGAGCCGTCTCTGTTTTCAAAACTAGAGGACAACATTAAAGAGGACAGGACGTCGGAAGATCTGCTGTTCCAGGTTATGCTTGATCTGGGAGTTCTGCTTTCCGGAAAAATAGAAGAGACTACAATTGCAGGCAAGAAAGTCTTCAATGTAGAGGACAATTATCTTATTGCCTGCTTTGATGAAGATATTACGGAGGAGACAATTACTGCGATTGCGAAACAGAAACCATATTATTTTGTTATGCGTGACAGCTCTATGGCAAATGACAGCGTTGCAACTAATTTTGAGCAGATATTTGCGGCATACAGTCCGGATACAGTGAGGAAAATTTTGTAAATGAATAATATTACAGAAATTACACGGAGAGATATCTTTGACCTGTTTACATACGGGATAAAACATGATGAATTATGGGATGCATCTACTCATCGTTATTACTACTGGGGACGTCTGCAGGAAATAGATTTTCTGAGTAGAATATATGATTTGAAATCTTTGCCCAGTCATGATGATCGTTTTCCGGATGCGGCAGGAGATATCAGACAACATACTGTAAATAATGATGATTTTGAATTTGGCTGGGTATTTATAGATGAGAGATTTCAGCTTTTGAAGGGGACAGATGAAGTCTTTTTAAGGTTTCTTTGTGAAGTATTTCATCCTGCAGTAAGGTATGAAAAAGGATATTGGGAAGAATTTCTGGAAGCGGTTAATAGTCTGCTCAGGAATGATGGTTATGAACTATATCCGGCAGAAAAGATTTCCGGAAGAGATGTATACGGGTGGAGAAAGTACGATAGCGACGAAGTGGCGTTATTTATTCCGTTCTCGCAGCGTAATTTGAACGCTATTCAAGGAAAGAAATTAAAACTTACGATATCAAAAAAGGCAAGAATACAGATATTTAAGTTAATGCAAGAGCATTCACAAGTGTTTTGGGAAAGAGATGAAACGGGCTGGGAATCAAAGTATACAACAGACCAGTATGTGCTTCGAGATATTTCATTTTTTTATGAACCAAAATGCTTTCAGGAAAATGGAGAATATTCAAGTACCGACAATTTGGAAGATTTTATTATGAGTAATTCGCCTTTCTATGTATTTGACGCGATTGAGATTTATGCGAAGTATTCAGATGAAAAATTCCCTCGTCAGATAAATCAGGTGTTAAAACTCAATAACATTCTCTATAAGCTGGAAAATAGAAAAATAGTCAGTACTCTGGATGTTAAAATAGAAAATGCTGTAGTACAGAATATTGATGAGACAGGATTACAAGAGTTAATTAAAGAGGCTGTCCAATATTATAATGAAAATAATAAGCAGGTTGCAGTCGAAAAGTTATGGGATGCTTTTGAACGTTTGAAGACATATTATTCTCCGAAGCTAAACAAAGCGGAATCAGCAGACAAACTTGTCAGAGCTATGAGCGATGGTGTCAGTGAATTTTATGATATGTATAATGAAGAGTTTAAGGTGCTAAGAAATATTGGAAATAATTTTAGGATTCGGCACCATGAGACAACAAAGGTAGATATTACCGATGATCGGCAGTACGACTATTTTTATAAAAGATGTTTAGCGTTAATATCGACAGCCGTGCAATATCTTGAAAAGAGGATATAATTATGAAATTTAATTTTAAGATACAGCAGTATCAGACAGATGCAGTGGATGCAGTTGTAAAGGTCTTTGCCGGGCAGAGATTCCACGATCGGGTCAGCTATATCCGGGATTTGGGGAAGGTAAAATCTCAGGAATATCAGATGTCTTTTGACATGGCAGATGAGGAAATGGAAGTTAACGATCCGGAGGACGATACAGGATATAAGAACGAGAGGGTCGAATTGTCGGACGAACAATTATTAAAAAATATACAGACAATACAGAGTCAGAATAATATAAAGCTTTCTCCCAAACTCGTAAAAGACCTGGGAAGATGTAGCCTTGATATTGAAATGGAAACGGGAACCGGGAAGACTTATGTGTATATCAAGACAATGTTCGAGCTGAATAAACGGTATGGGTGGAGCAAGTTTATTGTTGTCGTGCCCAGCATTGCGATCCGTGAAGGCGTTAAGAAATCTTTTGAGATTACTACGGATCATTTTATGGAACACTATGGTAAAAAAGCCAGGTTTTTTGTCTATAACAGTTCAAATTTGAACCATCTTGATAATTTCTCCAGCAGTGCCGGTATTAATGTCATGATTATTAATACGCAGGCATTTGCCTCTTCTCTGAAGGAAGATGGAAGAAGTAAAGAATCTAAGATTATCTATTCTAAGCGGGATGAATTTCGGACTCGAAGACCGATTGATGTAATTAAAGCAAACAGACCGATTATTATTCTGGATGAGCCTCAGAAAATGGGAGGTCCTGTTACGCAAAAGGCGCTTAAGAATTTTAATCCGCTTTTCAGCCTTAACTATTCGGCGACACATGCAAAGCATCATAATCTGATTTATGTATTGGATGCATTGGACGCCTTTAATAAAAGGCTGGTTAAAAAAATTGAAGTAAAAGGATTTGAGGTTAAAAATTTCAGAGGCACCGACAGTTATCTGTATCTGGAGCAGATTATTTTGTCTCCTAAGAAGCCGCCGATGGCAAAAATCGAATTGGAGATCGGATACAGTAAGTCTATTAATCGTGAAACGAGAATTCTTGGTGTTGGTGATGATTTGTATTATGTATCCCAGGAAATGGAACAGTACAAAGGATATACCATTTCTGAAATAGATCCTCTTCGCGGGACAGTAACTTTTCTTAACGGAGAAGTGATAGAAGCAGGAGATGTTGTAGGGGATATTTCGGAACAGGATATGCGGCGTATTCAAATCCGGGAGACAATACTTTCTCATTTTGAAAAAGAAGAAAAACTTTTTAATATGGGAATTAAATGTCTTTCGCTCTTTTTTATAGATGAAGTGGCAAAGTATCGCCAATATGATGAGGATGGAAATGAAATTCTTGGAGAATATGGAAAGATCTTTGAACAGGAATATATAAATGTATTGAATGAATATATCAATATATTTGATACGCCGTATCAGAAATATTTGAAGTCAACATGCAGTGATGTAAGTGCAGTACATAACGGTTATTTCAGTATTGATAAAAAGGGACATGCAATAGACAGCAAATTAAAACGCGGCAGTGAATTTTCAGATGATATTTCTGCCTATGATCTGATCTTAAAAAATAAGGAGAGGCTGCTTTCTTTTGATGAACCGACACGGTTTATCTTTTCTCATTCGGCACTTCGGGAAGGATGGGATAATCCGAATGTTTTTCAGATCTGTACGCTTAAGCATTCTGACAGTAATACCGGAAAGCGCCAGGAAGTTGGACGTGGGCTTCGATTATGTGTAAATCAGGACGGAAATCGTATGGATGTAGAAACATGCGGTGAAGCGGTACACGATATTAATACCTTAACTGTTATCGCCAGCGAGAGCTATAAGACATTTGTAACGGATCTGCAATCAGACATCAAATCAGTGCTGTATGATCGCCCGACTGTTGCAACGAGTGAGTTCTTTAAAGGGAAATATGTCAAGGTTGATGAAATTCCTGTATTAATTGATGATAATGCGGCGAACACGATTGAATTTTATCTTATCCAAAATGGATATGTGGATATGAAGCGCAGGGTAACAGATAAATACCGGCAGGATATAAATTTAGGTATGACCGCAGAACTTCCGGATGAACTGAAGCCTATGGCTGAGGGGATCCATCTGCTGATTCAGTCTGTTTATGATGACAGTGTCCTTGATAATATGTTTACAGACGGTCATGGAACGAAAGTAAAAGAAAATCCATTAAATGAGAACTTTGCAAAAAAAGAATTTCAGGCACTGTGGCGGGAAATAAATCATAAGTATGCCTATACTGTAAAATTTGACAGTAATGAACTGATCAAAAAAGCTGTGGATCATATTAATAACAAATTATTTGTTTCTGAACTGCAGTATACAACAACAATTGGTCGGCAGAAGTCTGAGATGAACGAATATGAGGTGAGCAGAGGGGATTCGTTTATAAGGGAATCTTCAGGCACATATACACTGAAACATACGGAGACAAGTCAGATCAAGTATGATCTTATCGGAAAAGTGGCAGAGGGGACGGCACTTACCCGAAGAACAGTGTCTGCGATCCTGCAGGGGATTCGATGGGATAAGCTTTATATGTTCAGAAATAATCCGGAAGAGTTTATCAGTAAAGTGATTCGGCTTATTAATGAGCAGAAAGCAACTGTGATTGTAGAACATATTTCTTATGATACGATTGAGGGCGAATATGACAGTTCGATCTTTACGGCTGAGAAGAATATGCAGAGTTTTGATAAAGCTTTTCTTGCGAAAAAAGCTATTCAGGATTATGTATTTACAGATGGAGCAGCAGAAAAAAGTATAGAGAGAAAATTTGCTGAAGATCTGGATGCGGCAAAAGAAGTATGTGTATATGCAAAGCTTCCGAGAACATTTCACATTCCAACTCCGCTAGGAAATTATTCCCCGGACTGGGCGATTGCATTCCATGAAGGAACTGTAAAGCATATTTTCTTTATTGCCGAGACCAAGGGAACAATGGAAAGTCTGGAATTGCGGCCAATTGAACAGGCTAAGATTTCCTGTGCAAAAAAATTATTTAATGAAATGTCTACCGGCAGTGTGAAATACCATGATGTTGACAGCTATCAGAGTCTGCTTAATATTATGAATTCACTATAATAAAAAAGGATAAGCGTGATGGAAACAAAACCACGAATATTATATTTGTTGAAGATTTTATTGCAGTATACGGATGAAGATCATATGCTGACAACAAATCAATTGATTGAAATGTTAAAAGAAAAATACGGGATATCTGTTCATCGTGTGACACTGGCAAAAGATATTGCGGCTCTGCAGGAATTTGGTATAGATATCGTTGTTGTTCACTCTACCCAGTCAAAATATTTTGTCGCAAGCCGTATGTTTGAACTTCCGGAACTAAAGCTGTTAATAGATGCCGTACAATCTTCAAGATTTATTACGGCTAAGAAAAGTAAGATATTGATTGAGAAAATCCAGAGAATGACAAGTGAAGGGCAAGCCGTTAAATTAAAGAGGAATAACTATGTTGTAAATCGTATCAAGTCGGATAATGAGCAAATATATTACATTGTTGATGCGATTAATGAAGCGATTAATACAAACCGACAGATTGCATTTCAGTATTATGAGTATTCCGGATTAAAGAAGAAGCGGCTGAGGAATAACGGAGAAGTGTATCGATTAAGTCCATATTATATGGTATGGAATGATGATTGTTACTACCTGCTGGGATATTCGGAGAAGCACGAAAAGATTATTACATTCCGGATTGACCGGATTGCCTGTAAGCCGGAAATCTTAAAAATTGAAAGCCTTCCTGAACCTGAGAGTTTCGACCTTGCCGAATTCACAAAATCAGTATTTTTTATGTATGATGGCGAGAAAGTGCTGGTGGATCTCCGCTGCGATAACAGTCTGATGAAAACGATAGTGGATCGTTTTGGAGAAGATGTGACTACATTAGCTTATGATATGACTTCTTTTCGGGTACGGACAGAAGTGGCGGCAAGTTCCACTTTCTTTGGCTGGGTGTTTGGGTTCGGTGGAAAGGTGCAGATACTCGGGCCGGAGAAGGTGAAGGAAGAGTACAGGCAGATGCTGGTGCAGGCAAATACAGAACTGGGAAAGAATTGTTATTAGGAACAAGAGAAAATCGTAGTAATCTGCAAAAAGAAAGGGAAAAGATAGTTAAATGAAGCGGCCAAGATATATTGAGTGGTTTGTAGAAGAAACGGGAATCCGGATTAAAGAGAATATTCCATTGAAATGTTATAAAATCGATTATAAAGGCGACGAAGCTATCCTTGATGAATGGGCACTTCATATACGGAGAAATTACATAGAAGATGACGAGTTAAAAGAAGATGCAGATCTTAATGAGATGTCAGTAGACCAATATTTGCGTGAATATATTATACCGCAGGAAACAGAGCATTTAGGACCTACAGCGCGTTCGGCTGATATAGCCGAAATCTTAGTGGCAGACCTGTTAGAGTTTATTATGGGCTATACGGTTCCGAGGTTTAAATTAAAAAACCGATCCGGAAAAAATAATTCACAACAAGGAACAGACGTGATTGCCTATAAATATAAAAACACAGATAAATCGCCAAGTAATAAAGACGAGCTGATTGCAGCTGAAGTAAAGGCCTCATTATCCAATAATCAATATACGCCGCTTGAAAACGCTATCATAGATTCGCATAAGGATGAACACCGTCTGGCGCGGTCAATTAATTATTGCAGAAAACGGTTGAATGAGTTGGGGAAAGTGTCTGAGGCAAATGAAGTTAAAAGATTTTTGTTCAAACCAGATAATAACTATAAAATTACGTATGCGGCGGCAGGAATCAGCAGCCGTCAAGATGTTGACGACGTGATAGAATTAAGCGTTGCCGGTGAGGAATTAGAAATCAGAAATGGCGAAGAGATATTTTACATCCATGGGGAACGGCTTATGGAGTTGACTCACAATATCTATGAGAGGTGCAGAAAATGATTTTCGGCAAGAATGCAGAGCAGATGTTGAAATATCAAAAAGCAAAGGCAAAGCTCGTGGAATATCATGTTCCGGTAAATGAATATCCCGGATTTACAATGAATTCAAATGAATTATCATATCCAACTACATATATATTGTCACGATATTCGGAGTGTGTTATAGAAGAAAATCAACGTGAATTAGATGAACTTGAGCCGTTTTTGCGTTCGGCTGCACAGTATTATGATGCTGCATTTAATTCAGAAGATCGTAAAATTTATGATATTGACTTTCTGATGTCAGGGGCATCTGCCTATTTTTTGAATAATGATTTCGGAAGCGCGAAAGTACTTGCAGAAAAAGCGAATACGATATTAGAAAATAATGTGGACGCTAATCCGCAAACTCTTTTGTTAAATATATACAATTATTTATTGGGTGGAGTATCTTTACCGTTTTTAAAAGGCAATAGTACTTTTGTGGAGGTTAATAATTATTTTCGTGACTATTTTGAAAAAGGACAGAATCAGGAAGTATTAAAAACAAAGTTATTCGAGTACAGAGGTGTAATTTATAGTGCTACGGATCCGGATGACGTTTTTTATGTGGATATATTATTGGCAGTTATTTTTATAGCTTGCCGGAATTCATCTTGGGAACTTCTGACCCAGTGTTCAGATATTATAATGGAAGATTGGACAAGTTATTTATATAAAACGTCATCTATAAAAATGTTATGGCCTGCGCAACGCCTGATTGCAGAGAAAGGTATATTGCGAGGGGAGAATGCAATTGTTCAGCTGCCAACAGGAGTTGGCAAGACAAAAAGTATTGAACTGATTATAAGAGCTGCCTTTTTATCACATAGGGCACATACGGCAATTATTGTTGCACCATTAAGGGCGTTATGCAATGAGATAACAATGGATATGCATCGTTCGTTTAGTAAAGATGTGACGATAAATCAATTTTCGGATGTATTACAAAATGATTTTTCCAATCTTTTTTCAGATAATGACCAAAAGCAAATTTTAATATGTACTCCGGAAAAGTTAAGCTATATTTTGCACCATGATACTAACTTTTTGAATTTAATTGATTTGTTTATTTTTGATGAAGGACATATGTTTGACGATGGCAGCCGTGGAGTTGCATATGAGCTGTTAGTAACTCATATTCGACAGCATCTGTCAAATAAGCAGCAATTTGTTCTTCTTTCTGCAGTATTGTCGAATTCAGAAAAAATACAAAAGTGGTTGTTTGCAGATAATGGTGTCCTGGCTTCTGATCCGAAGATTGTTTCAACGCCTAAGTCAGTGGGTTTTACATCGAATCAAAAAAATATATATTTTTTTACGGATGATAAAAGTGAAGAAGATTATTTTATCCCGCGCGTGATTAAGATTCAAAAATTGAAAAACCTTCCAAGAGAAAGGAAAGAACACCTTTTCCCGGATTTGACTTCTCGGTCGCTGAGTTCATCAATAGATATTGCAATATATAATGCACTCAAATTATGTTCAAATGGTGGAGTGGCAATTTATATAGCTCAACAGCGTTCGATGAAAACAGTATTTGAAAGACTATTAGATTTGAATAAAAGAGAGTATGATTTGGACGATTTAAAAAACAATTCTGATGCTTTGGAATTAGAAAAAATAAAATCGTTTATTGAACAATATTATGGGACGGATCATTATTATACGAAAGCTGCGCAGCTTGGCGTACTACCTCATTCATCTAATATTCAAAATGGAGTAAAACTTGTCGCTGAATATGCAATAAAGAAAAAACATGTGGCGTGTGTTGTGTGTACTTCTACTTTAGCACAAGGTGTAAATATTCCGATCAAATATTTATTAGTTACGAGTATGCGAGTTGGGCAGAAAATGATGAAAGTGCGTAATTTTCAAAATTTGATTGGACGGACAGCCCGATCAGGAATATACACAGAGGGCAGCATTATTATTACGGACACAAAAATTTATGACGAGCGAAGAAATTGGAAAGGCAAACATACTTGGAACGAATGTATTAAGATGTTTGATCCTCAGTCGGCAGAACCTTGTAGTAGTTCTATTCTTTCGTTGGTTCAAGATATGAAAATAGATTACAAATATGTTGTAAGAGGGAAAAAATTTATTGAAGCTGTTATAAATCATCTGGACGAGAAGGAGAGCCTTGAAAGATATGCGAAAGAATTAGTGGAAGAATATTTAAGGAAAAAACCTGATGGAACGCAGAATATTGTTAAACAAGTACAATGGCGTCAGGAAATACTGGATTGTATTGAAAATTATCTGTGTTTAGTGTATTCCGATGAGAATATAGACAAAGATAAAGAAAGCGTGGCTGTTGATATTTGTATCAACACGTTGGCCTATGCTTTAGCGACAGATGAAGAAAAGGAATTATTGCAGAAAGTTTTTCTGAAAATCAGTGGAGTAGTACAAAAATATCCGACAGTGAAATTGCGAAGCTACGCTAATGCTATGTCCAGCATTGCGCAATCTTTAAAAATAGAACAATGGATTATTACTAACGAACTGGTAGAAAATTGTTTTTCGGAAGAAGAACTGTTAGATATGATTATTGAGTTCTATTTGGAATTAAATGATGATATGCGTTACAGAGATCAGTTTCAAGATGTATGTCAGGCATGGGTGAAAGGGAAACTTCCGTACGAGATTAGTGCTGAAAAGGAATTAGATATATCGGAAATAGATGATCTGTGCAGCAAAAGAATTTCGTATGAGTTAAATTTCTTGATTGGTAACATTTGCGATTTGATCGTAATTAATGAAGAGAATGACGAGCAAGTCGATCCAAGAAATACGCTGATGATATTACAAGAAAAAGTGAAGTATGGAGTGCCAAGTATTACGGCGGTCTCTATATGTGAGAAGATATTTAATGATCGGTTGTTGGCATTAAAATTGACAGAAATATTAGATGATGAAAATATTCCTCCGGATAGAATTGTGAGAAGGTTAAAAAGAAAACAAGAAACAATATTTAGCGTTTTAGAGGAGTATCCGGTATATTTCTGTGATAGGTTAAAATTTGCATTAAGATAAAAGAAATATTTGTCTGCGAATTTACGAATACATTGCAAACAACTGACGGAGGAATGACATGAAGACAGTGAAGGTAGTGGCGGCGATCATTATACATGATAATAAAATTTTCGCAACCCAGCGAGGATATGGCGAGTTCAAAGACGGCTGGGAATTCCCGGGTGGGAAGATCGAGCCGGGGGAGACGCCGCAGGAAGCGCTTGCGAGGGAGATTAAGGAAGAACTGGATATTGAGATCGAAGTGAAGGATTTTCTGGAGACGGTGGAGTATGATTATCCAGAGTTCCATCTGTCCATGGACTGCTTTTTCTGCGTGATCAGATCAGGAGAGTTGGTGCTCAAAGAGCATGAAGCGGCGAAATGGCTGACGGTGGAGACACTGGACAGCGTGGACTGGCTGCCGGCGGATAAGGGGCTGGTAGAAGGGATCAGGGAGTATCTGGACAATTGTCGTTGCTAGAAAAATTCAGTGAAGGTCTGACTATGGACTTGCTGAAAGGATGATAATATGTATTGTTATGTTATATTTGGAGAAAGTGTAGATAAACATACAAGGAAGTATTTATATAAATGTACAAAACAGATGGTGGCCGGAGAAGTAGTTCTTGTCCCATCAAAAAATGCAGCAAAAGTAGCTATGATACACAGCACGTTTGTAGGAATTCCGGAGGAGATCAGTATTGATCCGGGGAAAATAAAAAGTGTGATTTCAAAGAGTGACAAAAAAGTAGAGGCAGACGTGGCAAGGTCATTTTTGCTTGCGCTGATTGATGAATATAAAGACGCAGATATTGCTAGGAAAGAATTGTGTGCTATCGTGAAGTGTTTTCTTGCTTTTTCTGAAATAAAGTTGAATGGTAATAGTCAGTGGGCACAAATTATAAATGTACAGTTACCAGAAGTGTGTTTGTGCAATACTAACGAGTCAGGTGAGTCGGATGAAAAAGAATTAAGATTTTGGAAAGAACTTAAGGATATCGAGTATAAGCTTCGATACGGACATTCTTTTTGGAAGCGACCGAAAAGCAGGATTGGTTACATTAATGAAGATCCAATAGAATATACAGATGAATACATCCAAATCGAATTAGAACTTGAAAGATTAATTCGAAGTGAGATTGGAGAGGGCGGGTATAGAGGTTTTTGCCATAAATATTGGTTGACGAAGAAAAACATACTGAAAGATCGGTTTAATATAGAGTGGAAAAGTCCTGCGGATTTAAATCCACAGATCTGGTTTGATTAGTTGGATACTATGATTTGCCGTGCACAGAGAAGAAGAGAAATATAATGATGGCGTTACGGATGATGGCAATTGAACGGCACAAAAGATCCGTTTGAGGAATGTTGAGGAACAGATATGGTTGATTTAATCCTGTTCCCATCCAGCTTTTTCAGTATTACAAAGGTGGATGAGGATTTACAAAATGAATACGATGCTGTGTTGGCTGCCGGATTGTTTGAGGTGGCTCTGTTTGGATATGACAAGTGGTTTAATGAAGATAAGCTTGTTGTCAGGGATGCACCTGATGAAGAGCATTTAGCTGTCTATCGTGGGTGGATGATGAAGCCAGAACAGTATGAGCGGTTTTATAATCTTCTTCTTGAAAAGAACATCCGATTGGTCACGAAACCGGAGCATTACAGGCTGATGCATATCTTCCCGAATGTCTATGAGCATGTTAAGGGAGATACCGCTAAGATGGAGTTATATCCATTGCATGAGCAGATAGATGTGGAACGATTGAAGAAATCCTTCGACAGATTTATGGTTAAGGACTATGTGAAGTCGGTAAAGGGGACGGAGTTTCCGAGATTCTTTGATAAGAGCATTACGCAGGAGAATTTTGATCGTTGGATGGGTGTGTTTTATAAATATCGGGGAGAACTTCTGACAGGCTGCATTTGCATTAAAGAGTTCCTTGATCTGAAGCGATATGATGAGAAGACAAATGAATATCGTGTATTCTATATCAATCATGAAATCGCCACAATATGCAGAAATTCAGGTCAGGGAAACTATACCCCGGAACCACCGAAGGAACTGATCGAAAAATACAGGAATCTGGTCAGCCCATATTATACGGTCGACTATGCGGAACTGGAGGATGGAACCTGGAGAATAGTTGAGGCAGGTGATGGAGAGGCATCCGGCCTGTCAGACAATCAGGATTATGAGCAGTATTTCAGAGTATTGTACCAATGCTTCGAATAAGAAGAATACTGCTTGGAAGAGGTAAGTAATGGGCGAATACTATAACTGGGTCAATGTCGATAAAAAGGAATATATCTGTCCGGCTGATTTTGATTACGGGAATAAATTTTATGAATCTATGCACAAGGATAGTATTCCGCTTCATGCGCTTCATAGTCTGTTGATAAATGAGTGGAAGGATGATCGTGTCCTTTGGTTTGGTGATGAGTGTCCTGTTCCAGAACAGTCTTCAAACGGTGTAATTAAAACTCTTTATGAGCAGTCGGTAGAATTTGGATATCCGGGAGATGCTTTTGACATGATCTGTGAATCATACCGAAACGTGTCATGCTTATTCAAGGAAGCAGAAAAAAATGTCCGTGAAGAGATAAGGTATTATCTTGAGGAATATAGGGAAACCGGTAGACTTGACCATTACAATGAATACGGGATTGATCTGGATAATCCTTACGAGGGTTTATTCCTGAAAACAGCGAAAAGGCGTATGTTTACGATTAACCACTCAAAGAAAATTTATTATTCTCTTGCTGAGACAGACATTCTTTTTCAGGATCATACAAAGAATAATTTTTCAGATCCGCTGCCGTTTTTGATGGGATATGGGAGAGTTACGGAACCGGGAGAATGGCTTGGGGATATTATAGGTGTTTCAGACCAACAGCCTGAAGGCTATTCGCTGATCAATGAAATATATGTTGATTGCTAGCAAGCATAGAAAAGTGTTTTTGGGGAATTTGGAGGCAATAATGCATAAATCTTCTGTATATGAGAGATACATACAGTATTTAGTTTTAAAAGCGAATCGAGGGAGATAAAGGAAAATTCACTGCTTTTTAACAGAAACTTTTCTTTCTGTTTTCGCCTCGGCGGGAATCGGATTTAGAAAAGCGATGAAGTTCATCTGAACTGAATACATTTTCAATGATGGACTCATTCATTTTGTTCTGTGCATTAAGATATTCTTTCAATAAGATATTCTCCTTGGGAATTTGGGAATAAAAAGAGTACGGTGCTAACCGTACCCTGCTCTGGCTGACCAGAGTGACCTCGTCGGTCAAATTATTCTTTCTTAGACGGCCTCGTCGGCCAGGAAACACCTCACAGGTGTGAAAGACTGTTGAACTTTGTAGGTGTTATTATAACGAGGTTAGTATTGAGAGTCAAGATGATATAGTATCATTGTTGGATTCATTCAATTAAGAAGATGCGATGAATCATTTTGACCTCTAAAAGATATTTTGGCATACTTTGACCAAAATATCTTCCAGGATCCTTACATTTCCTATCTGTATAGAGAATTGGAAACAGCCAGTGACAGAAACCGATACAGAGAATGGATGAAATGAAGCAAGCGGGATTTTAGGGATTGTAAATTTAACCTTCGAATAACTCCCCCTCCCCCTGCATAGATTGTAAAAACAAGATGTGCAGGGGGATTTTTCTTGAAGGATTATATTGAAGAGCGGGCGGTGGAGATCGCATACTATATCATCGAGCACAAGGCCACAGTGAGGCAGACGGCAAAGCAGTTTGGGGTGAGTAAATCGACGATACATAAGGATGTGACGGAGCGTTTGTGGCAGGTGAATCCGGCCCTGGCGGCAGAAGCCAGAAAGGTGCTTGATGTCAACAAATCCGAACGTCATATCCGGGGCGGCCTTGCTACAAGGGAGAAGTATCTGCATCAGCATGCATAAAAATTTGCTGTTGCATTATTGAAAAAATATGTTAATATAGTGCCTGTGAAAAGGAGAGGTTACTATGAACAAAAGATTAGTTGTCTTTCAGGGCCCAAATGACGTTGTGGAATTCGTAAGGAAGGTCACGAAATATCCATATGATATGGATATGAAGCACGGAAGGTATATCGTTGACGCGAAATCTTTGCTCGGCCTTATGAACCTTGGATTCCAGAAAAAGATTGAATTAAAAGTCTATGGCGACGATTGTGAGGAGCTTTGGAACGATATCAGAGAATTTGTAGCGGCATAAAGCTGCGGCAGTAAAAAGACTGTGCAGGGGTAAAGCGGATGTGCTTTGCTCCTGTTTTATTTACACTTATATGAACTGCATTGACAAATATTCGTGAAAAGAGGATAATGGTTCGAGTCGGAAAGGAAGATGAGGGAACTTGAAAAGTTTGGTACAAAAGAAGGATAGAAGCCATTATCTGTTCAGTAACCGGGAGCTTACTGCTTTGATCATCCCGCTGATCATTGAACAGATGCTGGCTGTGCTGGTGGGCATGGCCGACAGTATCATGGTAGCGAGCGTCGGGGAAGCAGCAGTGTCTGGTGTTTCCCTGGTAGACAATATTATGGTGCTGCTGATCAATGTGTTTTCAGCGCTGGCCACAGGAGGCGCTGTCGTGGCGGGACAGTATCTGGGACAGGGAAGAAAGGAAGGTGCCAGAAAGGCTGCAGATCAGCTGGTTTGGTTTATCACGATCTGCGCAGTGGCGATTACATTGCTCATTTATGTCTGCCGCTACTGGATCCTGCATGGCGTGTTCGGACAGATTGACGCCGAGGTGATGGGCCATGCCAATACCTATCTTTTGATCGTAACGGCATCGATTCCCTTTATAGCATTATATAACGGCGGCGCGGCCATTTTCCGGACGATGGGAAATTCCCGGATATCCATGCGGGTATCTATTGTGATGAACATCATCAATGTGACGGGAAATGCGATCCTGATTTATGGAGTACACATGGGAACTGCCGGAGTGGCGATCCCGACGCTGGTTTCTAGAATCGTTGCGGCGGTTTTGATCATGGGGCTTCTCTGTGACAGCCGGAGAGAAATATCGGTGACCCCGTCGCTGAACTATCGCCCTGATTTTATGCTGATCAGGAAAATCCTGAGCGTTGGAATACCAAATGGACTGGAAAACAGTATGTTTCAGCTGGGGAAAATTATTGTGCTGAGCCTGGTTTCTACTTTTGGGACTTATGCAATCGCGGCCAATGCTGTTTCCAATACTCTGGCTTCATTCCAGGTCCTGCCGGGAATGGCCATTGCACTTGCGGTTACTACCGTGATCGCCAGATGCGTGGGTGCCGGAGATTATGAGCAGGTAAAATACTATACCAAGAAGCTTATCCTGATCACCCACGGAGCGCTGGTAATTACAAATGTTGTCATTGTGGTGGCGCTTCCATTCATCTTAAAGGTTTACCATCTGTCGGATATCACAGCAGAGACAACTTCGCAGATCGTTATTTTTTATGCAGTCTGCAGCGTGCTGTTCTGGCCGTTATCATTTACCCTCCCGGCTACATTCCGGGCATCCGGTGATGCGAAAATGTGTATGATCATTTCGGTGGTGTCTATGTGGATATTCCGGGTCATTTTCAGCTATGTGCTGGGCGAATATCTGGGCATGGGCGTATTCGGAGTATGGGTGGCTATGATCATCGACTGGCTGGTACGGGAGAGCTGTTTTGTGATAAGGTACCGCAGCGGGAAATGGAAACACCAGGCTATTTCTTAAGGGAAATTTTCGCAGGAACGTAGAAAAATGTCATTGTAAAAGTGGATTTCCTACTTTATAATAAATAAATACAATGATTTTCGAAAAAGAAAATGTAGTTGTTTTGACAGTGTATATAAGGAGGAACAAGGGTGAAAAGAGAGTTAGTCATTGTCCTGGATTTTGGCGGGCAGTATAACCAGCTGGTGGCAAGACGTGTCCGGGAATGTAATGTATATTGTGAGATTTATTCTTATCGGATTGATATTGAAAAGATCAAAGCCATGAATCCTAAGGGAATTATCCTGACCGGAGGACCAAACAGCTGTTATCTGGAGGATTCCCCCACATATTCCAGAGAATTATTTGAACTGGGGATCCCGGTACTTGGCCTGTGCTATGGGGCGCAGCTGATGATGCATGTGCTGGGTGGCAAGGTAGAACGTGCAGACGTCAGAGAGTACGGCAAGACGGAAGTCCTGATCGACAAGAAGACTTCCAAAGTATTCCAGGATGTATCTGAAAAGACTGTATGCTGGATGAGCCATTTCGATTACATTTCAGAGATCGCACCGGGATTTGAGATCACAGCGCACACAGCAGACTGTCCGACAGCAGCGGCAGAAAATGAAGAAAAGAAGCTGTATGCGATCCAGTTCCATCCGGAAGTGCTCCACACACAGGAAGGAACGAAAATGCTCTTTAACTTTGTGCGGAATGTCTGCGGATGTGCAGGAGACTGGAAGATGGACTCCTTTGTAGAGAGTTCCATTGAGGCAATCCGTGAAAAAGTAGGAGACGGCAAGGTATTGTTGGCGTTATCCGGCGGCGTGGATTCATCTGTGGCAGCAGGACTGCTTTCCCGAGCTATCGGAAAGCAGCTGACTTGTGTATTTGTTGATCATGGCCTCCTCAGAAAAAATGAAGGGGACGAAGTAGAGGCAGTCTTCGGACCGGAAGGGGATTTTGACCTGAATTTTATCCGTGTCAATGCACAGGAAAGATATTATGGCAAGCTGGCCGGTGTGACAGAGCCGGAGCAGAAGCGTAAGATTATCGGCGAGGAATTCATCCGTGTGTTTGAGGAAGAGGCAAAGAAGATCGGCGCCGTAGACTTCCTGGCGCAGGGAACTATTTATCCGGATGTGGTAGAGAGCGGTCTGGGCGGAGAATCTGCTGTGATCAAATCTCACCATAACGTAGGCGGACTTCCGGATTACGTCGATTTTAAAGAAATCATCGAGCCGCTTCGTGATCTTTTCAAAGACGAAGTAAGAAAAGCAGGACTGGAACTGGGGCTTCCGAAAGAACTGGTATTCCGTCAGCCGTTCCCGGGACCGGGACTTGGCATCCGTATCATCGGAGAGGTGACGGCGGAGAAGGTAAAGATCGTGCAGGATGCTGACGCTATTTACCGGGAAGAGATCGCAAATGCCGGACTGGACCAGGAAATCAACCAGTATTTTGCGGCGCTGACTAATATGCGTTCTGTTGGCGTCATGGGAGACGAAAGGACTTATGACTATGCAGTGGCGCTGCGTGCGGTGAAGACGATTGATTTCATGACAGCCGAGGCGGCGGAGATCCCGTATGAGGTGCTGCAGAAGGTGATGAGCAGGATCATTAATGAGGTCAAGGGGGTTAACCGGGTATTCTATGATCTGACCAGTAAACCGCCGGGGACGATAGAGTTCGAGTAGCTTGAAAAATCGCGGAAAAGCCCATAAATAAAGGCTTTGCGGGGTGTCGAAAAGACCAAATGGAGTGCAAATGGAGTTTAAAAATTATTTTTTTCTCTTGTTTATATTCCAGATTCACCTGCAAATTTCGTGAAATCGGTTATTCTCATAAAATAAAATTAGAGTAAATATGAAGAACAGTTTGTTTTGATTGAAGTGATTTTCGTCAAGGCAGACTGTTTTTTTGTTGCCTGCATTTAGAAAACAGATACCACAGAAAGGTTCTTTACTTTCGATGAGCTTAAACTCCATGACACAGTAATCACACTGATGGAGAATTAAAAAACAAGAAAATTTGATAAATTTCGGAAAATGATGTCCGATTTTGCATCTGCCAGTACAGAGTATATGAAGAGATAAATATTCAAAACACAGGAGGTACTGATTATGCAGAACAAATTATTTTTAAAGGCAGCCGATATATGTGAACTTCTGGAAGTAAAACAGACATCGGCTTATGAAATCATCGGAAATCTGAACAAGGAACTGGAAGAACAGGGCTACCTGACGCTTAGAGGAAAAGTTCCGACAAAGTATTTTGTGAAGCGTTTCTACGGAGTAGAAGATACTTGTGAGATTCCAAAGGAAGAGGGAAAGGAATGGTTTCATGCGTAAGAGAAAAATGTATTTATCAGTGGAAGACATTGCAGAACTCTTTGGATTATCAGTTTCGTTTGCTTACCGGGTAGTGGAAAGAATGAATGCCGATCTGGCAAGCAAGAACTATTATGTGATTCTCGGTCGGGTGCCAACCCGCTATGTAGAGGACAAGATCTATGGTCTGGAACATGTTGAGCAGTATTTGAAGGAGGATAAAGCGGTATGAGTATGATGCAGGAAAAAATGTATATGGATGTGGATGATGTGTGTGCAATTCTTGGAGTTTCAAAAACTTATGCATATAGTCTGATGCGAGAATACAACAAAGAATTGAAGGCAAAAGGCTATATTGTAGTAGCTGGAAAAATCTCTACGAAATTCCTGGCAGAAAAGATTTATGGCATGAAAGTCGAGGATTAGCAATGGGGGTTTACAAAGAAGGAAAAAACTGGAAAGTACAGGTCTATTACAAAGACTGGCAGGGAAATCGGAAAAGAAAACAGAAAAGAGGATTCAGGACCAAGGGTGAAGCTAAGGAATGGGAAAGAGATTTCCTGCAACAGCAGAGCCAGGGTGTGGATATTGAATTTGGAAATTTTCTGGAGATTTATTACAAAGATATGGATGTCCGTCTCAGAGAAAACACTATGTACACGAAGCGATATATTATTGACCTGAAAATCAAGCCTTATTTTGAAAAGAAGATTCTCAGTGAAATTACGGTGGCAGACGTCCGTGCATGGCAGAATGAGTTGCTGACGTATAAGGATAAGAATGGAAAAGGATATTCTCCTACTTATCTGAAAACAGTGAACTGCCAGCTGACTGCAATTTTCAATTATGCCATGCGGTATTATAACCTGCAAGATAATCCCTGCAGGAAGGCAGGAGCGATCGGCAAGAGCAAAGGAGAACCGAAGGATTTCTGGATGCAGGAAGAGTTCAATGCGTTTCTGGAGACAGTAAGTGATAAGCCAGAAACAAGAATGGCATTTCTTCTGCTGTACTGGACCGGAATGCGTATCGGTGAATTGCTTGCCCTTACTTATAATGACATCAATCTTGAAGAGAAGACCATATCAATCAATAAATCTTATCAGAGATTGAAAGGAAAGGATATGATCACGCAGCCGAAAACTCCAAAGAGTATCCGTGTGATTACGATGCCGGATTTTCTTGCAGAGGAATTTCGGGAGTATTGCAGTCATTTGTATGGAATTATGAAAAAGGAAAGACTTTTTCGGTTTACCAAATCGCATATGGAACATTGTATGGCTACCGGAATCGAGCGGTCTGGTGTAAAGCGGATACGACTTCATGATCTCCGCCATTCCCATGCCAGTATGCTGGTTGATATGGGGGTGGCTCCATTGGAGATTGCAGAACGCCTTGGACATGAAAAGGTGGAAACCACGTTGAATACTTATTCACATCTGTATCCGTCTACACAGAGTAAATTAGCAGGTTTGCTAGATAAGAAACATGAGGAAGAGGAGGAATAAGCGATGGCTGGTGACAGACATGGAAAACACAACACAACGACCATTTCTTTTCGGGTGAATTCTTATGAAAAAGCAACAATTGAAGAACGAGTGAAAGTGAGCGGAATGAAAAAACAGGATTATATCGTCCGATCATGCATTTACAATCATGTATGTGTTGTTGGAAAGAAAGAAACAATTGAGATTATCCGGTCAGAAATGAAGGAAATGAGTTTGGTTTTGGAGGATGTGGCAAAAGATTTGAAGTCTGAAAAACCAGTTATTTCAGAACCGGTTCTTGATAGTATGACAGAACGGTATCTTGCATTTTTGGAAGCAGCATTATGGATGCTGAAAGGTTCAAGTTATTTATGGGAGGATAAAAAGGATGGAAGAGAAAGTAATGAAGGATTGTAAAGTGCTGGCATTGTGTTCACAAAAAGGCGGGGTTGGCAAGACAACAAGTTGCGTGAATCTGGCAGTCGGACTTGCAAAAGCAGGGAAGAAAGTGCTTGTGATTGACAATGATCCGCAGGGAAGTATGACAGCAAGTCTTGGGTATCATAACCCAGATGAATTACCAATCACACTGGCTACTATTCTGACAAAGATTGTAGAAGATGAACCATTTGAAAATACACTGGGAATTTTACATCACCAGGAAGGAATTGATTTGATTCCGGCAAACATCGAACTCTCTGGAATGGAAGTTTCACTTGTAAATATTATGAGCAGGGAACTTGTCTTAAAACAATATATAGAAAGAATGAGAGAAGAATACGACTATATATTGATTGACTGTATGCCATCACTTGGAATGCTGACGATCAATGCACTTGCCAGTGTCGATGCAGTTATTATACCTGTCCAGGCGGCTTATCTTCCTGTAAAGGGTCTGGAACAGCTGATACGGACGATAGGAAAGGTGCGAAGACAGCTTAACAAACAACTGAAAATTGGAGGTATATTGATCACAATGGTGGATAACCGAACGAACTATGCAAGAGATATATCTGATCTGATTTTTGATACATATGGAAACCAGATTAAGATTTTTCCACAGAGTATTCCATTTTCAGTACGAGCAGCTGAAATCAGTGCGGAAGGAATCAGCATATTTGAGCATGATCCAAAAGGAAAAGTAGCGGCTGCATATTGGCAGATGACACAGGAGGTGCTTTTGGATGAAAGGTAGAAGTGCATCGAAGATAAAACTGACATCTTATGATGAATTACTTGGAGGAGGAGAAGAAACGAACGATATCCAGCAGGTTTCACTTGAGCATTTACATTCTTTCGAGAACCATCCATTTCAAGTAAATGATGATGAGGCAATGGCGGAACTGGTGGAAAGTGTGAAAGAAGAGGGAATTCTTACAGCATTACTGGTACGACCGCTGGGTGATGGTGAATATGAAATCATCGCCGGTCACAGAAGGAGACATGCGGCACAACTTGCTGGTCTTAAAGAGGTTCCGGTTATTATCAGAAATATGGATCAAGATACAGCTGTCCGTGCGATGGTAGACAGCAATCTGCAGAGACCTAATATACTCCCAAGTGAAAAGGCATTTGCTTACCGTATGAAGATGGAAGCAATGAATCATCAGGGAACATCAGGCGGTATCAGTGCGAAAGACATTGGAAAGAACGCAAATGACAGTGCAAGGCAGGTGTATCGCTATATCCGGCTTACTTATCTGATGAATGACCTATTAAACGCAGTAGATCGTGATGTGATCGGATTGCAGGTAGGTGTAGAGCTTTCCTACCTTACGGTTCCAGAACAGGAGATGGTGGAAAAAGTGCATGAGAGTACCGGAAAATATCCAAGCCTGGAACAGGCAAAAAAAATAAGGCAACATCGAGAAGAAAAAACACTGACAAAAGAGATTGTGCGGCTCCTGATTATAGGAGAGCGTAAAAAGAAAACAACGGTAACATTAAAACAGGATGAAATTAAGAAGTATTTTCCACCAGAATATGATGAACAGAAGATACGGACTGTTATATGTCAGCTTTTGGAGGAATGGAGCAATCAGAATCATTGATAAGTACGAAGGGAGGGATGTGTCATGAGTATAAGAGCAACATTCCATTATTTTCAAGGAATGGAATGCGATATGTACAGTTTTTATCGTATTCCCAAACTGCTGTTTACAAGTGACTATTTTAAAAATCTCTCCTGCGAAGCAAAGGTGCTGTACGGACTGATGTTAGACCGGATGTCACTGTCCATCAAGAACCGGTGGTTTGATGAAGAGGACAGGGCATATATTTTCTTTTCGGTGGAAGAGATTATGGAAATGCTTAACTGTGGCAGGAATAAGGCTGTGAATTGTCTAAAAGAGCTGGATCAGGAAAAAGGGATTGGATTGATTGAGAAGAGGCGAATCGGACTTGGAAAAACAAATGTTATTTACGTGAAAAATTTCAGCCTGACAGAATATCCAGATGAGCCAGCAATCTTTGATTCGGAAGAAACACCGGAAAATGTACCAGAGAGAAAAGAAAATACAGAGACAGAAATAGAAGAATATGCGAAAAAAGAGCCGGAAAAGCCCGTAAATACACAGAAGTTTGAAAAACAAACTTCAGGAAGTTTGAAAAATAAACTTCAAGAAGTTTCAAAAACAAACTTCAAGGAGTTTGAAAAACAAACTTCAAGAAGTTTAGAAAACAAACTTCAAGAAGTTTCAAAAACAAACTGTAATAATACTGAATATAATTATACTGAATTTAACGAGAATGAATCTTATCAATATCTATCTGAACAAGAGAAAGGGAAAGATAGGATACAGGAGAGAAAGGAGTATCGACAGTTAATTAATGACAATATCGAATATGCGATTCTTTGTCAGAGCTATGGCACTGGAAGAGTAGAAGAGCTGGTAGAGCTGATGCTGGATGCAATATGTTCGACAAAGCCATATCAGCAGATCAATGGGGAAGCTGTGCCTACACAAGTGGTCAAGAGCCGTTTGCTGAAAGTCGGGTATGAACACATCCAGTATGTGTTTTTCAGTCTTGACAGGAGTACAAGCAAAGTGAAGAATATTCGGCAGTATATGCTGACTGTGTTGTATAACGCTCCTGCAACGATCAATCAGTTTTATGATGCTGAAGTTCGACATGACATGTACTGGGGCAAGGATATTCCGGATGGGTAAGAACTTTGTGCCCAGTGGGCACAAAGTAGGAGGAAGAATTATGTTGAGATTTTTGATAAAATTGCCATTTCGAATTATTGCAGCTCCTATTTGGCTGGTACTTGCAGCGGTGAATATTGTGCTGGTGTTCCTGGTCGGATTATCTGCTGGATTCTGCTATCTGATAGCCGGAATCTCTGTTGTGACAGAAGTTTTGAGCATTGGGTTTGGGATCAGCACGGACTGGACAATGAAATCAGCGATTCTTACGACAGTAGTGTTTGTTCTACTCCCACATATCGGCATGGGGATAGTTGCAGTGATTGAAGTTGTGAAATGTGGATTACAGGACTTTATTTTTGGATGATTGTGGAAAATATAGTGGCGCTATATGGAAAGGCAGAAATAAACAATGGAAGAATTATATAAAGTGATGGATGATTTGCTTGAGGTGGAATTTCAGATGAAAGCAGGGATGGATATCCTGAAAGAACTGGAAGAGTTTTATATGCAGGAAAAAGAAACCGAAAAATCGGATGCTAGAAAAGTAGCTGTACTGATGAAAGGATATCTGCAGTCGATGAAGTCAAATATTCTAGAAATCATTCGTTATATTGATGACACGACACTTGAAAAATCAAATGATAAAAAGAAAGATAAACAGGAATCTACGAGTACCATACCAGAGGAAGTGCAGGAATTTGTGAATCTGACAATTACAGAGCATATGGGAAAAGCATATTCAGAATGGAAGTTAAATCAGGATAAAGAGCCGGTAAGTGAGATTGATAAGAAATATCAGGAATTACTGGAAACGTTATCCCCAGAACAGGAAGAAGTGATTACGGAATACTGTAATGCAATTTTCAGCAGTGGAGCAGATACAGAAGAGTTTTTCTATCGGCTGGGACTAAAAGATGGACTGAATCTGAAAAGTACGGTAAAATCTGTATTAGAAATGATATCATGAAATCGGAATTTGTTTTTCTTGGAGAAACGGATTTTGGAAGCATATTCACAGAGTGTATGTTTT